>ERZ1292632.1474-Hain-H43-01um-R2-1474-length-22583-cov-10_pt2 | contig 20288 bp, 19 predicted proteins | sample MGYA00564407_ERZ1292632 | MGnify/ENA primary metagenome ERZ1292632 (study PRJEB36523, sample SAMEA6512637) | groundwater metagenome | collected 2019-01-08 | study: AquaDiva: Metagenomics assemblies of 32 groundwater samples | reverse complement strand
TTAAACGCTTGGGGAGAGCACCATACAACGGACTCGGTGAACCAAGAATCTCCCGATTTTAATCGGGGAGAGTGTCAATATCAGATGTCTTGCAAAAATTTTGCAAGACTATGATAATAATAAGTATCATTTTTAAATTACTTCCTTTTGCTGCCTCTGTTAACTAAAGGACAGGGGCAGGCTTGATACATATCTAAAACAGGGTTACAATTGGTTTCCAAACTAAAAAGGCTCACCTCCTTTCCCAATTGTAACTCTGAACTAAATTTAAGGAGGCAAAGAAATGAAAAGATTATTAATGATAATAGGGTTGTTGATGATAGTATTCAGTTGTAGTTGTTCTTTTGCAGATGAGGGGACAGAAACTTTACCATTTCAATTTAGGTTAGGCAAAGTATTTGTGCAAGGGCAAGATGAGATACAATCAAGTCTGCAAGTGAGATTTAATACCCATATATTTCACAAGAATTTAGGTATATCAGTTGGTACGGTATTAGGGAGTGAAGATACAATTTACTTAATGGATGTGAGTTATCAGTTGGTCCCTGATGTGTTTGATTTTGTGGCTGGGATAGCAGGAGTAGAAAAAAACACAGTAGATAAGGGAGTAGATTTAAGATTTAATTTTGGGGCTAATTTTAATGTAGAGGTATTTAAAGAAATTGGGCAAAAGATTTTAGGGACATTACCATTTTAAGGGAGGAAATTAAAATGGCGAAGATGACTCAAAAAGATTGGAATACAATTAGATATTTTAAGATGAATGAGAATTGGGGCGACCCTTTTCAAATGGAAAAAGAGTTAATGGTTAAACTCGAAAAATTAAGGGGATATATCAAAAAACCTATTGTAATCCATTGTGGTTATTCAGTAGATGGGCATTCATCTCAAAGCTATCATTATAAGGGAATGGCAGTTGATATGCACATTGTGGGGTTAAGCCTTCTTGACCAGTATTTAGTAGCAGAATTATTTGATTTTTGGGGAATTGGAGTATATCCATTTTGGAATAATCAAGGATTACATCTTGATATAAGAACGGATAAAATTACAAGATGGGTAAGAAATGATAAAAATGTATATACTTCTCTTAACTCAGCAGCATTTAAAATCTAAAGGTGATTAACTTGGCAGAAACAGTTTTAACATTAAACGAATTTAGCGTTAAAATCTATAAAGAAGATGAAGAGGGTAATAAGACTATCCCTGAGTTAGAAAGTCTTAAATTCTGCCAAAATCTGGCTTTAAATGAGCAAATAGAGATAATAGAGGAGTTAGATAATGATTCTACTATAACCGGTGATAATTCATATACCTTGTCTTTTGAAATATATGATTATTTAACTAAAGACCGGTATAATGCTATTAAGAATAAAGATAATACTTATTGGATAGAGATAATATCTGAAAACGATAATACAGGGGAGGTGGGAACACATACTTTAAAAAGATGTAAGCCGTCTGGGACATGGACAATGACCGGACAGGATAATTCTATTGTACGAGTGCAATGTGAATACATCACTCGATACAAAGGATGAGAGAAAGAAAACAATGAGTTGGTTAAAATCAATTCGTTAATTTAAAACCTAAATAGTAGGAGGAAGGATAAAATGAAAAAGGAAAATGATACATTACTATCTGATTTAACAAGGAAATTAGAAAAGTTGCCATTGGAAAAATTGGCATTATTAGAGGTTGCTCTTGAAGAAATAAACGAACCAAAAGTAAGAGAAATTAAAAGTTTTGATGAGTGGGCTTCTCCTGGGATAAAACAAACGGTAATAAAAGGAACTACAGGAGACCTTTTGACTTTTAAATGGCAACCATTAACCGTAGAAGATAAGATTGCGATTGACAAATTATGTGAGCCACCAATACCTACAAGTATAAATCCCACATGGAAATCTTTACCTACCGACCCAATTACAGGGAAAATCCGACCAGGGATGGAAATCCCAGATTATAATAATTCTGATTATATTCGATATGTAACTTTGGACCTTAGATTAGAAGAAAAGAAAATGTTACTCATCATTGCTTGTTGTCTTAGTAAAGTTATAGATATTCCAGGTGGAACATTAGAAGAAAAGGCTAATTCAATTAAAAAGAAATGTCTTAATGAAATTGACCTTTTATATAGGGATATTAATAAACAAACCAAATTAGATATAAACCAAGTAAATTTTATTTAGACCACTTCTTACCTGATTTTTTACGAGGGTGGGGAAGGAAGCGGTCTAAAGATGAACCACCCGATATGATGGTTAGTGTTGAATATAGTGAGTATGAAACCGCTCAAGATTGGCAAATTACACCTGATATATTCTATGCTAAACCTAAATATATTCAAGAGAAAATGATGGCATTTACAAGAGCAAAACGAACCATTGAATCTTTTGTGTCAGATTTTTACGAGGCAAAAAGAGAAAAAGAATCGCAGACACAAACCAAAACGCATTAATTGAGATTAAAGAGGTGTTAAATGCAACTGTTGAAACAATCTGAGATAAATCAGATAAAAAATGATTTTACCAAATTGCTTAATTCGCCAGAGGCAAGTAATATTCTTTTAATTTGGGATACTGGGCATACAGGAGTATGGAATGAAACTTATGAGAATTATGAGAATGATACTATTACTATTAGCACTTTATTAACACGAGCAATTTGTCCAACTATTCGCAAGACAGATTTAGAGAAATTATCAGAAGGGCAAATGAAAATAGAAATTAGGGCATTTGCCATTGACCCTAAAATTAACATAGAAAAAGAGAATATAAAAATTCAGTTTGGCACAATTTATAATCCTAATGGTGAGATATGGTATCCTATTGTCCCCCGTCCTTCTTTTGTTAATGATATGGAGACAAGAATTGGGGATGAATATATCTATCGAGTAATTGTGGCAAAAAAGGAGAAGTAAGATGAAAATTTTATTTATAGGCAAATTTGATTCGTATCCGTGGGGTGAGATACCAACGGAATTTTTTGTGGCAGATTCACTCCAGAAAAAAGGGTGTAAGGTAATTTGTTTAGATGTGGATAAATTAATTAATGGTAAACCAATAGAACAGAATATTAAAAATGATGTTGATATAGTTTTGTTTGCAAGCGGGATATTACAATTACCATTAGAACATTTTAAATCAATTTTAGGTAAGATTAAAGCCGTTAAAGTTCTTTATACTAATGATTGGATATTTCTAAATAAAGAAAGGGAACAGATTTACTTAGAGAGATTATCTTATTTTGATTTGTTAATAACCTCTGATTCTGTTGATTATAAAGAATATGGGATAAAGCAAGTTAGAATTCCAATGGCGTGTTTGCCTTCATATAAGTTTGAACCAGCACCTTCGGAAAAGTTAGTTTTCATAGGGGCTGTTCATTATTCAAAAGAACGAAGGGAATTTTTAGATAAGATAAGAGGTTGTTTCGGCAAATTAGATGTGTATGGGTATTGCGGAAATAAGAATCCTATCTATGGGCAAGAATTAGAGAAAACTATTCAGAGATATAAAATTGTATTAGGGCATAATCATATCAATAACAGTGAAAGTTACTGGTCAAGTAGAAATTATATTATCCCTGGTTATGGAGGTTTTTTAATTACTCCTTATGTTGAAGGGTTAGAAAAGGAATTTGAGGACAAAAAACATATAGTTTGGTATAACAGTTTTGAGGAATGTGTTGATTTGATTAGATACTATTTAGAGCATGATGAGGAAAGGGAAAAGATAAGAAAACAAGGCTATGAGTATGTGCAAAAAGTGCACATCTGGGATATAAGAATAAAAGAGTTTGTAAAATTCTTCAAGGAGGTAAATAAAAATGCTGGAGTTGTTAGAGGATAATATTAACACATCAGATTATTGGAACAACTGCTATGAAAGAAATAATAGTAAAGGTAATAATGCTGAAAGGAATGCTTTTTGGCTAAAATGGATACCTACACACTCAGAGATTACATTATTGGAGATTGGTTATGGTTCTGATGGTGGGATGATAACTACATTAAAGGATGTTAGACCGAATATTAAAATGACTGCTCTTGACTTTTCATCAGCATTGATAGAAAGAGATATGAAATTATATCCACATATTGATTTTCTCTGTGTAGATATAATGAGTTATATACCAGAGCATAAATTTGATATTGTTCTTTGTCAACATGTATTAGAGCATTTTGATAACCCTCAAGACTTCATTAGTAAGATTAGTAGGTCTATGGTAGCCGATAGTGGACTTTTTCTTTTATCCTTACCACATTGGGGTAGTTTTAGAAGCCCTCAGCATGTAAAGGCTTTTACTCCTGTGGATATTTTGAATTTGACAAGTGAGGATTTTTATTTACTTAATGTTAGTATTATTGATTGTGAAGGAGAAGGGCAGGAGATGAGATTTGTGCTGGGGAAAAAACATCATGCTTTTCGTTTCCGTGCGGGGACATATAATGGACAATAATTTAGGTATATTAAGTTATAAAAATAATTCTGGTATTGGTAATATAGCCCATAATTTTGAGCAATATTTAGGAGTAGAACACTTTTTTGTAGTTAAATTTCCTGATAAGCCGTTAAGAACAGATTGGTTGAATGGAACTGAATATATTGGGACACAACCATTATATCAGACTTCAAATGAAGAAATTAGGGATTGGTTTAGACAGAGCAAGATAGATAAATTATTGATAATAGAGACCCCATTTAATTGGAAGTTATTTGATATAGCTCAAGAATTTGGAATAGAAGTATTTGCTTTAGTTCACTGGGAGTGTTTTGATCCACGAAAACAGTGGCACAAGGCAAAAGGATTGATTTCTAATACGAAGTATGGGGTAGAGTTTATTAAGGGATTAGGTTTCGAGAACATTCAGTATATTCCTTATCCAGTTGATGTAGAGTGTTTAAAGTTTAGGCAAAAGTTTAGGGTTGAAAAGTTTTTATATGTTTATGGTTATGGTGGAGTATGGGATAGGAAAAATTTAGGTGCTGTTATAGAAATTCAGAAGCGATTGCATTTTCCTTTAGTAATTAAGACACAAGTTCCTTTAAATGTTGTAGAAGGTAATGGTATAGAAGTTAGACAAGGGGATATTGGTTTGTATCAAGATTTGTATATTGAAGGGGATATTTTACTATATCCTACGAAGTTTGAAGGGTTAGGTTTAGTGATATTAGAGGCAATGGCTTGTGGGTTGCCGGTTATTACAACTGACGCACCACCTATGAATGAATATATTAAAGAGCAGGGATTATTAGTATTTGTTAAAGAACAAATATCTTGTAGAATTTATACTGAATTTCAAGGGAATTTAATAGATAGTAATGATTTTGAGGATAAGATAAAAAAGATATGGGATAGTGATATTTCGGAATTATCATATTTAATGAGGCAGAGGATAGAAAAAGAGTTTAGTTGGGAAGCAATAGGGGCAAGATACAAAAAGATTTTTGGATTAGCGAGGGCTTAAAGATGATAAAAACCAACTTATCTAAAATCACTCAACGAATGGTTAATCTCAAAAACAATATTGAGCAAGGCAATCAAAGTTTCTTTAGGACAAACAAGAAAGACATAGAAATAACTGCTCAAATGATAGTTAAGCAAGTAGTTTATGATGTCTATAATCCCAAAATATATATCCGGACTTATAAATTAATAAAAAGTGTAACCGTGCAATTACTTGAAGAAGGTGGGATAAGTATATTCATTAATCCAGAGGGATTATCACCAATGCTGGGGAGTCGGTTTCATAGTAGTGGACATATTTATCCTATTTATGTAATGAAAGGTGAATGGATATGGGAGCCTGTTTCTGATATAGGAAAAGCACCAAGAGATTTTTTACGCACTCAGGCAGGGTGGACTATTACATTTAAGAAAGTAATACCCCCTAAATATTATCGAGAGGTAATGAATAAAGCAATCAAAGAAAGAGGAGTATCAGGCTAATGGCAACAAACTATGACCCAGTAGATTATCATAGAACCGTTGAGGGAATCATTAAAGAATTTATTGAGGCTCAAATAAGCAGTGAAGTTACTAAAGTTATTGTTTCAGAACAAGATATTAGTGATTTACTACCACTTGTAAAGCCTATAATTCGGATATTTGAAGTTGGTCCTGCAAGTGTTTTAGCGTCAGGGATGGGTAATGTTGTTAGTCAAACACCTAATGGGAAGGCTATTATTGGCAAGAGGAAGATATTAAATTATAATATTTTTATAGGTATTGATGGCAGGTTAGATGAGAAAAAGCCTAAAGAAAGTGCCGTTAAAAGGATTTCAGGATTATTAGAAATGGCATTTGATAAATATGGCGGGACGATACATCAAACAAAGGGATTTGGGTCGCCACGCTATCTTTCTCTTTCTCCTGGTGTATTATTGCCTACTGGTGAAAATTGGTATGATATGTTACATGTTTTAACTTTAGAGTGCATAACCTATTTTGAACAAGGTTGAGGATTAATACTATGGCAGATTTTACTGATAAAATTTCATTAGATATAAAACCTACAATAGATTTAGACCCTTTACAACAAGTAATAACTAAGTTGAATGATGTTCAAACAGCTATTAACAAAACTATTGCTTCTGGTAATAATCTTGTTAATACTTTTAAAGGGCTTACTATACCAGGGATAACTATCCCTACTGTTACTACCCCTACTACACCTACCGTAGGAATACCTTCTACAAATATTTCTCCTACAGATATAAATGCAACTACTAATGCTATTAGACAACAGACTCTTGCATTTCAACAACAATCAGAAGCAATGGGGAATAGTGCCAAACAAATAGTGCAACAAACATTTAGTTATAATAAAGAAGGGGATGCAATAAAAGACATTACAAGAACATTACAAGATGCAACGGGAACAGAAAAAGTATATCAAGAGATGAATTTAGCTAAAGGAGATACATATTTTAAGAATGTTAGAGCGATAAAAGGTTATAATGACCAAATAGCTATTACTGCTGGTGTATCTGAACGAGAGCTGGGAATATATGATAAATGGCAATCTAATATGATGTCTCGGAAGGCCACGCAGGAGGAGATGACTGGATTAATACAGCAACATGGAGCTATTGCCACGAGTGTATCTGAACGAGAATTAGCAATACAAAAGAATTGGCAACAAAAGCAAGGAGTAATGTTTAAAGACAATGCACAATTAATGAATTCCTTCTCAACGGCACAACAAAAAGCAGCAATATTAGCTCAGAGGATGGGGGGGACAGTTGAAGGATTAACTTTTAGTCAGGGCAAATGGAATGCTCAATTAAATATTGGGAGCACCATGTTAGGTAAATTTGATGTAGATACAGGTAGAGTAGTTGGTAAATTAAAACAGATGGAAACTGGATTTTTAGGGTCTGGCCAATCACTCCGAGATATTATAGAAAAATTTGGTGTTTGGACTATTGCATCAGGAATGGTTTTTGGAGTAATAGGCATATTAAAAGATTTAACAGAAACTATAAAAGAAGTAGATTATGCAATGGGAGGATTAACAAAGGTATATCGTGGGCAAATGCAAGACATACCTGCTTTAAAAAAAGATTTGGTTGAGTTATCCATTGCTTATGGTTCATCTACTACGGCAACAATAGACGCTGCTACGAGATGGGCAAAATTAGGTTATGAACATAATGATATAGTTAAATTAACAACTGTATCATTATTAGCTCAAAATGTGGCTGAATTAACCGCTGCACAATCAACAGATTATTTATCTGCGGCATTAATGAGTTTTAAAATGAATGCCTCCGGGACAATAACTATTTTAGACGAATGGAATAGATTATCTAATACGAATGTAGTTACTACTCGTGATTTAGCGGAGGCGGTTACTCGTGCTGGTGTTGTATATCGTATGGCAGGAGCGGACATAGAACAACTTAATGCTTATACAACAGCAATTACTGCTTCTACAAAGGAACACGGAGAAGTAACAGGGAGGGCTTTAAGAACAATTGGCACTTTTGCTTACCGGCAAGAAACCGTTAATAAAATATACGAATTGACAGGGGTTAGGATTAAAGAAGTAAATGCTCAAACTGGAAAATATACTGGTGGATTAATGCAAATTGATGAGATATTAGCGAGATTAGCCTCAAAATGGATAAGTCTGAGTGATGCCGAGAAAGAAGAATTATCGGTAGCAATGGCTGGGACGAATCAAAAGACACGATTTGTTGCTTTAATGGAGAATTTTAATCTTGCATTAGAATCGGAAATATCACAATATAAAGCAGCAGGCTCTGCCGCCCAGGAAAATGAAATTAGAATGAGTTCGTTAGCCAATCAAATGGAACAATTAAGGGCAACGATTGAGAAATTATATGTGCAAACAGGGGATGCAGGATTATTGGGATTGTTAAAAATTTTAGTTATAACTCTTAAAAATTTTGCTACTGGTATATCTTCAACAACAGGATTAATAGCTGCTCTGGCTATTGTTGCTTTACTTTTAAAAGATAGATTAATTGCTTTATCCGCTGCAACGATAACTTGGTCTGGTGCATTAACTTTACTTGAGAAACATCCTGTTATAATAGCAATTACTGCTTTAGGTATAGCCTTACAATTTATCGGAGAACATATTATAAAATTAAAAGAACAGACTGAAGAATATACGGATAGTCTTGGTAGAATGAGCACAGAGTTAGACCTAAAACAAAAGTCAATAAAAGCAGAATCTGAACAATTAGAAATATTAAGCGTTAAATATTCTAATATGAGTGAGAAGATAAAAGAGTCTATAACAGATGGGAAAATAAGCAATGAATCAAAAGGGAAAAATATTACAATAAGTAAAGAATTAGCAAAAGCAATAGGGTTAGAAACATATCAGTATGATGAATATGGTATGATATTGGGCTTAACGCAATCTAAACTTGAAGAACTTGCGAAAGTAAAACAAAGGGAATATGAGGATTCATTGAAAATAGCCAGAGCTAAGGCAGTGCAAGATGCTAAAGATTTGAATGATAAAATTAGATTACATACCATAGAAGTAGAGATGATAAAAGAGAGACATAAATTATATAGAGAACTTACTATGTTTATTTTCCCTGCGGATATGTTAAATGCAATATTAGGGACAAATCAAGATAGAGCAAAAGAGAAATTAGATGCGACACAAAAAGCTCTTACATCAATTCTGCAATCAATAAAAGATTATGATGTAGAACTTGGATTGACAACAAAAGATTTAGAGGGGCAAGGGGAATTGTTAGAAGACAATACCAAATTGCAGGAAATGCAAGAAGCTGAGGCATACCGTCATAAAACAGCATTAGCGGAAATTAATGCTGAATTAAGAATACGCAATAATCTTTTGCAAACAGGGGTGCAAATAGAGGATAGTGAAATTAAACGGTTAGTTGAATTTGCTGTAATAGAAGAACAAATCAAACTTAAAACAGAGCAAATGAATAAAGCTAAAGGGAATCAAACAAAATACAATCAATTAAGTGTAGATTTGTTAAGATTGACCCATGAACGGACTGAGCGATTAAAAAGGTTAGAAGTAGAGCGATTAGAGAATGTCCAAAAGCATTCTTCAGTTCTTACAGAAATGAATCGTAAGTTTGATGAGCAGATAAAAGCGATTAATGAATCAGCAAGATATTCTATGATGCAGGCAAAAGGATTTGATGAAACGGTTGTATCTCAACAACGATTAGTTGACTTAACGAAAGAACAAATTGAGACACAAAAAATGCTTAATATAGCACAGGAAAAAACAGCAAGTATTGCTAAAGAAATAAATAAGGTAGGTATTAGTAAAACCGACCAGGTTAAAAAACAAGGGGAAATTGTCAAGAGTCAAAAGGAAGAAGAAAGACTAAATGCAATACTTATTAAAAGCAAAATAGATATTAAACAATTAACAACTGATATTGCTAATAAAAATCAAGAAATAGTAACTACCCAGCGTAAGCAAACAGATGAGTTGAGTCGTTCTAATATGGAACGAATAAAATTAGGGCAAATAGAGAATCAAGGGTTAATTGAATCGGCACGAATTACTGAAGAAATAAGACTTTATGAAGGGCAGAGGGAACAAGGGATAAATGATATTATTTCAAGTCTTGGTTCAATTAATGCAGGCCATAAAGAATGGTCGTCAGGATTAGAATTTGTTAATGGACAAATAGAGATAACTAAAGAACAGATGGCTACTCTTACTGATAAAGAAAAAGAACAACTCCAATCAGCAAAGGATATAAATATTGTATTAAAGGAACAAAACAGTAAGGTGCAAGAATTATCAGCATCTCACATAATAGCTTTTAATAAAGAAAAAGTGGCAGGGGATAACGCTCTTCGATTAGCAGATGAAAAGTGGCATGTCCAACTATTGACACTTCAAGGGGCGTCTGATGAAGAAATTGTCAATAAGAAAATATCTTTAATTCAAGAGGATATTAACAAAGGAATAATCGAAGCAAACGAAGGGTTGGCACAACAACTTGAATTAAGGCAGGATTTCTTGTATAGTCAAGAGCAGTCGTTGAAAGATATAGAACGAGAGCACCAGTTAAATATGATTGATTTAACTTCTTTGAATGAAACAGAGGCAATCAAGAAAAAAATATTTGCTCTTGAACAGGGGATAATAACAAGTAAAAATAAACAGATAGAAATTACAGGGTTGAATAATCAATTATTAGTTATCCAATTAAAAAGGGTGCAGGATATAGGTAATGCCTTTACATCTACAATTTCAAGTGGGATTGAGCAGATATTCCAGAATATGACAAACTGGGGTAAAGAAATTCAAGATGCTAAAGATAAAATTACCGATTATCGTAACGAGATACAGCAATTACAAACTGAAGATGCACAAGGCAATGCTCAACGGATTGCGTGGATACAAGATGAAATTAAACAATTAGAGCAAGAATCGAAGGTTGGTTATAAATTACTTCAAGAAATGGCTAATTTAGCTGTAAGTGTTGGGGCTGTAATCCGTAAAGAAGTTATTGAATCGTGGGTTAAGTCTGAGTCTATACAAAAGATGGTAAGGGCATTAGCGGGAGTTACAGCAGATGTAACAAAACCTACCGAAAAAACAACAGAAGAAATAGGACAAGAGGTAAAAGATGAATTTGAAAAAACTGTTGCCTCACAACAAATAGGGTTTAATATAGGTAATTCAGCAAGTCTTGAAATGTTAAGACAGGCTACTAATATTGGAAGTATTATCGGACAATCTGCAAGTGGTTCTATGATTTCTCCATCAAGATTAGGTGAGTTGCCAATATTAGAGGGTGAATTACCAGAAACACCAATTTCTACACCACTATCAGAAATGCCGAATTTTGAGTGGCAATCTGATTGGGAAGAACAATCATTAGGTATATTCGATAATATGGCAGATAAAACGAATAAACAGATGGCATTATTACAACAAGGTATAACCGGTGCATTAATGGGTATGCAAGGGACTACAGTAAAAGAACAGGGCTTGAGTGCAATAGGAGGGGGGATAGGTGGAATATTGGGTGGTATGATAGGGGGGCCGTGGGGTGGAATATTATCTATGGTAGGCGGAACATTAGGGGCTTTCTTTGGTAAAGAGAAAGAAGAGCCACAGAAAGTAGAAGTAATTAACCTACCTACTCCAGATTATCAGGCTATTTATGGTAGGGAAGAAAGAACTACCGTCAATCATTATTCTACTGTTGAATTAAAATTATGGGATGTATCGGATTTAACACCTGCAAGAATTAACAAATTGAACGAAATGATTAAGAAAGAAAATGCCGAAGTAAATAAACGGTATCCTGGGTAAAAAAGGAGAATTTGTATGAAGAAGAAATGGAAGTTAGGGACTAAAGACAGTTTCAAGAAAGACATTAATGGTAAAATAACATCAGAAATTAATATTACTGATTATGCTTTATTATCAGAAGGGACTATTCCTGATTCTTCTATGTCTATGTTAGAATATTGGGATACTATTACATCACCTACTACGAATACAATTAATGCTATATTTATGTTATCTGATACTAAAGGGTGGGCGGTAGGTGATAATGGTACTATTCTTAAATATGATAATGGGCAATGGATATTAGAAAATTCTCCTACCTCTAACAAATTACGCAGTATTTACATGTTATCAGAAACTTCAGGTTGGGCAGTTGGAGATTATGGGGATGATGGACAAAATATTTGGAGATATGATAATGGGATATGGCAAGCATTCCCCTCACCAGATGTTATAAATAAATATGGTATATTTATGGTCTCAGAAACTGACGGTTGGATAGTAGGAACTGGAGGGCATATTTATAAATATAATGGTGGGTCTTGGAATATATTTACATCTCCTATAACAGCATATCTTAATTCTGTATTTATGGTTTCTGGTGGGACTGATGGTTGGATAGTAGGGGCTGGGACAATCCTCAGATGGGATAATATACAATCACAATGGATACCACAAAATGTTCCTTATGCGGCAAAGGGGAAAGCATTATATTCAGTTTATATGGTATCGGCAAATTATGGTTGGATAGTAGGTCAAGCGAAGGATGCGTATGATGGAGGTATTTTTAAGTGGGATGGGACTACTTGGTTTGAATCTAATAATCCATTGCAATTGATAGCGTATTATTATTCCGTATATGCGAAATCTGAAAATGAGGCATGGGCAGTTGATAGAAATGGGGCGATTGTTAAATGGGATGGAGTTCAATGGAGAGTTAGTCCTTCAAGTTATCAAATAGGGCTTACAGATTCGTTAAAAGCAATTTCTATGTCATCTTCTTCAAAAGGATTTATAGTTGGCTCAGGAGGAAAAATTGCAAAGCCAGTAAAAGGTAATTGGATAAACAATCATAAAGATTTATTACACGAGGAATATTTTGATGTTAATTCAGATTGGCAACAGGGGACAAGTTCTGATTTATGGAACGCATATCAAGATTTAATCATTTCAAGAAGTAAATGGTATGGATATTCTTCTGCTTATGTTATAAATGGGATAGCAATGTATTCTGCAACATTGGGATTTTTAGTAGGTAACCAGGGACTGATATTAAAATGGGATGGAACAAATTTAATACCACAGTCAGCCATTACTACTGAAAATTTATTTGATGTTTGTTTCTTTTCAGAATCACTTGCTTTTGCAGTTGGGACAACAGGGAAAATATTAAAATGGAGCAACAATGCTTGGTCAATCGTTATTCCAATTACTACAAATACTCTTAATTGTATTTGTGCAACATCTCCTACGGATGGATGGATTGGTGGACAAAGTACTTTGATTAAGGGGAGTAATATGGGGACGCCTGCCGAAACTTGGGCAATTCAAACCTTTCCATTATCAGGAGGAAGCACAATTACTTCAATAACTTCTCTTTCTACTATTGAGGTATGGGCAACTGGTGGATGGGGAATGATTATAAAATGGAATGGTAGCCAATGGGTAATGATAAAACCCGCATTTTTCTTTGGGACTTTTTTAGGATTTGCAATTCGAGTTAAAAATACGGCAAATGGAATAAGGGGATGGCTAACAGGGTTATCGTATGGTAGTCCTGGAGTTATTGTTCAATTTGACGGTATTGATTGGTTTCCAGTTTATTCTCCTTCTAATCATTTAAATGCCATTTGTATAGATACTTCTACTGATATGGCTGATAAAATAGTGGGGAATAATGGAACAATATTAAAATATAATAAACAACAAGCAGCATGGGAAATTGATACTACTTCACCTACCACTCAATCGTTATGGGATATAACTTATATTGATACCATAGATGAATATTGGGCGGTAGGGCAATTGGTTATTCTACGAACAGGTTATGTGCCAACAGGAAATTGGCAATATACACTTGATTGTTCTGATAATTTAATTGCCTATGATAAAATCAATTATACCGTTACTTTAAATGGGCAATCTGTTACTTGCAATGTTCAATCTTCCCCAGACCAAAATATATGGTCAGCAGTAGAAACTATTGTGTCTGATAATATACCACAAACAACACCATTGCAAAGATATTTGAGGGTAATTTTAACCCTTTCTACATCTGATTATTTAATATCACCGGTAGTAAATGATTTAAGAATTAAATGGAAACATCCTGAGGATGTTACTCTTAATTTAGGACAGAGCAGACAAACAGATTTAATTAAATTATACTCTGAAAATTTAAAATCTTTTAAATTGTTGTCAAGCATAGATGGTAATATATGGACAGAAGTTAGAGCAGTTACCAATAATATTTATAGTTACAAATCGTTTGATTTTACTGCATTTAATTGTAATTACTTAAAGTTAATTATTACGGCTTTGCAAAATGACATTGATTATGCTCAAGTATCAGGATTAGAAATTTATGATACTGAATCTAATCCTAATGTTCAACCATTAGAACACAATCCTCAATCACAAGAAGAAACTATTCCATCTGGAGAAATTGTAACAACTATATCAGGGTTGCCACGAAAGATAATGTCCACTATCCCATCTAAAGTTATTAGTATTAGTGGTGCTAAAATAGGAGAAACAACAAAGGAATTTTTAGAAAAGTTACAAAAGGTAAATAGTAACTTGATATTGGTTATTTCAACTTTATATGGTGAGGAGAAAATATATGAAGTTATCCCTGGAAGTTTAAAAGTTACCAGACGGAAAACAATACCTTTTGAAGAAGAACCCAGTTATTCCTACCAATATGAATTCCAATTAGTTAAACAATGGAGTTAAAAAGATGATAACAGAGACAGACCGAACATTAAAACCAATTGCTGAATACAATATGACTGAAGGGAATATAACCTTTGGGGTAAGGATTAAATTAAGACAGCGAATATCTCAATGGGATGTATCGTTAACTGCTTTATCTCAACAGGAGGCATATCTGGCCCCCTATGCCTATGATGGTAATAAGTTCACTTCTTCCTGGCGGTCGTTAAATATATCCAATGCACAAGGCAATTTTATCACTCCTGAGTGGTTGCAGATTGATACCCATACTTCACCTATCATTAATCAGATAAAGGTCTATAAACATAATCTAAAGACCTTTAAAGTCCAAACAAGCAATAATGGTATTGATTGGCAAGATTTTCAAAGTAAAGCCGATAATACCCGCACAGAAAATCTCTTTACCTTTACGGACACTTCTTTTAGATATTACCGTTTTTTGATAAATTCCATTCAATCTGCTTCGACAAGTGCAATGATTACAGAAATTATTTTATATCGTATTATAGAAATCAGTAAGGACAATCTTGAGGAAGATGACTCTACGGCATTAAATATTCGCAGAGAAAAAGAGAGTGATTCAGGGCTTATTTCTCTATCAGAATTTGATTTGACTTTGGACAATTCACAAGGTAATTATTCGTGGATAAACCAGGCAATCAGAGGGGCAAATACTGAGATTACGATTGAAGTTAGTTACCGTAAGTGGGATGGAATAGGCGACCCTACATTAGACTTATCTTGGGCTAAAGAATATTATCCTTTAATACAAGGATATTTAAACAATTTTACTTTAAATGCCAATAATCAAACGGTTAATATTCGTGGTAGGGATGTAGCGGATAAATTTAATGTTATCAACTGGACATCTCCTATGTATGATAATTTAACGGCATTAGAGTTAATTAAGATTTTAGCCAATAATCCTACTCAATTACCATCAGGATTTGATTATGATGATGCTCGACCTGACATTGAGATAAAACCAGAAGCAAAACAATTGGTTAGTTCTATGTTTTTGGATAATGTAGGGACAGGGAAGGCAGGAGTTGTATGGGAAGGATTTACATTCGATTATTCACCTTATTATTATACTGCACCCCTAAATGAATTTAATGTTGACCCCGAAGATAATCGAATATGGTTTATAAGTCAACCTACCGTTTTTAAAATAACACAACAAGGTCAATTTGAAACAATTAAAACAATTACACTCTTTCATCTAAACGGATATATGATAGCACCTAATGGAGTAATATATGATTATAATAATAGAAATTTATGGTATTTGACTAATGCAGATGCTCACAGTGATATAAACAATTATATAATAACTGTAAAATTAAATATAGATACATGGACATATACCACTTATCCGAGACATAAATATATTAATTATGCGGGTTCAGGAATATATGATGGGACTTATATTTGGGAAAGTTATTCAAGAAGAGATACCCCTGTGCCGGATATACTCCGAATCAATAAAGTATCTCCTGATAATTATTCTATTGTTGGGAATGTAGATATTGACAATACATCTTATCAATATTTTCATGAAGGGGGCTTTATTATAGGGACAGTGGGAAAAGATAAAGAGTGGTTAGTTCTTTCTGGAACAGACTCTGCCAATAAGGATAAATTATTATTTTATAATAAAAATACCCAAGTAATTAAACAATTAATATTTACACAAAATATGAGTAATTCTTCAACAAGTATTATAGGAGGTTTAATATTTCGAGATGCTATATGGATAATTGGTTATAATCGCACTACTGACTTTATGTATTTGAATAAATGTGCTCAACTTCAATTTAATCTTTCTCAATCTAATATTCAATCCATAGACAATCCACCTAATAATATTACGGCAAATTTCGAGAGACCAATAATCCTGGTGGATAATATTGAGAAAGATAATACTGGCACTGTTACTAATGGTGTTTTAACTACTGATGATTTACAATTGAATTACGAAACAGGGGAGTTACACTTTTTCCTACCACCTGATAATGAGACGAAGATTACCGCTAAATATGATTATCTGTTTAGTATCCCTTTTGCTTTTTTTGAGGATAAGGTTATATTTGAGGCAATGCAAGAGGTAGCTGAAACAAAAGAATATGTTATATCAGTATCCGAGGGGACTTTTAACATGACTGATGAGGATGATAATGAGGCTAAATTATTATTCAGAGATAACCTAAATGAAAGAGATATAGTTTTAAAGAATTATCTGGATAGTAATAAATATCAAATTAAAGACGCCAATGATATTCCTATTACATATTTGATTGAGGGATTAGAGACGGTAACATCATATAATCCTGATAAAGATACCTGTGTGCCTAATACTTATACTAAAGGGATAGATTATGAGATAGATTATGTTACAGGGCAGATATGGTGGCTTACAGGATCAGCAATTCAGGATAATGAGGTTATAACCATTATCTTTTATTGTGAGCCTACCTATGAGTTTTCTTATGATTCTAATATGACTTCATTGAATATGTCCTGGGGCAGAGATAAGATAATCAATAAAGTAACGGTAGAAGGAGAGCGTAGATTTCCTTCTGATTCGCCTTTAATCACAACAGCTATTTATGCCGTTACCACAGACGATAAACTAATAGATACTAAATTTGAGAATGTAAAGCAATTACAGACAATTTCTACTAAAGACGCTCAAGTATGGAAAGGTTATTTAGAGGCATGGACGGCAAATGCTATTGATAGAGACCTTGAGGTAGAATTTGACAATAAATTTATAGGCATAAAATCTACCTTTGATGGCACAGGGGGATTCCCTGATAAGAGAATTAGGGTTAGGGTTACCCCTGTCGATATTCAATCAGAAACAGGTAATCAGGTAGGTATTGGGATGCAGGTTAATTGGGAAGGGCAAGAGAATAAAGAGGTAATAGAATCTTTTGGGACTACTCAAACTAAATTAGATGTTCTTTCTTTGAAAGTTGACCACAGAGGCTTACAGATAGAAGTAGATAATCAAAGCACTCAAATTTATTTCTTAAAGATAGAAATACAAGCCTATCCTGTTTGTTTAGTAGAAAAACCTATTGCTACCCATATTGATTATATTTCTACCGATAAATATGGGATACGGACTAAAGATGTGCAAAACAGTTTTTTAACTGATGCCACAGCCTCAAAGTGGTTAGCCAGACATATTATCAAGCTCAACAGTGTAGAGTTACCCCAAACCTCTATCACAGTATTAGGCAGTGCATTCTTACAATTAGGGGATATAGTCAAGGTGCGGGAGATTAATTCAGGGACTGATGGCTATTTTGAGGTTATAAGCCTTAATCATACCTTTGGTAAGGATAACTTTTTGACTGATTGTGATTTAAGATTGATTAAGTGGATTGCTTTTGTTTAATAATTTTGTCTTTAGTCCAATCATGATCTATCGTTTCGGAGAAATATAACAATACCCTTTCTCGGATACGCTTCTTGCAGTTTTTACAATAGCCTCTTCTTTCTAAAGTTTCTTCTGCTGTTACTTTATAATCTCCATCCCATTCCATATCAGGATTACCACAGGTATGATAATTAGAATTTGGACCTTCATAAATCATCTTTTGGTCATCTCCTTTCAACAATAATCTCTATGTGCCATAGAAAAATTTTAAACCTTATCATTATAACCATTAATTCCTTTTTCATCTTGCCAGATTTTAAATTCACTTTTTGGAAGAGGCTTAATCAATTTCCCGACTAACCGCAAACACATTAATCGAAATTCCTTTAAAACTGCTCTGTTAAATTCACTATCAAATTTATCCATTACTTTTTCTCCTTTTTCAATCTATCAATTTAAGCTCTTGGCAATTTTTAACAATTTCTTCTATTTTCCCGTGTATTCCCCAAACGATAATAATTTTGTTCATCCTATCTCTAACAAACAAATTATCACCGTCCTCCTCTACCCGATAGCCGTTTCCCTCTAATGTAGTTTTCAATTTTTGTATAGTCATTTTATCTCACCACCTTTTCTTTCTAATGGATGAGCCTGCATATACGCATTTGTTATCCTTGCAGAAGTCAGGTGCGTATATATTTGAGTAGTGTTAATATTAGCATGACCTAACAATTCTTGCACTACTCTTATATCTGCTCCATTATCTAACAGATGAGTTGCAAAAGTATGTCTCATTGTATGGGGACTAATCTTTTTTGTCAATCCTACCTTTTTGGCATACTCTTTGATTAACTGCCATATCCTTACTACTGATAAATCTATTAATTTAACAGTAAAATTAATCTTTTTGTTACCTATGTAGGTTTTTATTAAATCTATTGTCCGTGTAGGTATGGGGATAAATCGTTCTTTGTTACCTTTACCTAATACTTTAACCTGTTGATTAGTAAAATCTATATCGGATAGTTTTATATTGACTAATTCCGATACTCTTAATCCTTCTGAGTAGAGCAATTCTAAAATTAGTCTATCTCTTGCTTTATCAGGGGCATTGATAAGTGTTATTGTTTCACTTTCAGTGAGGAAAGTAGGCAACATCTTACGCTTGCTAAAAGTTGTATTTATCATTCTTGTCGGATTTTTCTTTATATCATGCACTCTTTCCAGATACTGATAATAACTTTTGAGGGTAGCCAGTTTTTGTGCCTTTGTTTGTGAAGCATTATTTTCCTGTAAGCCTAAAAACTCAAGAATAATTGCGGGAGTAACTTGAGTATCTGTTACCTTTTTTTTATCAAGAAATTCCTTGAATTTAACAATGTTATGCTTATAGGCTATGATAGTGTTATTACTTCTTTCTAACACCTCCAGATATTGGATATATTCTTTAATTTTCATTTACCATTACCCCCTTATTTTAATTCTTGACTTTAGCCAGCCCTCTCAACGGGTCTATCGCCTCGCTATAATCACCGTGTTGAAAATGTAACAAAGTTTAGTTTGTCGCAATCCCCTTTTACAGAGAGGGCTGACTAAATTACCTTGACAGCTAATTAATTCAACTAACTATGAATGGGAGAAACCAAACAGTCAGGATAATATTAGCCGTTAGGGTTAATATAATATACATTATATACAATTAACCGAATTTTGTCAAGTATTATTTTTAGATTTTTTAAGAGTTATCCACAGGTTGTTGGTAACTCTGTGGGTAACTCTTAATTTTAATAATCTGTTACCTCCTTTTTTAGTGGTTTTTGTTTTAACTTTCTTAAGGATAGTTTCGCCACTTCAATATGATGTGTTCTACCTTTTAAGGCATTTATAGCAGGATAACAACATTCTAACCCTACATATCTTAGTTTAGTAGCATAACCTTCATTTGTTACCGCTGTTACCGCTACATACCATATACCTTTAGCTGTGGTAGTTATTTTTTGCTTACATTCCCAACATTTCATAATTTTGTTACCTCCTTTTCATAAAATTTCTAATTTAGTACCTTCATCCAACAACCATTCTATTGGTTGAGGATTTCCGTAAATATCCCACAAATTTTCTATTGCAGGACTAAAGAGGATTCGTAAT
>ERZ1292632.1727-Hain-H43-01um-R2-1727-length-20295-cov-21_pt1 | contig 20295 bp, 24 predicted proteins | sample MGYA00564407_ERZ1292632 | MGnify/ENA primary metagenome ERZ1292632 (study PRJEB36523, sample SAMEA6512637) | groundwater metagenome | collected 2019-01-08 | study: AquaDiva: Metagenomics assemblies of 32 groundwater samples | reverse complement strand
ATGAATTTTGAAAAATTAAATTTGTTTTTGGATAAATTGTTATTTAAAAAAAAACTGGTTGATGATTTTCTGGAGGAGATTAAGGGATTTAATTGTGGATTGTATAATATATATAGTTTTCGAGATACAAAAACTATAGATTTACCCGACGTATTTCTACTATTGCTTTAATCACTTTTAGGTTTATATATATTTTTTTTTAGTTTAGTTTATAGTAATTATTTATTTATTTTATATTAAACTTTCTTTCTTATAATATATAAAAGAGAAATCACCCAGTAAATATTTTAAATTTTCCCGGTTTCATGCCTCGGAAGAAAAGAGAAAAGGTTATTGTAGGAAGAGAATTCGTAGACTTTAAGCCTGCTAAACAAAATATTAAAAGGGTATTATACCCGCGGGAGGTTTATATCCCGAAAAAAGGGGAAGAAATTGTATTAAAAGAATCTAAACGTTTATTATTAGAAAATATGGAAATCATGACCGAAAAATACAATTTTCGATATAATAAAAAAACTGTTAATATTAATCAAATATTAACAGTTCTATATTATAAAGCAAAACGACTGAATGCATATTCTATTATGTTTCAATTTTTAGCGGATGGAGAGGCGAAGCATCGGGGTGCTTATGTAGAATATAAATTTAAAAAAGACGAGGAATCACTTAAGGGTTTGAAAAAATTTATTAAACATTTTCAAGAGCAAATATACGAAGATGTTGATTGGGGTCGCGCGAGTGATATTGCAGTTTCTCAATATTATAGAGATTTAAATACCACGGATTTTTGGATTAAAAGAATAATCCCAGCTAGAGGTGGGAATCATGATAAACACGATAGAAAAACGAAATCAACATTCTATAAATGTTATACTGCTTATGATGCGCCCAATAATGATTGCTTGTTTTATTGTATTAAAAAGACTTTAAACCTACCCATACAGAGTAAAACGATACGAGCACAATCAGGTATTCTGCATGAAAATGATATTTCTATAGATGAAATTGAATCAATTGAAAATAAATTAAATATTAAAATTAACATTTATAGCGATTATGCTTATCTGGATTGCCATTTTGTTAATGGGAATCATATGTGTAAAACGGTATATGAAAAATTATATGAATCAAAATTAACAGATGATAATTTAAAAATTGTTAACTGTCTACTAAAAGACAATCATTATAGTTTTATAGAAGAATTTATACCAGTTGCTTGCTTTATTAGGGATGGGAAAATTAAACCAAATGAAGAGTATACACATTATTTATTTTATGACATCGAGACGGTATATGAACCTGAAGAATTTTATAACTTTAAACCATATTCTGTTGCCTGGACTATTTATAATATAAAGGATAAAACCGCAATTGACTACTTTAAATATGGGTGGTCGTGTTTAGACACGTTTATAAAAGTTTTATATGAGGCTAGGACTACTGAAAAATATTTAATTGTTGGTTATAATTCTAGCAGATTTGATAATTATTTATTAATAGAACGATTAATGGAGCATAATTTACCCGTTAAATCTTTACTGATCGCTAATAATAGTATTTTGGGATTGACCATCAAAAATCATAAGTTTTTCGATTTAAATCGGTATTTATTAGGGAGTTTAAAAGAAAATTGTATTCAATTTAAAAAACAATTTTTAAATAATAGATTAAAAGTTGATGGTTTTGATCATGATAAAATACAGACATTATTTAATAATAAACAATTTGATATTTATTTTTCGGGCTCCGAAAACATGAAAAAATTAAAGGAGTATAATTGCATGGATACCGGATGCTTAATGGATTTATTTTTAACTTTTCGTGAAACTATGTTTGAAATTGGACTAGATGATATAAACGATTATTGTACAATTGGGCAACAAGGCTACCAAAATATGATAAATAAATATTTCCAAAATACAGGATTTAAATTTACTGCTAATTTTCCACGACTAAAACAATATGAAGAGGATGAATTCATTCGGAATTGTCTAACTGCTGGACGCGTCCAATGTTTTAGGACAGGAGATTTAAATTTTCAGGAAGAATTAAAGATGGTTGATGTTTGCAGTTTATATCCATTCGTTATGAATACATTTTATTTTCCTAAGGGAGAAAAATATTATTATTTTAACCCTGAAAATATGAAATATGACCATGATAAATTGGGTATATATTGTATTGAATATCAATGTCCTATTAATGAATTAAATATATTACCTTTTCGTTCTACTAGCTCTGAGATTGCTCTTGATTGGGATAGCAAAGATAAGTTCATTACTGGGGCGACTAATTTAGAAATTGAATTGTGTATAAGATTTAATCATTATTATAAAATAATTTTTGGTATTGTTTTTGAGGAAATGGAATATGCACCATTTCGATATTATATATATAATATCTTTGAACAGAAACGACTTGAAGATCTAAAAATTAATAAAAACGAGGCTAAACGTCAAACGACGAAATTTGCAATAAATGCTATATCTGGTAAAGTAATTCAGAGAAATTTTGAGGATTCGACGCAAATTTTAAATACATTTAAGAATGTAAATAAAAAATGGGTTAAAGTAGATAATTCAAATATTATCAATCAGTATAAAAAATATACGATAGAAGAGCTAGGCAATAAAATTTTTATTAAAGGTAAGCTCAAAAAAGAATTTCGGTATAAAGATACTGCAAAACCTTGTTATCTTGGTATTTTTATATATTCATATGCTAGATCATATATGTACAATATTATCCATGATTTACACACTCGGTTATATATGGATACTGATAGCTTATTAATGGAAAATTCAGATTATGTTAAACTTAAAAATATGACTGGGGGATTCTCTATATTTAATATGAGTTTTAAATATAATGATTTAGTTGTTTCCCCTACCAATCCAAAAATTTTGGGAAAACTAGAAGAAGAATGCCCGGAGGCGTCTTTTAAATGTCAATTAATACAGGCGAAAAGTTATGCGATAATTTCAAATATACCCGGGAAATCGAAATTTAGATTTAAAGGCGTTAATAAGAGGTGGTCTATTTTAGACCCTGATCAAAGCGAAAAAATAAAAGAATTATTAAAAGACCCTGCGTTAGATTCTGAATTAATTGAATACGCTAAATTATTACCGAAAATAACTGACGGAGAGATTCAATTTAAAAGATTATTTAATCTGAAGTTAGAAAATTATGAAAAAACAAAAAAAATGAAACTGGTTAAATTATACGCATTCCAATTCCAACGAGTTAATAATTTCAACCCTGTTAAAAATCGGGCTACTTATATCATACAAATGATCAAACATATTAAAGAAGTATAACTTCATATATAATTAAATTTTTCTAAATAACCCCCCATCTTACGGGCTAATTCTTCTGCCTTCTTAATCGTATAGCCAGTAGCTTTAATAAACGAATAATTTTTTACTAATATGTTAATTATAAATCTAGTTGCATGTAGTCCGCAATTATTCGAGTTTAATCGTTGGTTCTTAATTTTATTAATTTTTAGTTTTAATTTAGTATTAGTATTCATATCACTAATTTTTTTTGTTAATTGCCTTAATATGGGTTTGGGGGGTTCTTCACCATAGGGGTCATAATACATAACGCTTAGTGTATAAATCGGGTCGATTATAATAGACCGATAATGGCTGTTATATAATAATATAATGCCGGTTCTTTTATTGTTATTAAACTTTAATTTTTGGAATTCATTAACATCTATTACACCTATAAAATCAGGGATATCATCTAAAACTTTATCCAAATCATACATAGATATCGGTTTACCTTTATACTTAGTGTCTTTTAATGGTTGATTAGACAATGTTTTTACAAGTTCACCGGTCTTCCTATCCGGTCGAGATATATATTTATTTATTTTTGTCATTATATTAATATAATATGGAGTCCACGTATAAATGTCTGTTTTGTGGTAAACAAAATATATTAAAGGACATAAAAGATTTATACGACAAATTAAATTCAGATAATGTAATCTTATTATCAGAATTTAAAAAATTAAAAAAAGAAAAAAAGGAGTTGGATTTGCAAGATGAGGGTATTAAAAACATGAATACCAAATTAATAATTAAATGCGAATCTCTTAAAAAAGATTCTGAAGAACTAAAACGGTTAACGGCAGAATATGATCATACTATGATTTTAATAAAAGATTCAGATGAAAAATTATCTAATACTTTAAACGAATATGAATCCCTTATAAAGAAATATTCAGACCAAGAAAAGAAATTTGCAGAATTAAAATTAGAATTGTTAGAAAAGGAACCTGCTGAAGATAAACCACAACCCCCAATCCCTGATTTGGAGGTAATTAAAGCAAATATTAGAGCCGAATTAAAAATTGAATTTGATAAGTTACTTGAGGATGAGAAAAAGCGGTTGGCGGAGCAATTTGAACAATATAAGACAACAAAAAAAAAAAGATGAAATTTCATAATAAATGTATTATTAATTAATAATGTAATTAATTTAAAAATATATATTTTTTTCTATATACTATATTAAATGCAGAAGCCACAATTAAACAAAGTTTCAAAATCTGATTTAATATGGCTTGATATAGAGAACGAAGAGGGGACATTTATAATGCCGAGAGATTGTAAAAAAATTATAATTCGGAACGTAAGTTGGGATAATACAACAGCCAATACAAATCCTTTTATATTTTATACACCTAGTATAATCGACCAGCCATGGTTCGTATTTTCAGGATTATTATATTCGGCAAATGTGCCGAATACGTATCAACCTTTTAATAATAAAATAACATTTGATAATATGATAGCTAAGGGTACAATGGTTAGATATCGAATAGCTAATCCGGCTACTTCAGCTCTAGCGACCGCTACGGGTCTTGATGGTTATTTATTAATTATAGCGGAATTTATATCTTATGTATAATATATGTCATCTCAAGATATCAGCGAGGAGGATATATCAGCAGTAGTATCGGTTTTACGGTCGGATACTCTAACGAGAGGGAATATTAGAGATAAATTCGAATTCGCATTAGCCGAATATATAGATTATACTTATGCTATAAGTGTCTGTAATGGGTCGGTGGCTTTAGATATTGCATTAGCTAGTTTATGCCTTCCTTATAATGCAAGGGTTGGGGTATGTCCACTCACTTTTATCGCGTCCATTAATTGTATATTTCATAATAATCATATTCCTGTATTTATAGATTGCGATTCGACTGGTTGTATTAATCCGGATTTGATTCCTGATGATATCGACGCATTGATATGTATCGATTTCGGCGGGCAATCGTGCGATTACGACCGCATACGGTTTAAAATAGGTGATAAACCGATTATACAGGATGGGGCTCATTCGTTTGGAATTAAAAAACACCCTGAAGTTGATATAATGACTACCTCGTTCCATCCACTCAAGATAATAACAACTGGAGAAGGAGGATGCATTTTTACAGATAATAGATTATGGGCAGTTCGTTGTATAGTATTCAGAAATAATGGATTAAATATAATGAGTGGTGTGACTAGGATTCACGGCTGGAATGCGCATTTAAACGAGATTTCTTGTGCGTTGGGGTTATCTCAATTAAGACGATTAAAACAATTTTTGTACATACGCAAGGAAAAGGCAGAATATTGGCATAAAGTATTAAATATTAAATATTTAGATACTGTTAAATGGCTTGATAATTCATATCATTTCATACCGGTTCTTTTTCCGAATACAGAATTAAGGGATAAAGCGCTCAAAATTTCACCGCTCTTACGTCATAATTATCAATTATATAAAGATGCTATAATCGATTGTCCGAAATGTGCTGATATATCAAGTCGAGTATTATCTCTGCCAACACATAATAAATTAGATAATGAAACAATAAATTATATCGCTAAGAATATACATGAATTATTGCGTGATACCGATAAAAAAAAATAGTACTCGGATTCCTAATAAATGGATGGCAACCATTGGAATTCATGGGGAAACCCTTTTTGATGAAGTATATAAACAATGTGTAGCATCGAATATATTTGATAGAATAATTATTTCTGGCGATATCAAGCCACCGAATATTTCATGTGATGATTTTTATGTTAGAAATAAGGATGAAATAGATGACCCAAGCGTTCTGATAGTAATTGATCATTTTATAAAAAATACACATATAAATGATGGTGATACTCTTACGTTAATATATGCGCATGCTATTTTTACTAAGGCTCAAGATTTAATTTTAGCCCATAAAATGTGTAAACGATATCCCGACTTCTACAGCATTATAGCGGTCAGTGATAACCGTAAATCTTTACGATCTTTAACTGAGGAAAAAAAATATTTATTTGAGGAGTATAAATATACACCTTCTCAGTATTTACCTCAAATATATATGGATGCCGGTCAGTTTTACATATTTAATTTAAGATATTATAAATCAAAACAATTACTAGATGAAGACTCCATCTATTATATGATGCCTTGTTATACTATTGATATTGATTATCCCGCCGAATTGGAGGCAAGTAAAGCATTATTTAATTATCAGTTTCTAACGATCTAAAATATCCCGATTGGGTTAATCTTTTTTTATATCGGGAAGTGTCCCCAGATTGGTAATTAACGCTTCCCAAGCATAATTCAGCATCGGCAATATCTTTTATAAATTTCTTCATATCGTTATAATTTAATGCAAATGCACTTTCAGGCGCATCTTGGATATTTCCCATAAAATGTTTTTCAATATATTCGATACCCAACCCACAACCTACCACACCAGCAACCGAATCGGTCGTATGGTCTGATAATCCAATACTGGCAGATGGAAAACGCCCCCGCAAGTCTTGTATAGTTTTTAAATTCATATTTTTATATTCAGCTGGATATTGGGAAGTACATTTAAAACAGCATCCTGTAAAATTTCCCTTCGAATTCAAATAATTACCAACTTCTTTTATATTGCATAAATCCGTAGATATAAATAAATATTTATTGGTGTTTAAAACCGCTTTAATTAAATCTCCATCCTCGTTTTCAAATGACGATATTTTATACATATCAAAGTTACAAAATTTTTCACAAAACATTAAATCTCGTAATGTGTAAACTGTCGGAAATATTTTAATCCCTAGATTTCTAGCGAATTGTATTAACTGTGGAACCCAACTAAATGGAGTTTTATTTTTTTCGTATATCGGAACTAGTGAACCAGTCGCCAATTCAGATGGATTATATAATTGTATTTTTACAGCCCAGCATCCTAGCTCCTTAGCCTCATGTATGAGTTGAATTGCATTTTGCAATTCACCCCGGTGATTCGATGATATTTCGGCAATAATTTTCATCGTATATATATATATTATTGGTGACATTTTAATTTATAGATAATACATATTTATAAAATGTTAATGTTAATGCTAAATCAACTTCAACAGCCACGAATAAATGATCGCCAGCTACTGCCTGATAAGTGGTACTGGTGGAAAACGATGTTATATAGTTAGCTACTGGAAATTGATGATATGTAACTCCATTCGTTAAAGCAACTGCTCCCCCTCGTGTCCTGTATATATAACCCTGAATAACCCTCCCAATATTAGGACTGCTGACATCTATATGTGCATCTATGGTAATTAAACCAGGATGACCAATAATTAGAATATCAGGTCTATAGATAACTCCCGTGCTATTAGCCCCGAATACTACTCCGGTCAATTCTACCCATGTTGTGGCAGAAGAACTGATACAATAAACCCCTGCTGTATATGTAGCAACAGATAGAGAAACCGCATGCCCGACAGTTGGAGCAGTCGTTAAAGCAAAAGTAAACCGGGCTAATCCACCAGTCCCTGATGAAACACTTGTAACTGTGTATATTTCACCAGCTAGGAACGTAGCCCCTTTACCGACTCCTATAGCGGTACCGGTCAGAACGAGACCGGTAGGGTCGAATGCTGTGGTTATTCCAAATGTGAGACCATACTCACTATGCGAAAACATTGAACTACGAATACCAAATACTAAATTATCCACGGTGTCATCCCCCGAAGTCATATATAAGGCTTGGGGGTTAGTATTCGATAACCATAGGCTACCCGTTGATGCAGTCGTTGTTATAGGGTTACTCGCTGATTCGACTATGCGGATTGCTCCGTCCTTTATGAGTAAGCTGTCGATTGTTGTACCAACTCCACCCGTGAATTCGCTGATTGTGTCGACGTTAACTATCGATCCGCTGATGGTACAGCTATTGTCAATCGTCTTAGTCGAGAGCGTCTGGGATTTCAGGATAAGGCAAAACGTGTCATCCATATTTAAAATCGGAATATCACAAGCATAATCCCCGCCCTGATTAGCAAGGGCTGGAAGTCTGATGATCGTGAAATTTGCCAACGCACCCCCGGTCTCACGAACTCGTATCTCTTGTGCTTTTACGTGGCTATTGTCCGGGCATACAAAATTACCGTCTTTAACAAGAGCACCATCGATCGTAACTCCAGCTGTTGCCGTCTCCTCACTGATTGTGTCTGTCTTCAATCCACTGTCAAAAGTGATCACTGGTGTTATCGTTGTTACACTGCTTATTAAATGACTCGCTGATATTAAAATACCATCGGTATTAAAATTTGTCCCAGGGAGTTTGAGACTTGTATTGCTCGCAGTACCGACCGTGATCCGAGCCGTTGCGTCAGCGATGGACAGATATCCAATTGCAATACAATCGGAAAATGAATTCGTAGAGACATCCGCATAGGCACCTATGAGGGTGTTGTTACTTCCAGTCGTAGGTACAAACCCAGCAAAAGCACCGACAGCGGTATTTCGGTCTCCACTTGTATTAAAAATTAATGTATCGACACCAAACCCACTGTTTAGAGTTCCGCTGGTATTTAACTCAAGACTTTCGTATCCGAAAGCACAACAATAATTACAATTCGTATTCACAGCTGATTTGAGGCTCTGAAATCCAAAAGCACACGAACCGAGCATAGTTGTAACAGAATTTAAAGCCAAATCACCAAAACCATAGTTATTAACACTCTTTTTTAAATACTGTATTTTATTTGGGTCGATATTAGCCCCTGTTTTAATATCAGCATTTTCAATATTAGTAATGGTATTCAGATCAGCGTCGATCGTTTTATTGGTAAACGATTGGGACTGTAGTAAAAAGGCAAACGTATCCTCCTGCGTTAGGACTGGTAACCATGCAATACGTTCAACAGCCAGAAGACCAGCCACCTGAATCCACATTTTCGTAACCCCGCCGTCCCACAAATATAATGATGCAAACGTGGGAAGACTGGAGTTATTGACAAATTGGTTCTGTCCGTTCAGGAAGTTGAATTCCGTATTACTAATTAATCCTGTGCTTATTTTCGAGGCATCAATACCAGCCAACGCCTTTATATCAGCATTTTCTATATTAGTAATAGTATTAGTATCGGCATCTATGCTTTTATTTGTTACCGTTTGTCCAAGAGCCAATAATACCATGCTATCGTCTGCACCCATTAAAGGTATCGTTAATATTCTATTTGCTACCTCGTTTGAAACCGTTTTTAAATTAATTGTATGATCAAGAGCTGAATCCCGTATATATAAACTCGTGAAACTAGGGGCTCCGGTGGTTGCGACGGATTGGTTCATAGATGATAAATATCCTGTATTAGTGCTAGTTATTGTATTGGATAATAATGATAATTGCGTTGATATAGTTTTACCAACAATAGAATCAACCGTAAGAGTATCGACACTCAACGACCCATTTAAAATAGTTAAATTACCAACAATCAGATTATCAATCACTGCTTCATTAGTATCAAAATTTGTCTGGTTAAACATCGATTTTCGATGAATCCCAAACATTTTTTTATATCAATATATATATATATAAATGTCTGAAGTAATTATTATCAATTCTGCCAACCGGTTGAATGGTAATGGTTCTAATTTTAATATTGATATAAATTACGAAGAGGATGAAGGGTATGACCGTTGCTCACTTATAAGGATTGCGATACCAAAAAGTTATTATTTAATTGATGCGGATTTATTAGAAAATACATTTACTTTACAGATAAATGCATGGACTACTACAATAACTCTAGCAAACGGGGTCATTTCTAGAAATGATTTTAGATTAATTTTAGAAGAATATTTAAATGATGCCCTCGACGTTGCAGGTTGTCCTGTAACAGATGTCAATGCTCTGTGGCGGGTTACGAATGCAGGAGCTTATGATTTGACTACGACATCGTATACGACAGAATTACTCCTCCTTGATGAGCATTTCGATGACGGCTTATATTTATATTCGTTACATGCAACCGATGTAGGTTTAACGGTTAGTTTTATACTAGGTTCTACCGAATTTCCAGCCAAGATAATGGGCGTTTTACCTAGTACAACGATTTCGTTTACAGAGGCAACAACAGGGGGCACTCATCATTATTATGGGAAAAGTAGTTTACCGGTCAATTTTGAAAAATACGATGTTATGTATTTACGGAGTAACATCATCGGGGAGAAATATAATTTAAATTTGATAGAAATTTTTACATCGGGGAGTGATTATTTTGGTTCCATTATATTTGAGAATACTGGAATTAGAGCCAATAGCCGAAAATTTAACAACCATATTAAAAATGCTTCGTTTAGTTTGGTTGATAAAAATGAAAATAATATAGATTTGAATGGTTCAGATATAGTGTTTAGTGTCTTACTATATCGGGATCAGCGGATTGATAAAAAAATTGATGCCATCGGAGATATATTAGCTCCGATCGAAGGGTATGGATTGCCTACAACTTTGTAATTACAACATCATAAGTATCGTTTAAATATTTATAAGCTTGCTCAACCCCTTGTAATTGTAAGCTATTACAATATGACCAATCCAATCCCAAAGTATAAATATTCCTAAAGCCTTTTTTTATAGCGAATTCCATCGCTGAGAGCCCTGTATATAATACACAAGGTAAAGACACGTTAAACTCCACGCATCTATTAGGTTTGCAAGGCATCATATGCATATATTTTTGCCTTTCGGGGGTTTCCGGGTGCATGTATCGTAAGTGATAGAACGTGATACCCTTTTTATGCATTAAGTTCACGCATTGTACTGAATGTGCATTATTATCGCAATCAGTGGCAATGAAACGTTTGAAATCGCTTCCAAACGCTTCCCAGAGTTTACAATCGTCGTGGCATGTAATTATTAAATCATAATTATCAATTTTCAGTTCTTTTAATCGTTCGAACGAGCATGTCTCACCGTGCCCTAGTACCAAAGCCGAACCTCCATCGTGTTTTTTATATGTATTTAATAGAGCTAAAAAGTTTTCACCTGACCGACCGCGGGTAACCTCTAGAAATTCTTTAACTATTCCGTCTTTTTTGAATAATTCAAAGACATCTCGATTATAGTCCAAATCACGATATAACCGCCTATCATCCCATTCGTCAAGGGTTTCAAGAAAATTAAATTCATCGGCTAAATTTAAATTGTATTGATAACAATTTAAAAATAGGGATTCCCCATATTTTTTATATTTTGCAATATCATCAATTGTATATTTACTCAGTATTTTTTTTATATCTATGACAGTGGATGTATTACCTAATAATTTTCGTACGTAAATTATCTGTTTAATTTTTAACACATCATATCTTTCGGGGCTACGTAAATTCAAGGCAGAAGTTTTCGTTGGTGCTGTTTTATATGGTACAATATTAACATCTTCTATTTCCTGAATATTTTTATTATTTTTCATATCATCAACCAATGAGCGAAATGAGTCACTCTGTTCTAATCCGCATGACATTAATTTATGTATATATTATTATATACATAAAAATATAATGTTTAAATTAATTAAAATTAACGACTTTGAAATTAAGCCTATCATTAATGGGTTACCAAAATATAAGATTAAAGGGGACTTTATATTCGATAAACAATATCCGAGCATTTTAATTTTAGGAAAAAGCGGGAGCGGTAAGACGACTATCCTTGCGAATTTAATACCTCTAATTGCTGATAAAGAATTAACGTCCATTCATATATTTAGTAGTACAGCTACTAGAGACCCAATTATTGAATCGTTTTCAGAAGGCGAAAATAAATATTCTGTATCCATTCATAATGATTTGGATGAAAATATGGTCGAATCAATCGTAAAACAAGAGACAGAGGAGCCGATATTTGATAATAAAAAATGTGTTATACCAAAATTAATATTTATCTTAGATGATTTGCCAGGCAAATCTCGTAATAAGGTTTTTAACTATTTAGCACGAGTACATCGACACTTCTGCAGTATTTTAATATTTAGCGTACATGATATAAAAGATATTTCTCCAGCCCAAATTAATCAGTTATCTTATTCTCTGGTATTCCCCGGTATGCCACTCGAAAAATTAGCCCACTTATTAGAACATATGGGTTATAATGAAAAAATAAGACAATTAATAGTAAATTTTTATCTCAATAATATAAAGGATAAAAACTTTATGATATTAGACTATAAGCAACGAGTTAAATTAAATTTTACTAACCTCGTCGAATTCGATGCGATGAGTTAAATTGTTTTCATCTATATATGAAACATATTTAATTTTATCCTCACTTTCTATCTGTAAATATGTTTTACCGGTTACCAGTAGTCTGAGTGGCTCCTCATAATTCCCTGCTAAAAGCAATGTTTTTCCTTTAGCAAAAACACATATCATTTCTAGTTCGCAATCATCATTTATTAATTTAATTGATTTTGGTATTTTATCGGTTATAGATCTTTTTTTAATAATTATAGATTCCAGCTGTTGTAATGGTAATAATAATTTGTATTGATTCATTGAATATATTTATTTCAATAAATATTTATTTATAAATATATAAATATATAAATGGCTGAAGTTGAAAAAGTTGAAAAAGTTGACTCGGAAATTGAGGAAATTGAGGAAAAGCCAGAAGGAGAGGATATATATAAAAAGAAATATACGCGTAAAACATCAAGAGTATTAACTGCTCTTGAAAAAAAAATACGACAGGAGAACATGGCTAAAGCCCGTGCTAAAAAAATCGAATTACAAAAAATAGAACGTAAGGAATCTGAAGAGATTAAATTAAAGAAGCAGGAGGATAAAGACGCAAAATTAGCGACTGCAATAGCTAAGCAGATGAATAAATTAAACATTCCACAACCTAATGATAACATAGATGTCACATATACGGAAAAAGAATTAAAACAGATTGTTAAAAAAGAGTTACGAAAAATCGCGAAGGAAAAGGAGACTAAAGACAAATTAAATCAAATTGAATCAGTTACATTAAAAGCTGTTCAAAATTTACAAGAAAAGACTGAACAAAATGCTTCTGATATTCAACAAATTAAGATCGGCAAGATAAATGCTTACCGAATATTATCCAAACGTTGATATAATTAATTATTTATTTTTTTAAAAAAATACATATAAATCGTTTTTATATAGGTAAATAATAATGTCGGGTAACGATCGTGAAGTTTCTAGTGAGGTCGATTTCGTCAGTAAGGTTGTGTCGATTCCTGAGTATATATATACAGAGATATCCCCTGTGGCTTCCAATAGTTTCACATTAAGTGCAACAGCAGAGTCAACTGTTACATGTAAAGTTGGCGGTGGAAATGAAATTCCAAACCCTAGTCTAACACATCTGAGCTTTTTATCACAAACAGCAACTGGTAGCGTTAGTGCTGGAACTTATTTTATTTTAAATAACTGCAGATTAAATTCAATCCAAGCTGTCCACGGAGGAATAGTTCTGGATTCTATCAATAATGCATTAGAATACAGCAACGCTGTAGCCCCGGCATGCTTAGATCTGCAGGAATTTTTACTCATGGATTTAGGGTACTCGACTGGGACGACTGCAATAGGAGTATGCGAGGGGATGCGTCGGTCAAACGCTCTACGGGCTGCTACTGGCAACGTCGATATGGCTATCAGACATAATAACACGCAACCCCGGTTACAATATACTGATTTTCAATATTTTCAACGGCAAAACCTGTCGGCTGCCGGAGCGAAACCAATTCTGCAATATAAAATAAATCTTGGGCTCATGTTTCCGCATACATGGTTTTCCTCTGCTAAAGATTATTGTACGGGAAACCGCGCTATCGAATACACGTTCAGATTTGCACCAGCACAGAATATTAGTTTCCGAGTTAAATTTACTGGTGGTGTTAGTCACCCTGCATCTACAGCCGTTACACCGGTATTATCTCAAACCATTAGTAATATTAAGTTAATATGTGGAATGGAAAATAACAGACCGATCGCTGATGCTATTATTAAGGCATATAATAGTCCGGGTGGCTATGAATACACTTACGACTCAATTCAAGGTTCAGTAAGTACTTTTACCGGACTCACTCATTCACCCCAATTAACAATAAATCAAAGTTCGGGAGGTTTCCTCAAAGCTGTATATTGGACGCATTATAACAACACTACGACCGGGGCAAGCGCTTTAGAACACAATAATCTCGCAGGAGCAACAACTGGAATGATTTCCAGTTTCCGAATTCTCTTAAACGGTAGACGTATAGACAGCCAATATGATATCTCATATACACAGGCTAATCAGGATGGTTTTAAAATCCTTAAACCGCGATTCGCTCAATCGTGTATAGGACAATGCAGGGACATGATGGATTATAACTTCGTATGGTTTAGTCCTTTTAGTGAGATGTCTTCTGTGGAAATGGCTAAACATAACGGGGACGAGGAATTCGGTCTCCCTTTAAAAAATATGAGTTATAATTACCAAATTCAATGCGCGATGGCTGGTACTTCGAGCACACGCCGATGGTTTATATGGGGAATTTATACCCGCAGACTCCGGTTAGCGAGTAATTCCATCCCGTTCTTCATTTATTAAAAAAAAAATAACTTGTAAATTGAAAACTTGTAATTACAAGTTCATACATTAATTTTTTTTCCAGAACCGTATTGAATAGAAGTATTTTTAGAGCGTATTACGCTGCGTCCCATCCCTTTATCGGCGATTTTGCGAGACGTTCTTTTCTTCTTTCCCCATTCCGGAATGGGTACCCTTGCGAGGCTATCCAATTTAGATTTTAGCGTCTTATATATCTCATCATCTGTTAAACCTTGCCCTCTCATCTTTATGAATTGGTTAGCTAACGTATTAATCTCTGGTGATCTTTTACCCCATCGTTCTTTAATTTCAGGAATTCCCGCAAGTGAAACACTACCTGTCCCTTTATTTACAGCCTGTCTTATTCCATTAAACAGAGTTAGAGCTCCACCTGCGATACCGATAATCGCGCCAATAGTAGTGAGGGTTACGAGTGCCATATATATTATAAATATAAATAAATAATTACTATAAACTAAACTTTAATTAATTTACCACCACATGTACATTTACGCCCGCCTCCCCCTAATTTCCGAATTACTGATGGGTCGGTATTTTTACTAAGTATAACTTTAGATGATGACGAACCCCCAGTAAGTATAACTTTACCTCCAGCCTTACGTCTAGTCTTAGCACATGGTCTACCAACCCGTCTTTTAACATATAAAGAACCAGTAATACGACCTGTAGGATTAACGGTTAATTTTCCTAATTTTCCCCCAGTACCAACGATCGGAACATTAACTAGGGATTCTAATTTAGTTCTAAATGTATTCATGATTTCATCCTTACTTAAACCCTGTGATATTTTCATAGCAATTGCATTGGCTAGAGTTTGTACTACTGTCGCCTTACGACCCCATCGTTCTTGTATTACAGGAATCTGAGCAATTGCTGTTGTTGCTAAACCGAGTCCCGAACCTTCTCGTTTAACCATCTTTTGAATAAGCCCGCCCAGTCTTGCCAGACCCTCGAATAGGGTAACAATACTAGTGGCTAAAGATGCACCCTTCGCAACAGAATCTAATGTTGGCATTATTTTTTAAAAAATTATGTATATATAAATATACACTTAAAAAAAATTAATTAATGAATAATATTTTAATCACTGGAGCAGGTTATTTATCAAGTAATTTACTATTAAGATTATGTATGGATGAATACGCAAACATATATAATAATATCGTTGTTATTTCGCGAGGCGAAAAGGAACAGCACGAATTAAAATTAAAATTGCATAGTGATAAAATCAAATTTATTTTATGCGATATTCGCAATAATGATAGATTAACAAAAATTTTAATCAATAATAATATAAAAATCGTTATTCATACAGGAGCATTAAAACGTATTGATAATTCTAATTATGAAAATATCGAAGAAATGATATCGATAAATTATAAGGCATCTTTATTTCTTGCAATGATATGTAAGGAATTGAATATAAAAGTATTTTTGGTTTCCACCGATAAAGCAGTTCAACCCATTAATCTATACGGATTTACTAAAATGTTATCAGAATTGGAATTTTTAAAATACGAACACAATGTATTTAGATTCGGGAATATTAGGGGATCAACCGGTTCGGTTCTTAGTCATTGGAATAATGGTGGACTTGATTTGGTTGATAAACCCGAGAAAACAAGAAGATTTTTCATAGATGTCGAAGAAGCAGTTAAATTTATAATAAAAAATTTAGATACCCAATTAAAATCATGCATATTTATACCATTAACACTGAGTGTTAGTATGAAAGAATTATGGGATGATTTTAATATTGGGGGTCGTGTACAATATAAAACAATAAAACTTTCTAAAATAGAAAAAAGGAGAGAAATTTTAATAAATAAAAACGAATCGTTGAGGTCTGTTAAGGATGAGACAGGATATATTATATACCCAATTAAAAACGCTCTAACTTCAAAAATAGAATTTGAACTTATAGCTTAATTATCGTTATATGCATTTTATTTTTATCATTAAGTTCATAATCGGCTACCACGTTAAATCCTTTTTTAATATATATAGGTTTTAAATCCCGATACCATAATAAGTCACGTCCTCGCTTCCAATCTATCATCTGCCCATCATTCCCAAAATATTCAGCATGAATAATATATTTCTTGGCACATTTAATGACATTATCGATCGCCGTTAATAATTTATTATTTGGGATATGAATTAATACTCCACGTGTAAAAACTATATCATACTGAACATTTTTAATTTTTAAATTGGTTATATCATCTTCTATAAAATGAATATGAGGATGCCTAAGTATTCCAATATCAATCGCCGATTTACAATTATCAATTCCATATATTTTTTTATCATCAGGTATATATGTTAAATTATCTCCGATATTACACCCTACTTCGCATATACTCTCATAATCTATATTATCAAGTAGTGTATTAGCCAAATACCAATTAAAATTCGTCTTATTATCTAAATTATCAATTGTATATTTATCCCAGAGAGATGCCATTATATTTGAAAATGGTATTGGCAGAATATGATTCCCAAAAAGTAAAATTACTTATTAACGAATGGTTATATTATATACTAATAGATAGATTAAAATATCCTGAAAAAAATATTAGCCATGTTAAACTACCTTCAAAACTAGAACATTTTTTATTTGTTAAAAGTAAACCTTATTTGTATTGGTTTATTGTTCTAAAATCCTATATGTGTTTACGTGCACATACCACCCGTAAATATATGATTGGGAGTACATATTTAACGGAAAATGGAGAACTTGGTATAAATTTATTAAATAAATATGATAACTTTAAAAATTTTAGGGACATATATTTACGCATGAAATCAATACATTCCATACCAGATTTCATCTGTAGACTACAAATGAATGTAAATCCTAAAAATATTAAAAGGATTAAATATTTAAAATCATTAAATTTTAAATTATTAAAAAAAGATATCAACCAAGATATATATATTAACAATGTCTAACGATGATATTCTGAAGTTTGTAAAAAAAACCAAATATACCGATTTTGTTCGTCGGTATATGACAGAAAACGGGGTAGATTTTTGTACAGCGCATAAAAAAATACAAAATAGAGGTTTATATGAATTTACGAAAGAAAAATTACCACGCTCTGGACGACGCAAACCGCTCCCAAAATTAAAATATGAAACAATCGAGGAATTACCTTCAACTCATACACCACCAGCTAAACCATTGCCAAAAACCCCAAAACATAAACCGCCTCAAAAGAAATTACCTAGCCTTCGAGGTGAGGCACTAAAAAAATATAAAAAATATTATGCATTAGCCATCGCAAACGATTTTAAATTAAAAAAAGGGAAAAGACCAACTTTAGGAGAATTAGAAACGTTTTTAAGGGAATGGGAATTAATACAATATTAATTTATAGTTGATGAATTATATACGGGGATTCCATATGTGTAACAGTTACACGCTTTTTTTTCTTCTTTCCAAAACCCTCCGATTCTAGTTGTTTTAATTTCGGCTCCAATATTTTTTTATCTTCTTCGGTCGCACTACCAAAAGTTGTAAATGTCGTCGGTTTGGCTATACCCAATTTCTCCAGCCCTACCTTCGTCATAATACCATACTTCCCAACTTTAAGATTTAAGGGACTATCTAATTTACGAGCGAGTCCCTCATTCATTTTATTAATCATTTTTAAATCAGCTCTTCTTACAGCTTCCTTATCCCCAGCAAGAGAATACCGAATATCGTGTGCTTGAGCCTCTTTATCAGCGAAATTAATAGGTCTATCACCTCTTTTAATCCTATCAACAATATGAGTTCGCGGACCCAAATAATTACCTCTCCTGAGCCCTTCAGGAGTAATCAGAGGCGGATGTAATTCGCCCGGATATTTTGGCATCGTAGGGGGATTACCCCCTTTTTTTTTTCGTCGGTTATTTTTTTTTCTAGGCATAAATATATATTAATGGATGATAATATAATATATAAAAAAATAAATGAAGAGGATTATGATTTTTTATATAATATTTTAAAATTAAGGTTGAATGAGCCGGAAACAAATATCAATCTTAAAATATTACCGGAATATCAACAGCATGTTAAATATTTACAAGAATTTAGGGGTGAATGGTTTATAATTATATATTATTATAAAAAAATTGGATATGTTTATTTAACGACTGATAAAGAGATAGGAATATATATTTTAGAGGAATTCCGCCGAAATGGTTTTGGGAGGACAGCAATAAATTTTATTACCAAAGGGGATAAATTAAATAATTATATAATAAATATAAATCCGTTAAATACAATAAGTTTAGAATTCTTTAAAAAACTAAATAATTAAATAATTACGAACCGTCATTATCCCAACATTCTTGATATTCTCCCTTCATTACCGACCCCAGGCTGGGGGTACACCCTATGTGTGCCCTCGCCCATTCCTTTTGGTTTCTATCCATCACTTCATTCCTCTTTCGTTTAACTTCCATTGTTTCATTATAAAAATTATTAAGAGTATTTTCATCCATTTTATGCAACATTTCTTTCATTTTATTTTGTGCATATTTATCATATTCAACCCAATCCTTCCAAATCCCAATAATGGGTTCAGATTTAACCCCTTTTATAACATCATATTGCACGAAATAATCGAACCTGTCAGGTACCCCGACTAGTTTTATCATTTGATTGTAGCACTCCCTTGAAAACACCATTATTTCTTTAATTTTCGTGCAACGAGTAAGTGAATAATCCCTTACTAGTCCTAAAACATCCCGATTTAATGTGTCCATTTTCTATATATATATAAACAAAATTAAAGATAAAAAAAATATATATAAACCTAAAAGTAATTCAAGCAATCGTAGAAATGTTCGGGTAAATCTATAGTTTTTGTATCTCGAAAACTATATATATCATACAATCCACAATTAAATCCCTTAATCTCCTCCAGAAAATCATCAACCCGTTTTTTTTTAAATAACAATTTATCCAAAAACAAATTTAATTTTTCAAAATTCATTTTATTTAACATGTCATAACCCTTGAAATCAAGATTCGTATATTTTAGCAATTCCGTAATTCTAACAAAATACATTCTGCCCACCATTTTTTCAATAATCCCCGTTGGGTCTTTTCCAACTTTTGAGATTAAAAACTTTTTTGTGACAACGTCCATTTTATTAAAACCGGGAAAATTTTAAATTTTTACTGGGTGATTTCTCTTTTATATATTATAAGAAAGAAAGTTTAATATAAAATAAATAAATAATTACTATAAACTAAACGAAAAAAAATAAATAATTATTAAACGCCAAGCCGCTAAAGAAATGCTAAAAATAATTATCAAAAAGTTAAAGAGTTTTTTATTAAAAAAAAATTA
>ERZ1292632.1726-Hain-H43-01um-R2-1726-length-20329-cov-7_pt1 | contig 20329 bp, 22 predicted proteins | sample MGYA00564407_ERZ1292632 | MGnify/ENA primary metagenome ERZ1292632 (study PRJEB36523, sample SAMEA6512637) | groundwater metagenome | collected 2019-01-08 | study: AquaDiva: Metagenomics assemblies of 32 groundwater samples | reverse complement strand
ACTTTGAGAAGGCGCTTGCCGACGGCGTATTTCACTTCCTCGCCTGCTGTCCTGCCCAAGAGCGCGTGGCCGAGCGGAGAATCAACAGAAATAATACCGCTCTCGGGAGCGGCATGGTCTGGATTGGTGGAAATTTTAAATGAGTGTGTATTTCCATTTGGAAAGAGCACTTTGACGCTTTGGCCTTCCTTTATGGGCGCCGACGCACCCGCGCTGTCACGCAGGGTCATGGGGGGATATTCAACGTTTTTATACATAGTTTTTTGCCAGTTTAGTTTAAACTAATTGAAACTAGTTTAGCAAGAAAGGCTTTTGGTTATAAGAGCCACATTACACTCCCTCTTTTTTCAGTTCTTCTATCGCCTTTTTGGCCTCCCTGGAGAGCTTCTTCGGCATTGTTATATGAATATGTACCAGAATGTCCCCACGGTGGCCTTCACGGCCACGGGAGGTCGTAGGGACACCGCGGCCCCGGACGCGCAGGATTTCGCCGAACGCCGTGCCTTCGGGAATTTTGAGGGCTATGTCGCCGTCCAAGGTCGAGAGAGTGCGCGTTGCGCCGAGCAGAGCGTCGGAAAGTTTTATGTCCATGTCCGTGACCAGGTTGTGTCCTTCTTTGCGCCATATCGGGTGCGGTTTGACGTGCACTTTTATATAGAGGTCGCCAGACTGGCCACCCGAAACCGCTTCTCCCCCGCCTGGCAGCCTGATGGTTTCGCCGTCTTTCAGTCCGGCGGGAATTTTCACTTTTATTTCCTGGTCCCGTTTGACGATGCCCGCGCCGCGGCAGACGGGACATTTTTCTTCGGGTTCTCGGCCTGTACCGCGACACGCATCGCATATGCGGCTAGTCTGAAAAGACCCGATGATTGACCTCTTGACCTCCGTTACCTTGCCTTGGCCTCCGCAGGTGTGACAGGTTTTCATTTTTGTGCCCTTCTTCCCGCCATTGCCGTCACATTCGGAACAGACGGAAGTTTTATGAATTTTGAAAGTGCGTTCCACGCCGAAAATGGCTTCGGAGAAAGGCAGTTCCACATCCACAGAAATATCCGCTCCGCGCCTAGGCCGAGCGGAACGGCCGGAACGGGTGCCGCTGAACATGCCACCGAGGATGTCGCCCAGGTCAAAATCTTCAAATTCGCTCTGGCCGTAGCTACCGCTGTTGAAGCCGGAAAAATCAAAGCCAAAATCACCGGCGTTGAAACCTGCGCCCTGGCCATAGCCGCCGTATCCGGCGCCTTCCATGCCCGGCCCGGCGGAACCAAACATGTCGTATTGTTTGCGCTTTTTCTCGTCGGAGAGCACCGAATACGCCTCGTTCGCCTCCTTGAACCTTTCCGCGTTGCCCCCCTGTTTGTCCGGATGATACTCGTGCGCCAGTTTCCTAAACGCCTTTTTTATGTCGTCCTGCGACGCGTTTTTGTCCACACCGAGAATTTTGTAATAGTCTTTGGACATTTGTATGTGTTGGCCTCGCGCCGTGAGCGAGCGAGAACTTTTTTAAGTGTACTGGCCTGGCGGTATGAGCTGGAGGAGACTCTCGGAGCGCGACGGCGCGAGAGCGAGCTGATGTGCCAGCAGGCACATACAGCGTGCTCCGACAGCTCATACCGCTAGGTCTTTTATTTACTTCTTCTCCTCATACTGCGCGTCCTTGACGTTGCCGTCGCCGCCTTCGGGGCCTTTGTTGTCATCAGGGCCGGGCTTTTTCGCCTGCTCCGATTGCTTGGTTTTCATCATGGCTTCGCCTATTTTTTGCATGGAACCTGACAGAACCTCCGTGGCCTTCTTTACGGCCTCCACATCAGCGCCTTCGCGCGCTTTTTTCAAGTCCGCAATTTTTGCTTCTACTTCCGACTTTACATCGGCCGATATTTTGTCGCCGGCATCTTTGAGCGATTTTTCCGCCGTGTATATCATCTGTTCGGCGATATTGCTCGTCTCCACTTCGGCCTTTTTCTTTTCATCTTCGGCCGCATGCATTTCGGCATCTTTTTTCATGCGTTCTATATCTTCTTTGGAGAGACCAGACGAGCCTTGGATTTTTATGGATTGCTCTTTGCCCGTGGATTTTTCTTTTGCTTTGACGTTCAATATGCCGTTGGCGTCTATGTCAAACGTCACTTCAATCTGGGGCATGCCGCGGGGCGCCGGCGGAATACCGTCCAGAATGAATCTGCCGATTGATTTATTGTCGTGGGCCATCGCTCTGTCGCCTTGGACGACATGAATTTCTACGGAAGTTTGGCTATCGGCCGCCGTGGAAAAAATCTGGGATTTGGAAGCCGGAATGGTCGTATTTTTTTCTATCAATTTCGTCGCTACGCTACCCATCGTTTCAATGCCGAATGACAGAGGGATAACGTCGAGCAGGAGTACGTCTCTGACGTCGCCTTTGAGCACTCCGCCCTGGATAGCCGCGCCAACGGCCACCACTTCGTCCGGATTGACGCCTATGTGGGCTTTCTTCTTGAAATAATCCTCCACCGCTTTGACCATGGCCGGCATGCGCGTCTGGCCGCCGACCAGGATGACTTCGTTTATTTGAGCGAGTTTGAAGGGCGAAGCTTCCATGGCGCGTTTCGTAATCTGCATGGCCCGGTCCAAAAATTCACCGGCCAGTTCTTCTAATTTTGCTCTGGTCATTTTCTTCACCAAATGCAGAGGACCATCAGAACCTACGGAAACGAATGGAATGTTCACTTCCGTCTCCATGGCCGTAGATAACTCTATTTTGGCCTTTTCGGCGGCATCGTCCAGACGTTGGCGGGCCAGGGTATCTTTACGCAGGTCCACACCGTTTTCTCTCCTGAATTCTTCGGCCAGCCAGTTCATGATTTTCTGGTCAATATCTCTCCCGCCGAGGTGGGCATCGCCGTCCGTTGACTTCACTTCTATGACATCGTCACCCACTTCCAGGACGGAAATGTCAAACGTGCCGCCGCCGAAATCAAAGACAACAATTTTTTCGTCTTTCTTTTTATTGAAGCCGTAGGCCAGGGCGGCGGCCGTCGGCTCGTTTATGATGCGCTTGACATCCAGACCGGCAATTTTGCCGGCGTCTTTGGTGGCCTGGCGCTGGGAATCGTTGAAGTAGGCCGGCACGGTTATGACCGCCTCTGTCACTGGTTCGCCGAGACGCCCTTCGGCGTCGGCTTTCAATTTGCCGAGAATCATGGCCGAAATTTCTTCCGGCCTGGACCATTTGTCGCCTATTTTCACTTCCACACCGCCATTCTGCGATTTCCGTGTTTCAAAGGACACTGATTTGGCATCTTTTTGCACCGCCGGTTCGTCAAAGTTGTGCCCGATGAAGCGCTTAATCTGATAAATGGTGTTTTTTGGATTGGTGATGGCCTGACGTTTGGCCACCACGCCCACGACCCGCTCGCCGGTTTTGGTTTGGGCGACAATGGACGGAGTAGTGCGCATGCCTTCGGCGTTTTCCAGGATTTTCGGCTCGCCGCCTTCCATCACCGCCACGGCCGAATTTGTGGTACCGAGGTCGATACCTATGATTTTTGACATGAGTTTTGAAAATTAAATAAATTGATAACGGAAAAGAAAAAACAGAAACGCTAAAAAACGTTCTGGCCTGAAAATTTATTCAACGCTCGGCGCCCGGGCCATCTGACTGACGAGGAAATCCAGAGAATAAAAAGGAGAAAAAAACTCATAGAGGCTCTTGACCGGAGTTTCGCCAAAGATTTTTTGGCGTGGATTTTCCAGGAGAAACATAGGAATTTTTGGAGAAACAGAAGGTGCTTCAGCCATCTTCATGCCGAGAAATTTGAATTCCAAAACACCTTGGACATTGATAACGGCAAAATACGCCAGAGCCTCCGTTCCGTTTTTAAGTGTAACTTTTCGGGAGATTATTCTAATGTCTGGTTTCGGTATGAGCATATTATTTTTAGGGGGGTTTTCATGGTTTCTAGACGTTATAGGGAATAAAAAACCAAGTCAGGAAGATAATAAACGAATTATTGATTTTCCGCAACTACGACTTTGGCCGGCTTCACCAATTTATTGCCGAGTGTATAGCCCTTTTCCATCACTTCCAAAACACTACCGGCCTGCGTAGGAGCGGCTTTCTCAAATCGAATCGCTTCATGGATGTTCGAGTCAAACTTTTGGCCGATAGGTGAAATTTCCTTCAAACCATTTTGTTCGAGAATCGACTTGAGCTGGTTGTAAATGTGCTCCACGCCCGCCCGCCAATTTTTGTCTGCCTTCTCCCAGGCATCTTTATTTGCGAAAGCCATTTCAAAACTCTGGAGCACGGCCAGCAATTCTTCTATCAATCCCTCATTGGCCATTATTCTGTATTCTCTCATTGTTTCTTCCATGCGCTTTTTGGCATTGACAAAATCAGCCTTGGCTCTCTGCCAGCCGGCCAGGTATTCATTCCTCTCAGCCGTCATTTTTTCGAGTTCTGTCTGGGGAGTATTTTGAATAGCCTCGGTTTCCTCTACCCCAACCTGATTTTTCTCGTTTTTAGTCTCTTTTACGTTCATATTTATTGAATCTCTATCTTATCATTCAATTTTAAATTTTACGGTTGACATTTTATGCAAAGCAATGTAGGGTGTCAAGCGAACCTGCTCTCTAAACAATCAACTCATTTTGCCAATGAATCCAACAACCGGAACTTTGTTTGTGGATACTCCCCTGTCAGTCATAGCTAGAGGACGGATAAAGAATGAACCCAAGGTCGTGGCTTATGTCAAAAATATGCTTATGGCAGCGAGTCTCAAGACAGGAGTGTTCAATCTCGTCATAAATACAAAAATTCAGAGTGGTGGAATCCACCATAAAGGCGTCGAAATAAAAGATTTGCGACCGAGCGGTATTCGGCTAACCGTTCAATACGGAGATAACGGCACGCGATTTGAATGTTTTTTGAGCTCTGCCGAGTTCAAACCTTCGGATCTTCGGAACCTTTTGATTTCAAGCTCAAAGATCAAAAATTATCATTACATTGAAGAAGAACATCCAAGGGTTGTTTCTGCTCCAATAGACACCCCGCCTGAAGCAAGTGTTCTCCCGGACGCTCTTCCGAGCAAAGCGCCTGAGGAATTTTCTGGAAAATCTTCCTTTGGGTCCCTCAAAGGCAGTTCAAAAAATGCCGAGGATGTAGAGCTTATCCTCACGGCAATCAGGGAAAAACATGGTTTGAGTGAATTCACTCAATACGAATTTCACCAAATCGTGGTTGAGAAGATTAACACAAATGCAAGCAGGTTTGTTTCAGGTCAACTCATCCGGCGGCTTGGTGAAGCAGGTCACCTCAAGCGAATCAGTGGAAAGCGGAGTGGGAAAAAGAAATTTCAAATCTTTATACCCACTCTCGATCAGCCTCTCCAACCGACAGACGAATCAGGTTCAGCACAAATGACAGTGCTTGAAAAAAAGGTTGTTGAACTTAAAGGTCAAATCAAAGATCTGGAAATGGCGTTAACGTCGTTATCCGCCTGCAACTCCGAAATTGAGAACTTGGAGAGTTCTCTCGCGGACGCTCGTAGCCGTCGAGAGTCGCTTCTAGCCCGAGTCGGTGAGAAGAAAGTATTTATTGATAATATTATCTCACCGAGGACTCCGTGAGACAAATCAAAACCGACCGCCCTCTCGGGACGGCCGGTTTTTTCTTTTCAATATTTCTTTTCAATATTTGTCTAGTTTATCGCTTGCTCCACTGCGGGGACTTGCGGGCTTTTTTGAGGCCGAATTTGCGACGTTCTTTGGCGCGGGGGTCGCGTTTGAGAAAACCGAGCTTTTTGAGTTTTTTGCGCAGTTCCGCGTCGTATTTCAGGAGGGCGCGGGAAATGCCGTGGCGCAAAGCAACAGCTTGGGAATGGATGCCGCCGCCCGAGAGTATGGCTGTCACTTTGAATTTTTGGGCAATCTTTGAATCCGTGAAGGCCGCTTCGGCTATCATGCGCATCTCGGCCGTGGCAAAGTAGTCTGCCGCGTCTTTGCCGTTTATGACGATGGACTGCTTTGCCGCCGGAACGATGCGTACGCGGGTAATGGCGGTTTTTCTCCTGCCCACCGCTTCAAAATATTTTATTTTTGCTTCTGTCATACTTATTTTTGTTTATGAAATTTTATTCCGTGACGACCAGATTTTTCATCATTTTGGCTTGGAGCTTGTTTTTCGGCAACATGCCTTTGACGGCGATTTTAAAGACCTCGCTCATGCCTTTTTTTTCTATCAGATGCTCCAGACTCGTGTCTATGAGGCCGCCCGGATAGCCCGTATATCTCCTGTAGATTTTCTCCCGCTTTTTTTTGGTCGTGACATCCGCCTTGGCCGTGTTTATGATGCGGACTTCCACGTCCGCCACCACATTCGGCGCGTATGAAACAGCGGTCTTGCCCGCCAAAATTTTGGCGGCGGCGCTGGCTACCCGGCCGATTTTTTTGGCTTCCGCGTCTATGGTATAGATGGTTCTCATGGAAGTAGAAAAATGAAAAAAATTATTTCACCAGCTCTATGCGCGCCATCTTTGCTCCATCCGATTTGCGCAGAGGCAGTTTTATGACCCGCGTGTATCCGCCGCGGCGGTCTTTGTGATTCTTTGAAACGACTTCCACCAGTTTTTTGGCCGCCGCCCCGTCACCGATTTTGCCCGCAAGCAGGCGGCGGTTTGCGAGCGTATTTTCCTTGCCTTTCGTTATGAGAGGCTCTATGTATTTGCGCAGCTCTTTGGCTCTGGTTTCGGTCGTGACAATGCCGCCGTGAATTATAAAAGAACGCATCAGAGACTTGACCAGAGACGTTCTCTGCCCTTTTTCCCTGCCTAATGTTCTGTATTTGTCGTGGTGTCTCATGCGTTTGTGAAAAAATCACCTTATCATTATTTGAGAGTTATGCCAAACTCCGAGAGGGCTTTTTTAATTTCCTGTATGCCCTTCGGGCCGAGACCGTCTATGTTTTCTATATCGGCTTCTTTCTTCCGGACGAGGCCGCCTACCGTGCGGATGTTGGCGTCGGCTAGGGCGTTTGACGCCCTCTGTGACAGACCCAGAGTTTCAATGCGCGTTTTGAGAAATTCCATGTCCAGTTCCTTCTTTGGAACGCTTGTCGCCGTTTCCGTTTTTTCTTCCACTTTTGTTTCCGCCGGCTCTTCCTCTTTGAAGCCCACCACGGCCTTGAGCTGGCTTATCATGGTGGTAATGGACTTTTCCAGAGCCTCATGCGGCGTAATCGTGCCGTCGGTTTCAATGGTAATTTTCAGACGATTGAAGTCGGTCCTGTCTCCTATGCGCATATTTTCCACTTCATAATTGACGCGCCTGATAGGAGTAAATGCGGCGTCCAGGGCGATGACGCCTATGTCTACACGCTCCTTTTGCAATACATCTTTTGAGATATAACCGAGACCGCGGGCTACGGTCATTTCGATGTCCAATTCAGTGTTTTTGTCCGTGAGACTGGCTATATGAAGCTCGGGATTGATGATTTCTACTTGGCCGGGCGCTTTTATGTCGCCAGCCGAAATTTCCGAGAGGCCTTTTGCTTTTATGGACAGGGTCTGAGCTTCATCCGTTGTCATTTTGATGCGCAGGCGTTTCAGATTGAGAATTATGGTTATGACGTCTTCCTTGACGCCGGCGATGGTCGAAAATTCGTGGTTGACACCGCCGATTTTTACATGGGTAATGGCTGTGCCGGGCAGAGACGAGAGGATGATGCGCCGTAAGCTGTTGCCGAGGGTATGTCCGTAGCCGGGATAGAGCCCGTCAATTTCATAAACGCCTAAAAAATCCTTTTCCAGGACGATTTTCGGTTTTGAAGGCAATACGATATTCGTGTTTGACATATTTTTATTAAAAATTATCTGCTATAAAACTCGATCACCTGACCCAAATTGAACAAATGCTCCGTCGGACTCCATTTCGGCGGACCGGAAACAGTGACGATTTTTTTGTCCACGTCATAAGAGAGCCATGCGGGCAGATTTATTTTTTTCATTTTTTCGTCGTATTCGCGGAAAAGAGGCTTTTTTAAACTGGCCGGGCGGATGGATATTTTGTCTCCCGCGCTGACCGCAAAAGAAGGAATGTTGACGCGCGCGCCGTTTACCGTGACGTGACCATGAGAGACCATCTGTCGCCCGCCGAGTCGGGTAGAAGCTATGCCCAAGCGATATATGACGTTGTCCAGCCTGGTTTCCAAGCGCTCATACAGGGCCTGGGCGGTGTTTATGCCAGCTCTGTCGGCGGATTCCCGGACGTATTTTCTGAATTGGCGCTCCAGTATGCCGTACGTATAGCGCACTTTCTGCTTTTCCAGCATGGCGATAGCGTACTCGCCTTTCGGCCGATACGGGCCCTTGCCGCCTTTTCTCTCGGCGCGCATGGCAAATTTCGGCGTCTGGGTTTTTTCGTATATGTTGGCTCCGAGGCGGCGGGCAATTTTATATTTCGGTTTGTTTATCATAGAAATTAAGAGGCGTTGAAATTTATACGCGGCGGGGTTTCTTTGGGCGAGGGCCGTTGTGGGGCACCGGGGTGACATCTCTCACACTGGTGATGCCTACGCCGCGGGTGATAAAACTCCTGACCACGGATTCCCGACCAGAGCCTACGCCTTTTATGACGACTGAGACCTCTCTGAGTCCCATCGCCTGACCCTTGGCCGCCAGCGCCTCGCCGGCTTTGGCCGCGGCAAAAGGGGTGCCTTTCTTGGCGCCCTTGAAACCGAGCGCTCCGGCGCTGGAAGCGGCCAGAGCATTGCCTTTGGTGTCCGTGAGCAGGCACATGGTGTTGTTGTATGTAGATTGTACATAGAGAATGCCGGTGTCTATTTTTTTCTTCGGCTGTTTGGCGGCGGGAGAAACAGACCCGACAGAAACCACAGCCTCTTTTTTCGATTGCTCGGTTTTTTTGGTTTCTTTATTTTCCTCCACAATTTTGTTCTTACCCATTGGTTTAATTGTTTTTTATGCCTTTATTTTATTTCTTCTCCGCCACTTTGCGGCCCGTGCCCATGGTCTTGCGAGTGTTTCCCCTGCGGGTTCGGGAATTGGTTTTAGTCCTCTGACCGTTGACCGGTAGATTCCTAGCATGGCGCACGCCTCGATAGGCTTTGATATCTTTCAGTCTTTTTATATTTCCAGAAACTTCCCTCCTCAGGTCTCCTTCTATTTTTATTGTTTCAATCACTTTTTTTATGGCATTTTCTTCGTCGGCAGTGACTTCTTTGGCTTTCTTTTCCTGGCTTACACTTGCTTTATTCAGAATAGTCTTGGCGCGCGAACGACCCACTCCGTAGAGAGCGGTCAGAGCGATTTCCATTCGCTTTTCGTCTGGAAGAGTGATGCCGAGAATTCGCATGAATTATTATGGTTGATTAAAAAAATGAAATAATGGCGCTTAATAACAAAAAAAGAATCTCTGGAGAGATAGGTCGTCATCCTAGCACATAATTTTTTTCATGTAAATAGGCGCATCAAAATTAGGCGGTTTTTGTGCTATTTTACGCCGTATTATCGTTACCCTTGTCTCTGTTTGTGCCGGGGATTTGACTTGCAAACTATATACACATAGCCCTTTCTGCGGACAACCAGACAGTTTGCGCACTTCTTTTTTACGGATGACTTGACTCTCATTTGTTTGTTTTGCGTACTACATTCTCTGGATAATGCGGCCTTTGCCGCCGTATGGCTCCAGTTCTATCTTTACTTTGTCGCCGATGAGCACTCGGATGCGGTTCATTCTCATTTTTCCGGCGAGGTACGTTATGATTTCTCTGCCGTCTTCCAGTTTCACACGGAAAAAAGTGTTCGGCAGAGCTTCCGTGACAACGCCGTTTACGTTTGGTTTTGGTTCCTTCATGTAGTGACGTTCTGTATATTAAACTAAAGTACAAATAAAGCAATGGGTGCGTGGGCAAAAGAAATACAAAATAAAAAAGCCGAATGTGCCGTTCTCGAACAGTCCTCGGGTCGAATTTGTCAAGGACGGACCATTGACAAATTCTCGCCTGCGGAGGTTCTCGCCCGGCACATTCGGCTTTTTTATTTTGTATTTCTTTTGCCCACTATTCCGCTTTCTTGATAATTATGCGATCAGCCGAATCAGGAAAAGAGCCTCGCCAGAAAGGACGGATGGAGATGTCGGCTTTTTCTATCATGGGAAATTTCTGGAGAATGGAAACAATTCCCTCGCGATCGGTGTTCCGTAGAGCGTCCCGGAGGGTCGTTTCGTCGTATATCCATTCAAATAAAGCCGTACCGGAGAGCGAGAAGGAAATTGACGCGCTGTTTCCCGGCCGAAAATCGGACTTTGGCGTAAAGAAGATGCTCTGCGGGTCCCTGACGGCGACAGCATCGCCTTGATAGCCTTTTACGACCTCGCCGGCCAGATACGAACTGAAGGCGTTTTTGTCAAAGACCGCCGCGGATATGACACCCTCCATTTTGATGACAACGTCCGAACCGGCCGTCGTCTCCTCGGGCAGAGAGACGAAATCTACGGAGTAACTCTTGTCAAAGAAAAGCCGGTCCGGCGCGATTTGTTTTTTTACCTCTTCAATCAGGGTCGTCTTCAATTTTGATTTGATGTTTTCTTCCGCTTTTTTCCTGTCGGCATCAGCTATCACTTTTCTCTTGCCGGAAAAGCCGCCGGAGAGAGGTGTCTTTGAGCGGGCGTAGAAAGAGCCGTATCGCGGGTCGCCCTTGAATCCCGGAATGGTAAAGTCTTTCAGGCCGGCGTTGTATTTCTCTCCGACTTCGTCCGCGGTAACGACTGCTTCTATACTACCGGGCGTGGAACCGGATTTCCCGGGCACGGTAACAGAATCGCTGATGCGGTATATCAGTCCTTCGGGTGTTTCAAAGCGCGTGTTTTTTATCAGTCTCTGGCTGGTTGCGCCGTAGTTATTGTAAATCACGATGGCGCCCGTGGCCGCTTTATTGACAACCTTTTCGCCCGTGGCCTTTACTATTTCGGTCCCCGTCTGTTTCAGACTGACATTGTCAAAAGCCAGCTCGCCTTTGGCCGCGCTTTTTTTCGCCGTATAATCTCCGCCGACATTGGCCGCCACGACCTTTGGCGATACCGTGACGGAAGCTCCATGGAAGACGGTGGAGATGATTATGGCCAGGCCGACTACGCCCGAGAGCGCCCCACCGACCCAGATTTTCTTCTTGTTTAATCCCCTTCTGCCTACCATGCCTGAATTATGCATTTCAAACTCGGCGCGGGCTCTGCGCAAAGCCTCTATATGGGATTCTTCCTTTTTTAGATGAGAGATTTCTTTCTGGAGATGCAAATCCTCCCTCTCCAGCTTGCGTGTGAGCTTATCAACTTTTTCATAAGCTTTTTTTATTGGCACGACGTTTGATTCTTCCTTCCGCGCCCTCTCCGGAGGGATTGGAATGTTCCTGATTGAGCGGCTTTTCGGCACTATGTCTTGCATTTTTCTCGACATAAATATTTATACAGATTATACGCTATTTTTTTTTCGATTGATAGACTCGCCAGGCGAACAATGAAACGACGGCAATCAGGGAATCTTCCGGAACACCGTCACCCCAGACCAGAAACGGCTTTAGGCTGTCGGCAGAGAACAGCGCGGCATCAAAAGAAACAGCAGAAACGGCCGGATTTCGGAAGTTTTTTGAGACATCCTCCCGCAATGCCTTTATAAAAAAATGCGATAAATCGCCGTCCATGAACAGAAAGACTTTCCGGGGCGGAAACATACTGCCTTGGAGTTTTTTCAGAACGAAACGAAAATTATCCACCCATTTCTGCATCAGACCGTCCAGTATCGGCTGGTATTTCGCCGTGACTGACTCGGCGGCATGGCCGTGAGCATGCAGTTTTAAAAAAGAGACTGCCTCCGTCGCGGTCATTCCGGTTCTTTCGGCAAATTTTTTTATGATTGGATTCTGCCCGCCGGGAAAGCTGGCCGATTCCGCTATCGTTCCGTCCTCCACGATTGAAACATCCGATATTTCTCCTCCGACCCTGGCATATATGAAATCACTTTCATCCTGAAAAATATCCTTCAGGCAGGAATAAGCGATGAGAGGAAAAGCAAAAGCTCTGACATTTTTTGAAGTGTGGGAAGAATGGGAGATTCCCATGGTCTGGTCGAGAACCAAACTCGGAACTATGCTCGTAAAATAAGAGATGTCCGCCGTGCCGGCCGTTTTGCCAAACGGGTCTTTTACATCGTAGCCGTTGAGGCGTGTTTGAATAATCCGACGTTCAATGACCGAGAGAGCCTCCGGGTGAATTCTCCCCCGCGACTCGATGGCTTTTCTTTTGAATTTTTCTTCTTCGTCCAGCAGGAGGCCGTTTAAAAATTCATGAGTAAAGACAAATGGTTTTTCCTTCTTTACAGAGAGAGTTTTTGTCTGGGTGATGGACCACGGAGAGGCAAAAGAATAAAACATCCGTTTGGCGTTCACGTGCCTGAACCCGGTGCCCGTGAGCCGCGCAGTCCCCTCCGATATGATTTTCTGGTGCGCCCACTTTAGGGTTTCAATCATGTTCCGAAACAGCCTGTCCGGGTCCACTTTTTCCTGATACGGGAAGAACTCGCGCGTAGAGTAGATTATCTGCGCGGTCTCCCCGCGCGCGAGCCTCACGAGCCCCGCCCCGACCGACGACGACCCTATGTCAAACACGAGCGAGAGCTCCGCTTTTGGGGAAAAGAGGGACATGGAGATATTATAACAAAGAAAAAGCACAGCTTGTGAGAGCTGCTTTATAAAAGTATTGCCTTAATACGCCTCACCCCCACCGAAACCGCCTCTTCTTTCTGGATTTTGAAAGTACCGAGCTCGCGCGTGTTGGAAACATGCGGTCCGCCGCAGAATTCTTTTGAATACGCCGAGCCCAGAGAGCCGCCTATGTAATAAATGGAAATTTGGTCGCCGTACTTGTCGTCGAAGAAGTGCAGGGCGCCGGTTTTTTCTGCTTCGGCTCTGGGCAGAATGATTTCCTTTACGGGCAAAGCGGTTTTTATTTTTGAATTGACGATGTCTTCAACTTTTTTCTTTTCTTCATCAGTCATTTTGGCCGTATGGGTAAAATCAAAACGCAGACGCTCCGGCGTGATGTTAGAACCTCTTTGCGTCACGTGCGTACCGAGAACATCCCGCAAGGCTTGGTGGAGCAAGTGGGTGGCAGTGTGATATCTGACCGACATTTCCGAAGTGTCTCCAAGACCGCCCTTGAATTTTTGCTCCGCTCCGGCGCGCGATAGAGTTTGGTGTTTTTTGAATTCGGCGTCAAAGCCGGGGCGGTCAACTTTTACGCCTTTTGCTTTCGCCAGTTCAACCGTCAGGTCTATAGGAAAACCGTAGCTTGAAAACAGAGTAAAAGCCGAAGAACCGGAAATGTCGGCTTTTGAGATTTTTTCAAATTCCCTCATGCCGTGCTCCAGGGCATTTGCGAATTTTTCCGATTCCTTTTTTATCTCATCAATTATAAACTTTTTTTGCGAAGCGATATTTGGATAAATTTTTTCGTAACTTCCAGCCAGGATGCCGACCAGAGATTCAATCGGTCCGCTTTTGAGTTTTTTCGCGTCTGTGTTAAATACCATTCGGCGGATGATGCGCCGGAGAATATAGCCCCGGTCGGTATTTGACGGTATAACTCCGTCAGCAATCATGAATACAGCTGCGCGGATATGGTCGGATATGATGCGCTCTCGGCGCGGGTCCGAAGCGAGAGTTTTTGCGACAGTCATGACCGGGGCAAATATGTCCGTATCAAAAACATTGTCCTTGCCCTGGAGTACGGCGCACAGTCTCTCAAACCCGGCGCCGGTGTCCACATTTTTTTTGGAAAGCCCGCCAATCACTTTGTCGTCCTTCTTCACATATTCCATAAAGACATCGTTCCAGATTTCAACAATTTTCTGGTCTTTTTCGGCTTTCAGAAACTCCGCTTTGGTCATACCTCCATAAAGCGAGCCCGTGAGGTCGTAAAACATTTCCGTATCCGGCCCGCACGGGCCATCCGGGCCCGGTTGCCACCAGTTTTTCTCTGCGGACATGAAATAGATGCGTTCACCGACAATGTCATTTTTTTTGAAAATACCGCGCCAGATGAGAGCCGACTCGTCATCGCGCGGAGCATTTTTGTCGCCTTCAAAGCAAGTCACATAGAGCCTTTCTGGGTCAAGGCCGAAGCCGTCTTTTTTGTTCGTTAAAAGCTCGTAACTCCACTCGACGGCTTCCTTCTTGAAATAATCGCCTAGGGACCAGTTACCCATCATTTCAAAAAAAGTGAGATGAGTATTGTCCCCGACATTGTCGATGTCGTTAGTGCGGACACATTTCTGAAAATTGGCCAGACGCCTGCCGGCCGGATGCTTTTCGCCGAGGAGGTACGGCGCGAGGGGTTGCATGCCGGCGGTATTGAAAAGCACCGTCGGGTCGTTTTCCGGCACGAGCGGAGCGGACGGGAGAATGACATGTCCCCTCTTTTCAAAAAAAGCCAAAAATCGTTTGCGCACTTCGGCGGACGTCATATGTTTAATTTACACGTTCCGGGTCAGTTTCTCAAGTTTTTCAATATCTCTCTCTATGCTCTCAAGGCCTTTTTTCCAGAAGTCCGGCTCGGTGACGTCTATGCCGATTGACTTGAATATATTTTCGGGAGAATCACTGCCTCCGGCGGAGAGGAATCTTTTGATTTTGACCAAGTAAGTCTTGTCTTCCTTGTATCGCGCATAGAGAGCTTTGGAAATAAGCTGGCCGAAAGCGTATGAATAGACGTAAAAAAACCGCCTGATATGACCCCAGCTGACGAACATATTGCCGTCAATTTCCCGCATGCGGACAGTCGGACCCAAATATGTCGACATATGTTTGTTCATCAAAGCACGAATTTCTTCCTTTGACATGCCTCCTCTTTCGCGGATTGTATTGTGGAGTTCGTTTTCAAAATTAAAGCAGGCTATCTGACGGAAAATAGTGTTGATATCGTCGTTTATTCTCTTGTGCAGGACAATAATTTTTTCTTTCCTTGAAAGTTTTTCAAAAACAGCGTCAAATACAAAAGACTCAAAGAGAGTGCTGGCCACTTCGGCGGTTGACGTGGAATAATTTTCATACAGAGGAGCTTGGGATTTGGAAAACTCTGTGTGAATGGCATGACCCATTTCGTGGGCGAAAGTCATGACCTGGTTCATGGTGTTCGTATAATTGAGCAGGACGAAAGTTGGAGCGTTCATATTGCCGGAACAGTATGCTCCGCTGGTTTTGCCTATTTTCGGATAGACGTCTATCTGGCCTTTCTGCAGGAAACCTTCTAAAATGGAGAGAAACTGCGGGTCCAGAGAACCGAAAACATTTCTGAGGATTTTGACGGCCTCTCCGAATTTTATTTCTTTTACATTTTTGCCTATGCCGGCCGCCCTGTCTGAATATTCCATATGAGGAAGTTTCAGGAGTTTTGCTTTGATGGTATAAAATTTATGGCTTATGGGAAAGTTTCGCGTAACAGCGTCCACCAGAGCCAAAACGTTTTTGCGGTTGTTTTGATAGCCTAAAATCGTCCCGTCATATGGTTTCTCAAAACCGCGCAATTCATCGTTTATTTTTTTATCCGTGACAATGGCGTTTATTTCGCTTTCGGCCACGTCCGAAAGTTTTTCCAGTTCTCTTGCAACCAGTCCGTGGAGTCTCCTGCGCGGAGAGAGAGGCAGGTCGGCGATTTTCGAGGCGGCTTCGGGCAAGGGCAAGGTCTTGTTTCGAAATCTGACCGTCGTCTGACCGAGGAGCTTTTCCGTGCCTGCGACCCAGAGCTCCCGCGCCGGGATAGATTTGAGGCCAAGAATTTTTTCTTCCGGTTCGGACAGGTCGTATCTCGCTCTCTCAAACACGAGTTTCAAGTAATACTTCCAATGCGCCAGTTTTTTGCTTTTCAGAAATTTTCTCCGGAGATTTGCCGGGATTTTGGCCAGGGCCAATTCAAAAAAAACGATTTTGTGGTCGTTTTTGGCGAATCTTTCCATGAGTTGCGTGGCTTTTCTACGGGCGACGGCATCGCCGGAATCGAGGTCTTGGACATAATGAAAATATGACAGGGGTTTGGTCAGGGGCAGTTTTTGGAAGAGCGATTCAAAATCCGCGAGAGAGCGAGCCAATTTTGTCTCATCGCGCAAATAATCGGTTTTTCTCCTGTATTTTTTCTCAAACGTCGAATAAGCGCCCTCTATAGACCGCATGTCCAGTTCTATGACTGGGTCATTATGACCGCCATATAAAAGCCCGAGATTCCAGGATGTTTTCATGTTTGTTTTTTATTTGATTTATGCGTCATAGATTTTCATATTGTGTCTCTATTTGTATTTCTGGAGAACTTTAAAATCCTTCATGAGAGTCTGCTTCATACCGCCATTATAGAGAGCCACGGCCGGATGATACAAGGCGATGACAGTTACGGGCCCATACGAAGCCTCGCCGGCAAACTCCCGGCCGTGGATTTTGGAAACGCTTTCCAGGGCATCACCGAGGCCGTATTTTTCAAAAACATACTTCATGGAATGACGGCCCAGAGTGGCGATAACTCTCGGTTGTAATATTTCAATCTGGCGCTCCAGAAAAACACCGTAGAGAGCTATTTCGTCGGGCAAGGGATCGCGGTTGTCTTCCGGCCTGTCCTTGACCACGTTCGTCACATAAACCGATTTTCTATCCATGCCTATGGAAGCCAGCAATTCGTCCAGGAGCCTGCCAGACCGGCCGCAGAAAGGCCTGGCCGTCCTGGCTTCGTTTTCCCCCGGCGCCTCGCCCACAAACATGATGTGCGCCTCGTGACTACCCTCGCCTATGACGGGAAAATATTTATTCTTCACTCTGTATTCGTATAGAGGCGATTCTCTCAAAATCAAGATTTCGTCTTTTATTTTCTTCAATTCCTCGGTTTTTGAACTCATAAGAGCATGATACAAAAAATTATCTTTTCTTTCTGCCGTTTTTGTCAAACGTTTCCTGGGCCTCCCGTAAAAGCTTGCGGTACGCGCAGTATTCGCACGCCGGACTTTCTCTCGGCAAATCTTCACTGTCAAGGCATTTTTTGGCATTTATGACGGCGTCTCTCACCCACGAATCGTCGCCTCTGTGAGCTATCAGAGTGATGTCAAATTCCAGCTTGCCGTCAAATGCTTTTTTGTCTTTCCGGCCGTTTACATAAACAAAATAGCCTGTATCCGAAACTTTGAAACCGGCGCGCCGGAAGAGCCATTGATAGACTTCCATCTGCCTTTTGTATTGCCTGTCCCAGCCGGAATCGGAGAGCGTTTCAATTTTGCCGTCCTTGGCCGTGGCTTTGTAATCCACGATGATGAGCTCGTTCTGCGGATTCACCCATACATCATCTATGGCACCGCTCAACGTCATACCCGTTTCCGGGTGAACATATTGAATGCCTTTAAAATTCTCCCGCCATTCGTTCAATTTTTCGTGAGAAAAAGGCACGGCGTCTATCCCGTATTTTTCCATGAGCGGATGGGCGGTTTTTTTTGTCCGATGAATGTCAAATTCTTTCTTTAACAAAGCGTCAACGGCTATGTTCAGGGTAAAAGAAGGACCTTTCGGGCGCGAGACGCCGAGTTTGTTGTCCAAGTAGAAACAGCGCGGGCATTCGGCGAACAAATCCAGCTTTGACCTGGACAATTTCCATTTCGGCCCGCCATAGTTCCAATCGGCGCTCCGTATTTGCATTTTTTTCACGTATTCGGCCATGTAGTCTTCGTTATATTATAATCTACCTGTCTAAAGTTTTAAAATCTATCCGTGAATCTGCCCGCATTTATCCGCAGAGAGTGTCCACTTCGTCCAAAATCTGCCTGACTTTCGCTTTGTCTATCCCGTAACTCGGCAAGTCAAACTGACGCTCGCGAACATGCTTGCATAAAACCAGACCGGCATCCAGGAGAGCTTTTTTTTCCGACTGCGACAAGGTGGTGAGCGACGTGAGCGGGTGCAGTCCAGCTTCGTTGACTAGGTCTTCCAGGTTGCCCTGCCGCGGATAATTCCAACCAACCAGCGAGAGACCCTGACATTCGGCGTACCTCACCGCATGGTCCGTGAATTTTGTATTTGTAAAGAGTTGAAATGACGTGATTTTCCTGGACTTTCCGCCGTATTCATGGACACCATCGCGTAAATCGTCAAATCGCGCTTTCACATAGAGAGCGACTTTGAGGTCGGATTTCAATCCCGGCTCGTTGTGGAATTTGGCCTCTATCATGACCAGCTCGTTTCCCTTCCAGGCCACAACGTCCACTTCGTGCTCCACGCAATGTCCCTGCACGACCTGGTCGGTCAGAGCTTCGTAGCCTTCTGCCCGGAATATCTCGGCCACAAATTTCTCAAAAGGAAAACCGGCTGGGCCGAGGTCCGAAATAGCCCGCTTCATGGAATAGCGCAGAGCGACCGGGTGAGCCGAATGACGCAAAATATCAAAAGCGTGGTGGTATATTTCATTCGTCGTCATGCCGGCCACAAGCTCTTTTTGGATGTGCAGGAGCACTCGTTCGGTCTCTCCGTGGCTCGCCCCCGCCCTGGTGAGCGAACTCATGAGCTTTACCGGCGAGAAAATTTCTTTTTCACCCGTGGATTTGATGACAAGTGTTGGCAACATAGCTTAAGTATAAGACATAATGAATATCTGACATTATTAAATCACAATTCCTCCCCCAATGCAAGTATTTTTGTCATAAAAAACAAGCGACTGCCCTGAGGCTATGATAGTGGGATTTTCAAAAATAATATAATTTCCATCTACATTACAAGGTAAAAGTTCTCCCAAATGACGGATGCGGGCAGTATATGTCCTTTCTTCTTCCGGCCATCTTGAAATCCAATTTGCGCAGGTAATTTGATATCCCCTTTTTTCTATTGGAAGACTTCCTGCAAATGATTTGTGCGAAACTGTAATTGTATTTTTTTTTATATCGCGAGAGATGACGTAATACGGCTTTTCATCGGCAGTTTTTTTGATATGCGTAAAACCACATCTCTCTCCCAAAGTGAGAAAAACTGCCCCATTATGCTCGCCTATAGTTTCACCGGATTCATTCAAGACATTTCCTCGTTTTGATTCTATGTAATGAGACAAAAATTCTCTCATATTTACTTTCCCTATAAAACAGAGACCTTGACTATCTCTCTTTTCCGCGACAGGTAAGCAGAACTTTCGGGCAAATCTCCTAGTTTCACTCTTTTCCATTTCCCCAACGGGAAATAACGTCTTTGAGAGCTCCCTCTGTGTCAAAGTCCAGAGAAAATATGTTTGATCTTTGCCACGATCTTTGCCGAGGACGAGCATGAAAGCACCATTATCATCTCCATTCGCATCTATTTCTTTTTTCACTTGTGCATAATGTCCCGTAGCGACGTAGAGAGCCCCCTGCTCCATAGCCCAATCAAAAAAAGCGCCGAATTTCACATGCCTGTTGCACATGACATCCGGATTTGGCGTTCTGCCGGCCTTGTATTCCGAAATCATATAATCCACCACTTCTCTTTTGTATTCTTTTTCAAGGTTCAAAGTAATGAATTGAATACCGAGCTTTACACATACGCGCATAGCATCTAGCCTATCCTCTCGCCAGGTACATTCCATCCAAGTCGGCTGCCAGACTTTTATAAAAACACCAGTCACATCAAAACCCTGCTCCTGCAAAAGCGCCGCCGAAACCGAGGAATCCACTCCCCCCGACATACCAACGTATACTTTCTTTCCCTTCATAATATGAACTTTAAGCCAAAACGTTCACATTAGGCAAGCTCCGCAGGGATGAGGTCTTATATTTACAGAGCTAATAATTTAAATACTTTTCTTTGTTCGCCAGATGTCCGTCATGGGTTACGGCATAATGCATATCGCCCTCGTCGTCCGACAAATAGAAGTAATACTCCGTAGCTGTCGGGTGAATAGCGGCTCTGACGGCGTCCAGGCCCGGATTTGAAATCGGCGTCGGAGGCAGGCCGCGGCGGACGTATGTGTTGTACGGCGAGTCTATCTTCAAGTCTTCCAGCGTTAAATCCGAACTTTTTTTCTTGCCGTTCACGAAAACAAAGGCGGCATCCACTTGCAGAGGTATATCTCCGTCAAAACGCTTCCACAGAATCCCGGCTATGACTTTCCGCGTCTCTGTCGTCCTCGCTTCTTCTTCTATGATTGAAGCCATATTGACCACGTCCTCTATGGGCCTGCCGAATAATCTAATCTCGCTCGTCAGAGTTTCAATGCGCTTTTTATAATTGGAAAGCATAGCGTCTACGACATTTTCGGCGGTGATGTTCGGCAGAAAGAGATATGTATCGGGAAAGAGATAGCC
>ERZ1292632.1501-Hain-H43-01um-R2-1501-length-22372-cov-7_pt2 | contig 20343 bp, 19 predicted proteins | sample MGYA00564407_ERZ1292632 | MGnify/ENA primary metagenome ERZ1292632 (study PRJEB36523, sample SAMEA6512637) | groundwater metagenome | collected 2019-01-08 | study: AquaDiva: Metagenomics assemblies of 32 groundwater samples | reverse complement strand
GTAGGTTGTAAGTTAATACAGCGCGTCGGTACTCAAGCGGTCAACGAATATCTATGGTATACTATACACCCATGGCGCGTCGATGGACAATAGAAGAAGAGGAAAAATATCGAAAAGAACTTCGCGATTTATATATAGTGCATAACAAAACGATTGGTGAAATAGCAAGCGTATTGAATTTACATTCTTATCAAACAGTGTACGATCGATTAAAAAGACTACGCATAAAAACCTGTCGGGAGAAAAAGGAGCACTGCAACAACAAGCGCACTGACATTAGGATACCCTCTTATTCGAGTGAGCTTGCTGAATTGCTCGGTGTATTGTTAGGAGATGGGAGTATTACACACTTTCAAATTTGGGTGACACTAGGAACTAAAGAAATGGCATATGCAAAATATGTACTCACGTTAATACAAAAAGTCTTTGGAGGTACGCCTCGAATAACAATCCGCAAGAGTGGGTATAAAGATGTTTATCTTGGTTCAACGCTGGCAACAAAATGGCTTTTTCAAGAGGGTCTGGTGCGCAACAAAGTATTGTCACAAGTAGGTGTGCCAACATGGATATTTGATAGCGATGACTACATGAAATCATTCTTGCGGGGTTTCTTTGATACCGATGGGTCTATATATAAATTGCGCTATGGCACACAGATTTCTCTCACGAACCATTCATGGCCACTCCTCTGCTCTTTACAAAAGATGTTGCAACTATTACGATATCATCCATCGGCGATTAGTTTACACAAAGTGTATCTAACGAGAGTTCCCGAAATTAAAAAATTTTTTCGCGAAATACAACCCGCAAATCCAAAGCATCAACGCCGGTTCAAAAAATTTATAAAACATGCGTCGGTCGCATAGTGGCTATTGCAGCGGACTGTAAATCCGCCGCCCATCGGGCATCGCTGGTTCGAATCCAGCCCGGCGCACCATTTAATAAAATAAAATTTTTTAATCTTATGATTACTCAACAAGAAAAAAACGCGAAAAGTGAAAAAGTAGAAATAAAGTTCAAGCAATGGTTGGACAAAAACAATATACCTTACTGGTATATCCAACAAGATATTTCTACTTTTTCCCCCGCTCTAAAGAAATACATGACTAAACGGCCGGACTTTATGATTCTTATTCCGCATATCGGATTTATCCTCGTTGACGCAGAATATAAGTCGCCAGCAGAAAAATATGAGGATTTTTACATTGATACAGCAGAAACCGAGCAGTACTGCAATCTCCAAAACTATTTTAATCTGCAAGTCTGGTATGTTTTTGCGAATGAACAAAACCATTATAAAACTTGGCATTGGATTCCAGTTTCTAAAGTTTTGGAAATTGCTAAGAAAGAGAGAAAAATTTTTGATAGCCCTCGCGGAGGCGGAAGCTATTGCTCTATCTCGATGGATAAATTTATTCAAGTTTCGCACTCATCTGGCAACATCGGTAGCCTTTTCGCGGAAATTCCCAAATTTTATTAGGTTATAAGTAATATTTTCTGTTTTCATTGTGGCAAAATTATTTTTTTGTGCATTCGTATATAATCAAATTTGCCGCCAAGCTACTCCGTGCGTCCGCACGGACGCTCTAGGAAGAAAAACTTGTCCCGATTTTATATTCACGAAGTGAATTTATAAAATCGAGGATCCTCGATGGCAAAGCCATCGGGAAAATTGTCAGTGATGCGGCTCCGCCGCCTTTCCGAATTTTCGCGGGGGGACTTCCTCGCCCCGCCCTGGCGGGGCGAAATGCGTTCGGACTAATTCAAGAATAGAGCACCAAAACTAACTTGTTCGGAATTAAAGCACAATGAAAACAAAGCAGTTTATAACAAACCGTTTTAAGGAAGCGGGTATTGAAATAAATGGTTCACGGCCATCGGATATTATAGTACGCGACGAGCGATTTTATACTCGTGTATTAGCTCATGGATCTCTGGGACTTGGGGAAGCGTACATGGATGGGTGGTGGGACTCACGCGAGCTTGAAGAATCTTTTAATCATGGACTTTCTGCTCGGTTGGACGAAAGAATCTTTACATGGAGAACGCTCTTTTCTGTTTTACCGAGCATTCTTATGACACTCCTTAAGGACTTTGGGAGCAAGGCGCAATCGTATAACATTGACGCGCATCACTATGGAATAGGAAACGATCTCTATAAAGCCATGCTTGATCCCTATATGGCATACACATGCGGGTATTGGAAGAATGTTCGCAATTTGAATGACGCGCAAAAAGAAAAGTTTGATCTTATATGCCGTAAGATAGGGCTTGCGCGCGGCATGAGCGTTCTTGATTTAGGGTGTGGTTGGGGAGGTTTTTTGAAATATGCCGCAGAGCAATATGGCATAAATGGGGTGGGAGTTACGATAACAAAAAACCAAGTTACATTGGGAAATGAGATGTGCAAAGGTTTTCCCGTTGAAATTAAACACATGGACTATCGTGACGTAGAAGGAAGTTTTGACAGGGTTATATCTATAGGGTTACTTGAACATGTTGGTCCTAAATATCATCGCACCTTTTTTGAGCAAGCAAGAAAAAGGGTGAAAAATAATGGACTCGTGCTTGTGCACACTATTGGCGGTCACAAATCAAGGCGATATGTGGAACCGTGGATGAACAAATATATTTTCCCCGGTGGCGTGGTGCCTTCCTTGGAGCAAATCTCGCACGCATTACAAGATCTTTTTATCATGGAGGATTGGCATAATTTTGGATACGATTATTATAAAACGCTTATGGCATGGTTTGAAAATTTTGATAGAGCGTGGCCAGAATTAAAAAAGAGCGGGAAATATGATGACCGGTTTTATCGCATGTGGAAGTATTACTTGCTCTCAACTGCGGGAGCGTTCAAGGCACGCCGTCTTCAACTCTGGCAGATAGTACTTTCCCCAAAAGGAGTTTCGGGGGGGTACAAATCGGTAAGGTAGTATTAGTAGAAAATATAGCGCAAAACATTTAACCATCAGGATTCCGCTGGCGCCGTTTTTTACCCCCGCCGTCTTTTCCGAAAAATAGAAAGGTAAGGAAATTTTGGTTTTTGCCCACGACCACGGAGAGCTGTTGATACGGCAAGTCTAAGTCTTGCCTTAGGAGAGCACAAAATAAAAAACTCAATGCCTGGGGCTTTTTTGTTTTGTGCTGTATTCTAAAGACAAGCTTAAACTATTTATAAAAAAACAATGAGATTTGTCTTACGTTCAAAAATTCATAAAGCTACGGTTACTGAAACCGATTTGAATTATATCGGCAGTATTACGATTGACGAGGAGCTTATGGAAAAAGCCGGTTTTTGGCCCGGCGAAAAAGTATTGGTGGCGAGCAATACTTCCGGCGTTCGTCTCGAAACTTATGTCATTGACGGCAAGCGAAATTCGGGAATTATTTGTATGAACGGCGCTACGGCTCATCTTATTAAAAAAGGAGAGGAAATTATCGTGATGGGATTTGAGCTGACGGACAAACCAATTAAACCAAAAAATATTCTCGTGGATAAAAACAATAAATTCATCCGCTTTCTATAAAAATTTGACGAATTAAATATTTTATGCTAAGATATAAACAGAATTAAAGATAGTAAACAATCACTTTTTTCATTGAAAATTAAACAAAAAATGGAGGTGTCAAATGTTCGAACGGTTGATTGAATTCATCCCACTGTCTATAATTGAAATTATGGTACAGCATAAACGAGAACTTAGTGATAAGGAGCGTATCACGCAAATTACATTTATGGCAGGCCTCAATATCAGAAAGCGTAAGACCGAAAAGCCGGTCATCGTGGCCATCATTGGTCTCGTTGGCTCCGGTAAAAGTTCAGTGGCGCAAGAACTTGCCACACGCATCGGCGCAACTGTTATTGAGGGCGACGCTATTCGTGTTGGGCTTCGTAAACAAAAAGAAAGTTACGAAAAAACATGGGTTATCGCCGAGAATGTAGCTGTTGAAGTCGCGAAACAGGGAGGCAATGTTGTTTTGGATTCGGATTTTGTTCGCACAGAGAAACGTGCGAGTATTCGCGAAAAAGCACACAAAGCAGGTGTCCGCCTTGTTTTCATTTGTACCTATTGCGATCCGTATGTCATGTTCGGTCGTATGATCACGGCAACTTACCGCGACAAAATTGACGACTTCTTCGGTGGTGCGGAATCAAAATGGCAAGGAAGCGAGCAATCGAAAGGAGCGGCGGTGAAAATTCACGAGATGTGGCGCCGTACACCTCATCACTATCGCTGGGTTAAAGGCGGTGGCAAATGGGCAATTAAAAATCCCCCATGTGCTGTCCTTGCCGATATTGACACCACAGATAAAAGTTCCTGGAAGCGGGAAGTAGATGAGTGTGTGAAGAAACTCCGCGCGTTGTGAACAGTTGTGAACAGAAGTGAAACCACGGGCGACCGAAGCGAAAGCCGAGGTCGCCCTTTTTATTTAGCTTAACTTCTAAATGCGAATATGCTATGTTCTAGGCAGTATGAAAATCGGGCTTAAAAATGGCTCGATAGCACATTCCAATTATTTAAAAAAAGGGGGCTAATATGCCTATCAAACTGCAAGTGTTTTTTGCTCTACTGGCTGGCTGTGTTCTCTCGATACCGTACACCTACCTCACTGGGGAAAATTCATGGAATTTTTTCATGACAGTATTCATTGGGCCCATTACAACCCTCTTTCTTTTTATCGTTTACACATACGAGATGCGAGAGAACAATCATCGCGGCGGTAAACGGCCGAAGTGGGGAGGGAGTTATTTCTGGATACTGGTAATCTATTTCTGTTCCCCCATTCTTTTGAATGGAGCATCACTCCTTTTGAAATGGACGGGGCAGGAAGCGGTTAGTTCCTACATCTTTGAATATCGTTTCTTAAGTTTACTGGCGGTGCCGATACTTGTCGTGTTTTACAATGTGACCAGCGACGGCGTGGTTAGTATCCGAAAACGATTTAGTGGTGGCGTTACTCCACCACCCAATGATGTTTCCGGGCAACCAAATCCATAGGCCTCTCTGGCAGTGATGTCGGAGAGGCCTATTTTATTTCTTTTTATAGTCAACCAGCCAGTAACACAAATCCAGCCTAGGCTGTGATTATGTTATTAGTGTTTTTTATATATTTTATACACAAGAAAACCTATTGGGAATTGTGAGAAGGAAGCCCTTCATTTCAAAAGTAAAAACAGCGAAAATTGAATTAAACGGCAGAAATGCTGATTTTTTTGTTGGTCTTGACATATATCCAGCGATATGCTATGTTGTAAACAATCCCAAGCAAGGTGTTTGGGTAAGTACAACCGCACGTTAAAAGGAGACTATTATGCCATACGATCCGAGGCCGAGAAGCAAAGGTGGTAATCGCGGAATCGACGAGGACTTCTCGCGCAAGGCCCCCAAGGGCAAGTTCCGCGTCATCGGTGTCGACACGTTCGACGGCGACGACTGGGTGGAGGGCGACTTCGATACCCTCACTGCCGCGACAGCTCATGTCAATGACCGCACGAAGGGCAAGGACATGCTCAAGATGCATGTCTACGACGACACCGGTGCTCATCGCCACGATGGTGGAACTTTCTAGTCGAGGACAAAATGTCCCGCACCAGAGCCCCTTGCAGAACACGTTTCTGCTTGGGGCTCTTTTTATTTTTTAATTTACAAAAATTGAATTAAACCCTAAAAATTGCTAACATTTTAATCATGTGCGGAATTATCGGATACATAGGTGAAAATAAATCTTTGCCGATTTTGATTAACGGACTGAAAGCACTTGAATATCGCGGGTATGATTCCGCCGGTATCGCCATACTTACAACAAACAACAAATTAGAAGTCAGAAAAACCGTCGGACAAGTAAAGGTGCTGGAAAAATCTTTAGAAAATGAAAGTAATTTTGACGGCCACCTTGGTATAGGCCATACGCGTTGGGCAACACACGGAGCTCCCAATGAATTAAATGCCCACCCGCACAATGACTGCTCAAAACGCGCATCTGTTGTTCATAACGGCATCATTGAAAATTACAAAGAGCTGAAAGAGTACTTGCAAAATCAGGGGCATAATTTTCTGTCGGAGACTGATACTGAAATCGTGCCCCATCTTATTGAAAATTTTTTAAACTCCGGTAAAGATTTTGATACCGCGCTTTTTGATACCCTCAAAATGATAAAGGGAGCATACGCTCTGGCGATTATTGATTCAAAAAATCCTGAAATTTTATACGCCGCTAAATTATCAAGTCCGCTCGTTATAGGAGTTGGAGATGATGAAAACTTTTTAGCTTCTGATCCTTCCGCTTTAGTGGGTAAGACAAAAAATGTCATATATCTTAGCGACGGAGAAATCGCCAAAATAAGCCGGAACAATGTCAGCATTACTAATCTGGAAAAACAAGAAACGCCTTTTGAAATTGTCCGCTTAGAATGGGATTTAGAACAAGCCCAAAAAGGCGATTTCTCGCACTTCATGCTCAAAGAAATTTTTGAAGGGCCGGAGGTTATTCGTTCCGCTTTTCGAGGTAGGATAAAAAGCAAAGATAATTTGGTCAAATTGGGCGGATTAGAACAAGTATCAGATAAATTAAAAGAAGTAAAAAGATTATTAATACTGGCTTGCGGAACTTCCTATTACGCGGGGCTTGTCGGAGAATATCTTTTTGAAGAAATCGCGAAACTGCCGACCGAAGTCCATTTTGCTTCGGAATTTCGCTACCGCGATGAACCGTTTGAAGAAGGAACTGCGGTTATAGCAATTTCTCAATCAGGAGAAACCGCCGACACGCTTGCCGCCATTCACAAAGCGAAAGAACACGGACTGATGACTCTTGGCATCGTCAATACGGTCGGTTCCACTATCGCGAGGGAGACGGACGCCGGTGTTTATAATCACGCGGGACCGGAAATAGGAGTTGCTTCAACAAAAGCGTTTCTCTCGCAACTAACAATTCTTGCTATGATGGCAATCTATCTTTCAAAAAATAAATCTAAAACTCAAGTATTACTGGAAGAGCTTGAAAAAATTCCCGAGAAAATAAAAAGTATTTTAGCCCAATCCGCTAAACTCGAAAAGCTTGCGGAAAAATGCAAAAATTACGAAAATTTTCTCTTTCTCGGCCGACGATACAATTATCCGGTTGCGCTAGAAGGCGCTCTTAAATTGAAAGAAATATCATACATACACGCGGAGGGTTATGGCGCGGGTGAAATGAAGCACGGACCTATTGCCTTGATCAGCCAAAATTTTCCGACCATGGCGGTTGTTCCGCAAAATAGCGTTTCTGAAAAAATGTTCTCAAACCTTGAAGAAATTAAAGCAAGAAAGGGCCCGATATTTGCGATTGCCACGGAAGGAGACGAGAAAATTTTATCATTAGCGGAAAATGTCTTTTATGTTCCAAAAACAATAGAACCGCTTGAACCGCTTTTGACCGTAGTACCATTACAACTCTTTGCTTATTACGTTGGAACTAAACGAGGGTTTGACGTAGATAAACCAAGGAATTTGGCGAAATCCGTGACAGTTGAATAATCGCCGTTTGCCTTCAAATTTCTCGGCAGTATAATGGGGGAGGAATCAGCCTATGGTAGTCGGTCTAGGCTCTATTTATTAAGTTTATAAGCAATTTTATGGCTAAAGAAAAAGAAATAGGCAAAGTCAGTCACTGGTACGACAAAATAAATGTTGCCGTAATCAAGCTTACTGGTTCGCTTAAAAAAGGAGACAGAGTTAAATTTAAGCACGGAGAAGAAGAGTTTGAAGAAAATGTCGGGTCGCTCCAGATTGACCATGTTGAAGTTGAAGAGGGCAAGAAAGGAGATGAACTTGCCGTAAAACTTTCACACAAGGCAAAAGAGGGGTCTATAGTATGTGAAGTAGAATAAGATTCAAGTAAAAACAAATTTTTTATTATTGTTTGGTTTTCCTCATATCCCTAATTCGTGCGAATTAGGGATATGATTGATTATGTATAAAAATTTGCGCTAATTTACTTTTTATAGTAGGCTGGTTTTAGTATAAATTGATTGAATCAACTACCCAGCCCCACTTTTGTAACCATCAATTAATTTATATTTAACAATAATTTTAAAGCCGTATTTACATCAACACGCTTCGCCCAACAAGGAAGACCTATTCGGTCACGCGTGTTGATTATATAATTACAACAAAAGTAGGGCGGGGTGATGATTTTTATAATCGCTTCGCTCATTAAAAATCAATCATGCCCCAAATTCAACTTATAAAACTGGCCTGCGGTAAATGTAAACGGACAAATTATTGGAGTCGTAAAAATAAAAAGAAAGTAGAGCGCAAAATTGAGCTCAAAAAGTTTTGTAGATGGTGCAAGGTAAAGACCGTACATAAAGAATCCAAAAAATAAAAAATAGCCCGTAAGGGCTATTTTTTATGATATTATGGTTTTTGTTAGAGCCAATAGCCCATCACTTGCAATGGGGATTGGCAAGTGAGGGGCCTATAGTTCAGTGGTAGAATTTCTCTCTCCAAAAGAGAAGACCGAGGTTCGAATCCTCGTGGGCCCGTAATGATTCGCAAAAATAGCGTTTAGCTATTTTTAAAATACATTTTCACTATTTCAAAAATCCGCCTACTTCTTTCTCTATCTTTTTTAAATCTTTCGGGTTGAACCATCTAATTTCTTTATCTCGCTTAAACCACGTCATTTGCCGTTTGGCGTATTGCCAAATTGCGTTTTCTAATTGATTCGTTAATTGTTCTTTAGTTAATCGTTTTTTTAAATATTTTGCCAAGTATTTATACTCAAGCCCCAATTCCTCCATTCGTTTCCACGACAACCCTTTGTTATGTAGATTTTTTGCTTCATTTATCATACCCCGGCTAATTCCTGCCTGCGCAGACAGGCGCGCGAATAGGCGAATATGGATTTTTTGTTTAAGCAAATTGCCCGATAGTTTTAATCCAATTTTTAAAACATCGTAATTTTGAAGCCGAGATTCCAGACGAGGAACTTTTCCGAGTACGGTCGCTATTTCAATAGCGCGCACTAGACGGTGCGGGTTATTTTTATCAATTTCACGAGCCCGGCGCGGGTCAAGTTTTTTAAGAATTATATAAAGTTCTTTTACAGCTTTGTTTTCCAGTTTTTTTCTTAATTTAAAATCAGGGGTTACTTCCGGCAGAACTATACCGTCAACTATTGATTGAATATAGAATCCGGTTCCACCGCAAATTATCGGAATTTTACCGCGAGAAATAATGCCATCAATCGCTTTTTCAGTCAGTTTTTTGTATTCCGTGACTGAGAATTGTTTTTTGGGCGAAATAACATCAAGGAGATGATGGGGAATACCCCGCATTTCCTTTTTTGTGATTTTCCCGGTTCCTAAATCAAGCCCTTTATAAACTTGTCGCGAATCGGCAGAAATCACTTCTCCGCCTAAAACAGGACCTGTTCGGCCGACCGACATTTGTCGGTTTAGGCCTAATTTTTTTGCCAAATAAACAGCAAGACCGCTTTTGCCCGTAGCCGTTTGGCCAAGTACCACAATGATTTTTTGCTTTGGCATGATGGAAATGATAACATTATCAAGTTAATAATAAAGAGTATTTCTGTTGTCACAACAAAACATGCTATAGCACTTTTTATTGTGAGAGTTATTAAATATAAAAATCTAAAATATGAATATGGAAAACAAAAAAGTTCCCGATGTAATTTTTAAAACTAGAGTGCGCGATGACAGCGCCGCCGGTCCAAATCCTTTTCGCTGGCAAAATGTGGTATCATCTGAAATTTTTGGCGATAAGAAAATTGTCCTATTTGCGCTTCCCGGCGCGTTTACTCCAACATGTTCCTCTACTCATTTGCCGGGATATGAATCGTTATACGATGTATTTAAAGAATTAGGGATTGATGAGGTTTATTGTCTTTCAGTAAACGATGCTTTTGTTATGAATCAATGGGGAAAACTTCAAGGTGTGGAAAAAGTTAAAATGTTGCCCGATGGTTCCGGTGAATTTACCAAAGCAATGGGAATGCTTGTAAAGAAAGATAATTTAGGGTTCGGAGAACGTTCTTGGCGCTACAGTATGTTTATTGAAAATAGTGTTATTAAAAAAATGTTTATTGAACCCGGATTTTCCGATAACCACACAAATGATCCATTGGAAGTGAGCGACGCGGTAACAATGCTTGAATATTTAAAGAGTAATAAATAGTTAAAACACAACCCCCCATATCGCGGGGTTGTGTTTTATAGTGTGCCGGAGGAGAGACTTGAACTCTCATGACTTGCGTCACACGATTTTGAGTCGTGCGTGTCTACCATTCCACCACTCCGGCTTGTTTTTGACTGGCAGGCGATAAGGGAATTCTAATTAATGAACGGGTAAAAAGCAATTTTATTGCAAAATATTTTATGCTACAATCTACAAATCATTATGCCACCGCAATCTTATAGCAACTCAATTTTTTGGATAGAAGTTGAAAAGATTAACCCCAACCCTTACCAACCAAGGCGGGAATTTGATGCTGAAAAATTAAAAGAACTTGCTGATTCCATTCGCCAATACGGAATTCTTCAGCCACTCGTGGTATCGCGTCGCGAAATGGAAAAAGAAGAAGGAGGACTTGCCGTTTTATATGAGCTCATAGCCGGCGAACGCCGTTTGCGCGCCTCAAAGATGGCCGGGTTAGCTCAGGTACCGGTGCTCATTCGCGTGGGTGATGATCCAAAAACAAAACTGGAGCTTGCTATTATAGAAAATCTCCAGCGCGAGGACCTTAATCCGGTTGATCGCGCCAGGGCCTTTGAGCGCTTGGCGGAAGAATTCGGTTTCAAGCACGCGGAAATCGGCGTGAAAATAGGCAAGAGCCGCGAATACGTTTCTAACACCCTGCGTCTTCTAATGCTTTCCGAGCCGATACTTGCCGCGCTCTCCGAAGGGAAAATTTCAGAAGGGCATTCAAGACCGCTTATGATGCTTGTCGACCGCCCGGAAGAACAAGAAAAACTTTTTCAAGAAATTTTGGGCAGAAAAATAACCGTGCGCGAAGCGGAAGGAATCGCAAGGCGAATAGCTCAAGACCGCGTGCGTAAAAAAGAACGCTCGTTTGACCCGAACATTATCAGTATTGAGAAAAATTTAGCCGAAACTCTCGGCACTCGTGTGCAAATTGAAAAGCGCGAAGTGGGCGGGAAAATTACCATTGATTTTTTCTCCGATGACGACCTGGAAACTATCGTGAATATCATTAGAGCAAAAAAAGAAAGCGAAACAGTGAATATAAGCGCGGATATTGTTTCCCCACTAATATCTTCCGAGCAAGAATCTCTACCAGCGCTTTCGGAAATCCCAATCGACGATCGTCCGCAAGAAGAAATTAAAAAAGAAGAAAACGAAGATATTTATAACATTAAAAATTTCTCTATCTGAATTTCCGCGGTAAGAATTTTTTAAAAGGACTGTTTTCATCCAAATAATTTTTAATGTGCCGTTTAGCAACTGTCGTTTTTGCGTAATCAAGCCACTTACTTTTTGGCGTACTGCTTTTTTTAGTCTCAATTTCTACAATATCGCCGTTTTTCAATTTCGTATCAAGAGGCACTAATTTGCCGTTGACGTGCGCGCCGGCAATGTGGTCGCCGACATCAGAATGTATAGCATAAGCGAAATCTATCGGGCTTGATTCATCTGGTAAATCGATTACATCGCCTTTTGGCGTGAAAACAAACACGCGGTAACGGAAAAAATCCGTTTTAAGCCGTTCCAAAAATTCTCCGGAATGAGAAACTCCTTTTTGCCACTCTAGAAGCTGTTCCACCCACCCTATGCCGTGAGCATTCGTAATTCCTTTTTCTTTATAAAAAAGGTGCGAGGCAATGCCGTATTCCGCTTCTCGATTCATTTCTTCGGTGCGTATTTGTATTTCTACAATACCGCCGTCGCCGGTGAAAATAGTTGTGTGCAAACTTCTATAACCGTTTGGTTTTGGCAGGGCGATGTAATCTTTAATTCGGCCCGGAAGCGGGCGCCAGAGACGGTGAACAATGCCGAGCGCTTTATAGCAATACTCTACATTTTCCACTATCACCCTTAGGGCTACAATATCGTAGACCTTGCTGATATCCATATTTCTTTTTTCCAGTTTTTTATACAAACTGTAAATTTGTTTTACGCGGTGTTCGGTTTTTATTTTAATCAGGCCCTCTTTGGCCAATTCTTTTTGAAGCTCTCGGTGGATTTTTTCAACATCTTTTTCGCTTATCACCATTTTTTCTTTTAAAAACGTTTTAGTTTTTTCGTATTCAGTCGGGTAAGCGTAAGGGAACGCGCCGTCCTCAAGCTCTCTGCGCAATTTTCCCATACCGAATCTATCGGCTAGACGAGCATGTATTTCAAGCGTTTCAAGCGCTATGCGACGCTGTTTTTCTTTCGGTACATATTGCAGGGTTTGTATATTATGAAGCCGGTCGGCAATCTTAATAATTAGAACACGCATATCCGCCGACATAGCCACGAAGAATTTTCGCAAACTTTCCACATGGCGCTCCATTCCGTGATATTTCAACTTACCAAGCTTACTGACTCCTTTTACAAGGCAGGAGATTTCTTTACCAAACTCTTTTTCAATCTCTTTTTCGGAAACACGTGCGTCTTCTATTGTGTCGTGGAGCAACCCAGCGGCGACAGTTGTTGTGTCAATTTTCATTTCCGCGAGGTTTTTGGCTACAGCAAAAATGTGCGTAAAATACGGCTCGCCGGAATAACGCTTTTGGCCGGTGTGGACTTTTTCCGCGAAAGAATAAGCTTTTTCTATAAGAGCGATATTCTTCACGCTCTTGTCTTCAAGTAATTCCGTGATTTCCTTGACATTCATTATGCTCTTTATTCTACTTACTAATAAAAAGCAAGCAAATACGTTTTTTATTTCACCTTGATTTTATGGGGGTTGTGATTTTCGCAGCTTTTATTACTGCATCTTTCGGGTATTGTTTTTGGTCACGGATAATTTCCTCGCCGTCGCTTGGAAATTTCCGCGACCCCGGCTCGGTCGTTTCGCCTACTGGCGAAACATACCTCCGCCTCACCAAAACGACTCGCGCACGTAACGCAGGTTACGTGCCTTTTCTGTGTCATTACTTTTCTAATTTATGCGGATTATGGTTGGCGCACTTCTTGTTTGAACAACGCTCCGGTATCGTTTTGGTGCCTTCCATCATTAAAGATTCGCATGTTGGGCAGTCTTTGCCCGTCGGTTTCGCCTTAATAGCATTTTTGCAGGTAGGATAATTTGAACAACTATAAAATAAACCGAATCGTCCGCGCCGTTCCACCATCGTGCCCTCCTTACATTTAGGGCAGACGACGCCCGTATTGGCTCGTTCCTCCTCCTCTTTTGATTTTTTTATAAATTTGCATTTCGGATAATTGGAACAAGCCACAAATCTTCCAAAGCGCCCATCCCGTTCTACAAGTTTACCCTTCTCACATTCGGGGCACATTTCTCCGGTTTCTTTCGGACCTTCCAGTTCCTTGCCGTCGATTGTTCGCGCGCCAGCGCAGTCCGGGAATTTTGAGCAAGAAAGGAATTTACCCGTACGGCTTAGTTTTACTACCATCTCGCTTTTACACTTCGGGCAGTTGACGCCCTTCGGCGCATCGCCCAATGTAGTTAATTTTTTTATTTTTTCTTTTGATTTAACATCTCTAGAAAACGGTCCGTAAAAATCTTTGAGCGTTTTTATATATTCGCGTTTACCATTCGCAATATCATCAAGCTCGTTTTCCATTTCCGCCGTGAAAGTATCGCTTATATATTTGCCAAAATTTTCTTCTAAAAATGTGCTGACCACATCGCCGGTGTCCGTGGGGTGGAGTGTTTTTTGCAGTTTTTCTACATATCCGCGGTCAACAATTGTTTTAATAATGGAAGCGTAAGTTGAAGGCCGTCCAATACCGCGTTTTTCAAGTTCTTTAATCAAGCCCGCTTCGGTGTAACGGCCCGGCGGTTGTGTTTCCTTGTCTTCTGATTCAAGTTGAACCAACTTAAGCGATTCCCCGATTTCCATTTTAGGCAATTCCACATCTTCTCCTCGCGCGTCCGGATCGCTCTTAAGCCACCCTTCAAAAATCGTTCTTGAGCCAGTTGCGGAAAAATCCGGGATAGTATTTCCTTCAATATTGGCGCGAACTTTAGTGCTCATAATGCTTGCATTGGCCATCTGGGAGGCAATGGTACGCGCATAAATGAGGGTATATAATTTTTTTTCGTCCTCGCTATTTCCGGCATTTGCGGAGCGTATCTTCGTCGGACGAATTGCCTCGTGCGCTTCCTGGGCGTTTTTACTTTTTGTTTTAAAATCGCGCACCATAACAAATTTCCCGCCGAACCTTTTTTCAATTTCCCGCGCGATTTCGGCTTGCGCATTTTTTGAGAGCATTGTTGAATCGGTGCGCATATAAGTTATGTGTCCTTTTTCATAAAGTTTTTGTGCCAGTGACATTGTGCGCGAAGGAGCAAAACCTAAACGAGAACTTGCCGTTTGTTGAAGTGTTGAAGTTATGAAAGGTGCGTGCGGGTTGCGTGATACTTTTGTTTCTTTCATATCTTTCAGCGCCCATTTTCCTTTTTGGCCGAGAGAGAGAATTCGCTCCCCCTCTTTTTTATCGCGAGGTTCTTCTTCGCAAAGGAGTTCAATTTTTTCATCATGTCGCGTTTTGAATATTCCCTTTATGCGCCAGAATTTTTCAGGCACGAAAGTTTTAATTTCGCGCTCGCGTTCCATGATGATTCGGAGAGCAGGGGATTGTACTCTTCCCGCGGAGAGACCGTAGCGGACTTTTTTCCAAATTAGACCGGATAAGTCATAGCCCACAAGCCGGTCAAGTACCCGTCTTGCTTCTTGCGCCTTGCGCAAGTCTTGGTCAATTTCCCGCGGATGCAAGATAGCTTCTTTTATCGCTTCTTCCGTGATCTCATGAAAAACTACCCGTTTGACATGTTTTAAATTACAAGCCTTTTCAATGTGCCAGGCGATAGCTTCGCCCTCGCGGTCCGGGTCGGTCGCCAAAAGCACTTCGGAAGCGTTTTTACCTAAACGCGTAAACTCTGCCACCACATGCTCTTTGCCCTTGGTGATTTCATAATGAGGAATAAATCCCCCCGCCACATCAATCGCCTTCTTATTGCTTTTCGGTAAATCGCGAATATGGCCGATGCTCGCGCGTACTTCATATTCATGGTCAAGATATTTTGAAATTGTTTTTGCCTTTGAAGGTGATTCAACAATCATGAGTTTCAATCCCCCGGAACTATTCGGAGTTTTTAATTCGTCTTTTTTCTTAGTCATCCCGTTAGAAGCAGGTCGCGGTCAACGCGTACCCGACATTTTTACTTTTGCTTATAATGATTCGACATTGGTTCATCCCGTTAGAGGCAGGTCGCGTTTATAGAGTCCCGCACATGCTTATTATTAAAAAATGACTTATTTCTATCATATTATGTTTATTATAAATCGTTTACTCGACCGTGGCCTCTAACGGGATTCATATTATTTTTCTAAGCTCTTTTTTAAACCGTGACCGCCCGCCTGCGTGAGTACTCGCACAGGCAGGCGGTTTCTAGCGGGACCATGTCTTTAATTAGTAATACAATTAAATTTTTTTTGCAAATCGTTAAATGAAAAAACTCTTGTAAAAGAGTTTTTTCTGGTAATATTCATATAAAATTTTTTTACTGTTTTATGTCATAAATCGGGTCCTTTCCGTCAAAATCAGGCGCGCTACCGGGGCAAGTGTTTGATTGGGGGGCAAGGTCGTCATCGGTTTTAAATATATCGCTGTCAAGCTCGGTAATTTCCAAATTGGCCCCCAGATGGTAATCAACACAACGGCGAGTTTTACCTAGAGATACGACCGCGTAAAAATAATCCTTCCCGGTGCCCGGGTCTTTCGGTATTATTTTAATATAGTCTGCCCCTAGAAAATTATGGTCTAATGCAACGGGATAACTTCGGTTTTCGTTGAAATAATTTTGAAGTACTTTTTTCAAGTACTTTATGTTATTTACGCGCTCTGTGTCGCGCGCCTTGGCGCGCGTGTTTTTTGTTCCTTCAAATATCACCCACGACAAAAGGACAATAATAGCTATCAATACGACCAACTCCGCGATGGTAAGCCCGCTAGATTTTCTAAAATACATGGTATTAATTATACAATTTAATGCTTTTACAATACCACACAAATCTCGCAAAAGTCATCTCCCTCATTAACAACGCCTGAAACGCCCGCCTTCTTCTTTAATCAATTCCTTTATTTCAAGTATAGATAACGTACCGTTTAGTTTTTCCGTTTGCATCTCCGTTTTCTCAATAATTTCTCCACGAGTCAAGGGTTCTTTCAATAATTCCAATATCGCCATTTCTTCAGGAGCAAGATCATTCGGTAAAATACTTTCTTTAGCCGTTTCGGTTTCAATTCCCAATTCAGATAAAAGATCCGAAGCAGAGGTAATAGGAGTGGCCCCTTGTCGTATTAGCCAATGCGCGCCTCTGGCGTTTTCGGAAAATATCGAGCCGGGCACGGTAAAAACATCACGCCCGTAATCAAGTGCCAGGCGTGCGGTGATTAATGTTCCCGAACGTTCCTCCGCTTCTATTATAAGTACGGCCTTGGAAAGCCCGGCCATTATTCTGTTGCGTTGCGGAAAGCTATAAGGAGTGGCGCGGAAATCCGGTTCAAATTCCGAAACAAGCGCGCCGCCTTTTTCCATAATTTCTTTGGCCAAGAAAAAATGCTCACGCGGGTACAATACTTCATCAGATAAACCGGAGCCGGGGACAGCAATTGTAGTAAGGCCCGCATCAAGCGCCGCGCGATGAGCTATGGAATCTATCCCCAAAGCAAGACCGGAAACAATTGCGATGTCGTATCCACGAAGCCCTTTAATGATATATTCGCAGACATCCTTACCGTAACTTGAATATTTACGCGAGCCGACTACGGCGAGGAGGATAGTTTCATTTTTAGACAATGTTCCACGGTAATAAAGTTTTTCTGGCGGTTCGGGGATTTCAAGAAGCGCCGGAAAAATCGCGGGGAATTCATCTTTTGATATAGTTTTAAGTTCCATTTGGGCTAATTGTATCACTTTGTTATAATTAGCAGTGAGGGAGAAATGGAAAAGGCTACTACCTTGTACATTTCGACCGAACAAACTAATTTTATTGTACCCAGTTATATAATTGAATTAAGAAAACTATTAACTGTTGACTAAAGACTAAAAAAACTATCCCGATGCTAGACATCAAATTTATTCGCGAAAATCCCGACCTCATCAAAGAAGCGGTGCGAAAAAAACACCTGGATTTTGATGTTGACGAGCTTATTGAAACTGATAAGAAGCGCTTGGAGATTCTCTCGCTTGTTGAAGAATTAAGAACCGAACAAAACAAAGTTACGGACAAGGTAGCGCGCATTAAAGACACTTCTCTGCGCGAAACACTCATCAAGGAAATGCGAGCCCTCAAGGAACACTTAAAACAGAAAGAAGACGATTTGGAAGAAATTTTTAAAAAATGGCAGGGACTAATACTTCGGGTGCCAAATGTTCCGGATATGTCCGTGCCGGAAGGAGCGTCAGAAAGAGAAAGTCAAGAAGTAAAACGAGAGGGAGTAATACCGTCTTTCTCTTTTACTCCAAAATCCCATATTGAAATTATGGAAAAACTGGACATGGTTGATCTTGACCGAGGTACCAAAGTCGCCGGTTTCCGTGGATATTTTCTAAAAAACGACGGCGCGCTTTTATCATTCGCGGTTTGGCAATATGGTCTAAACTTTTTTTTAAAAAAAGGATTCACCCCGCTGATTGTCCCGTCGCTTGTACGCAAAGAGCAAATGTTCGGTACGGGATATCTTCCGGAAGGGGAAGAGGATTTGTACCACACGCAAGATAAAGATTACTTGGCGGGGACCGCCGAAGTTGCCACAATGGGATACCACATGGATGAAATACTGCCAAAAGAAACACTTCCTAAAAAATTTCTTTCTTTCTCGCCGTGTTTCAGACGAGAAGCCGGAAGCCACGGCAAGGATACGAAAGGCCTTATTCGCGTTCATGAATTTTATAAACTGGAACAAGTAATACTTTGCGAAGCTGACCATCAAGAGTCTGTGAAGTGGCATGAATGGCTTAATCGAAACACCGAAGAATTTATTGAGTCGCTTGGTATTCCGTATCGCACGGTCGCCAATTGCGCCGGTGATTTGGGGCTTGGTCAAGTTAAAAAATACGATATCGAGCTTTGGCATCCCAGCGAAGAAAAATATCGCGAGATCAGTTCAGCTTCATATTTTCACGATTTTCAGACACGCCGTCTTAATATTCGCTACAAAGATGAAGAAGGAAAAATTCGTTTCACCCATTCGCTCAATAGCACCGCCATTCCGACACCGCGCGTGCTGGTTGCTATCGTTGAAAATTACCAGGAAGAAGACGGTTCTGTCAGAGTGCCCGAAGTGCTCATTCCTTATGTCGGGAAATCCATTCTAAAGTAGGAGTTAATGGCCACACTTAAACTTCCCTCCCTCGCCAAAAGAAGACGAAGAATCGCATTTCTAAAAAAAAGCGCGCTTTTTTTATTCGCTATCGCGGTTTTTGTCGGCGGGGCTGTTGCGCTATTGCGCTACGACAAATTTTTCATTACTAATGTGGAGATTCTTGGGATAGAGACGCTTAATCCGGAAAAATTAAAGACACGTGTTACAAATATACTTGAGGAGAAATATTTTTATCTGATACCTAAGAAAAATTTTTTCTTTTATCCTAAAAACGCGATAGAACGGGACTTGAGCGATTCATTTAAACGGATCTCTAAAATATCCGTTTCTTATAAGAGTTTTAAAAATCCTCAAACGATTGCGGTTAAGATAGAGGAGCGCAAGCCGGCCTATCTTTGGTGTGGAAAATCAAAAGCGGAAATAGTAATAAGAGAAAAAACTCCCAAATGTTATTTCATAGACGATAGCGGATTTGTTCTTGACCGCGCGCCGATATTTTCGGAAAATGTATTTATTATTTTATACGGAAAAATAATAAACGGAGAGAACAATCCCATTGGCGGCATATTTCTTTCAAAGGACGATTTCTTATCTCTTACGAAATTTATTTATAAAACTTCTTCTTTTGGTTTAATTTCCACAAGCTTGATAAAAAAAGACGACGGCGATTATGAACTGGAACTTGCGCGCGCCGGCAAAATATTGTTCTCACTCAATGACGGCGCGGAAAAAAATATCAGCAATTTGGAATCGGCGCTTGGCACTGATCCGCTTAAGACAAACTTAGTTAATAAGCCGGACGCGCTAGAATATATCGATCTTCGTTTCGGTAATAAAGTTTTCTTTAAATTCAAATAGTATTTTAAAATTGCATTTGATACCTGGTCTAATTCGTACGAATGGTGGAATAGTTTATTTTTCATTTTTTTATTGTGTTATAGTACTGCAATGAATTTAGGATTTTGGGTGAAATTGAATAAACCCTTTTTTGTGCTCGCGCCGATGTCAGATGTTACAGACACGGCATTTCGCGAATTGGTCGCCAAATATAGCGAACATGGCACTCCGCACGGAGGCCCCGATGTTTTTTGGACAGAATTCGTTTCGGTGGACGGCCTTTTGTCGGCGGGACGGGAGTTTTTACTTAAGAATCTTGAATACACCGAACGGGAACACCCGATTGTGGCGCAAGTTTTCGGTTCAAAACCGAAAAATTTTTTTGAAGTTGGGAAGCTAATTAAAAAATTAGGATTTGACGGAATTGATATAAATATGGGATGTCCCGATAAAAGCGTAGAAAAACAGGGAGCAGGGGCGAGTCTGATGAAAAATCCGAAACTGGCTCAAGAAATTATTAAAGCGACAATAGAGGGGGCGGGCGGTCTTCCTGTTTCAATTAAAACTCGCATCGGTTATCACCAGGAAAATTTGGAAGGATGGATTAATGCGCTTCTTGAAACGAAACTGGCGGCAATTACCGTCCACGCTCGCACTAGAAAGGAAATGTCAAAAGTTCCGGCGCGCTGGGAAGAAGTCGCCCGAGCCGTGAAATTAGCTAAAGGCACGGGTACGCTTATTATCGGAAACGGCGATGTTACGAATTTAAATGATGCCCAAAAAAAAGCGCGCGAGACTGGCGCGGACGGAATAATGATCGGGCGCGCCGTTCTCGGCAATCCATGGTTGTTTAATCGCAAATCCTTATTCCAATGTTCTCAAGAACATTGGAATAAGAAAAGTATGGAAGTGAAGGAAAAATTGCGGGTGATGGTGGAACACGCGTATTTATTTGAAAAAAAATTGGGCAAGACAA
>ERZ1292632.459-Hain-H43-01um-R2-459-length-43657-cov-7_pt1 | contig 20356 bp, 22 predicted proteins | sample MGYA00564407_ERZ1292632 | MGnify/ENA primary metagenome ERZ1292632 (study PRJEB36523, sample SAMEA6512637) | groundwater metagenome | collected 2019-01-08 | study: AquaDiva: Metagenomics assemblies of 32 groundwater samples | reverse complement strand
GGGCGAACGGGGTTCTTTGATTTCCATCATGTCACCCGGCGCGAGCAGCGGGAGCAGGCGCAGCATGTCGGCGCGCGCCACCGCGACGCAGCCGGCGGTCGGGCGGCCTTCGGACAGGTGGAAGAAGATGGCGCTGCCCTTGCCCGGGACCGGCGGCGCGTCATTGTGGCCGAGAATCACGATCACGTCATAGGCGTCGTCGGCGCGGATCAGGCTTTCGGCCGAGAAGGCGCGGGGCAGGCGGACGGGGCGGTTGTAGGCGGGATCGGATGGATCGTCGGACCAGCCATCGTCTGGCCTGATCCACCGCCACGGCAGTTTTATCCCCGATGCCGAGACCTTGCCGGGGCGCAGCAGCACGGCGCGGAGCGGCCAGGCGCCAAGCGGCGTGCAGCCGTCGCCCTCGCGCTTGTCGGCGGCGGAGCAGGCGCCGCCCCGGCCGATGGCACAGGCCATGGTGAGAGCGCCGAAGCGCAGCCGGCCTTCCGCGCTCTCCACCCGGACGACGCTCATAGCTGGTGGCCGGTGCGGTCGCGCTTGGTGGCGAGATAGCGTTCATTATGCGGGTTGGCGGGCAGGATGATCGGCAGCCGCTCGACCACCGTGACGCCCGCTGCTTCCAGCCCCGCGACCTTGTTCGGGTTGTTGGTGAGGAGGCGCACCGACCGGACGCCCAGCAGGTCGAGCATCCGCGCCGCGACCGAGAAATCGCGCGCATCGATCGCGAAACCCAGGCGCACATTGGCGTCGACCGTATCGAACCCCTGATCCTGGAGCGCATAGGCGCGCAGCTTGTTGACGAGGCCGATGCCGCGCCCCTCCTGCCGCAGATAGAGGAGGATGCCCCAGCGCGCCTGCGCGATCTGGTGCAGCGCCTGATGCAGTTGCGGGCCGCAATCGCATTTGAGGCTGCCCAGCACGTCGCCGGTCAGGCATTCGCTATGGATGCGGATGACGGGCGGGGAGGCGTCGCGCTGGCCTACGACAAGGGCGACATGCTCGCGCGGCTCGTCGGGGCTGCGGAAGGCGATGATCTCGGCGCTTTCGCTCGCCGATACGGGCAACCGCGCGCGGGTCGCGATGGCGAGATGGACGGCGTCGTCATAGGCAGCGATCGCATCGGCGCTGACCTCCGCCTCGACGGGGCCGTCGCCCTCCAGCAGGAAATAGGCGGGCAGGATGCCGGCGAGCCGAGCGAGGCGCAGCGCCGCCTTGGCGGCCTGTGGCGCGGGCAGCGTCCGGGCGCGGAACGGTCCCTTGAGCGGGGAAGCGAGGTCGAGCACCGGATCGGAAATGGCGGTCGCTACGTCAGCGTCGATCCAGGGCGCGCGCGCGATCAGCACCGGCCAGTCGGGATCGGCGGCGGCGAGCTGGTTGGCGAGCTTCAGCGTCTCGGCGCGGGCGGCGGAAATCAGGATATCGGCGCGCCCTTCGGGATCGAAGCCGGCCAGCGTCACCGCGTCCGCCCCTTCGATCGCCATCAGCCGGATCGCGCCATCGGCGGCGGTCAGCCGGATCGCCCAGCCGCGGCGCAGCGCGTCGATCGCGCGGGCGGCGTCCTTCCCCGTCATCAGAAGGCGAACTGCGTGATGATCGGGATATGGTCCGACGGCTTGCCCCAGCTGCGCGCGGGTTCGACGACCCGATGGCTGACCGCCTTTTCCGCGACATCGCGCGTCATCCACATATGATCGAGCCGGCGGCCGCGATCCGACAATGCCCAGTCCTTCGCGCGATAGCTCCACCAGGTATAGAGGCGGGCGGGCGCGGGGTGGAAATGGCGGCCGATATCGACCCAGTCGTTCGACGCCTGGAGCCGGCCCAATATCTCGCATTCCACCGGGGTATGGCTGACGACGTCGAGCAGCTGCTTGTGGCTCCACACATCGCATTCGAGCGGGGCGATGTTGAAATCGCCGGTGAGGATGGTCGGTTTGTCGTCGAGCGCGGTGGACCATTCGATCATGCGTTCGAGGAAATCGAGCTTCTGCCCGAATTTCGGATTCACCGTGCGGTCGGGCACGTCGCCGCCGGCCGGCACATAGACATTCTCGATCCGCACCCCATTGTCGAGCCGCACGCCGACATGCCGCGCCTCGCCATTCGCCTGCCAGTCGAAGCGGTCGTCCTCATGGATCGGCACCTTGCTCATGATCGCGACGCCATGGTGCATCCGCTGGCCGTTCAGCACCTGATGGACATAGCCCATGCGACGGAACATCTCGCGCGGGAAGATGTCGTTCACCACCTTCGTTTCCTGAAGGCAGAGAATGTCGGGCGCTTCCTCGCGCAGCAATTGCTCGACGATGTCGATGCGCGCGCGGACGCTGTTGATGTTCCAGGAGCAGATGGAAAGCATGTCGGCCATGTCCCGCCACCTAGGAGGGCGCGGATCGTTGTGCAAGCGACCCAAGGGGAGCCAGACAAGTAAGACCCCCGCTCCGGGGGCGTGGAACGGGGGTCTCGATCGCGCCCTTGAAGCGCTTCGCGGCGGGAGCTGGGGACCGGGTAACAGGGGGGAAATCCCGGTTTGGTCTCGCGCCGTGAGCCTCTGATTAGCGGGGGTCAGATGAGCGCGCGATGAACGGGCCTGACAGATTTTCCGTCCGTCGCGCCAGCCGCTCGATTCAGCCGCTCGCCCGGCCGCGCGGACGCGGATCGGTCCAGCGGAAAGTCGAATCGGGGACAGGCACGCCATAGGCCTGGTTGGTGAGGCGCACGGCAGTGCGGTTGTTCTGCGAATCGAGCGCCACCCAGCCGTACAGCTGCAAGCCCGCCGGGCTGGCGGCGTCGCGCCGGAAGATCATGGTGATCGTCCCGAATTCGGGCCGCTTGGGATCGCGCGCCTGGACGCTCAGGATCGAGGGATCGCCGCTCGGCACCACCTTGCCGAACCTGGAGAGATCCTTGGTAGGGTCGATCAGTGCGCCGAGCGGCGAATTGCCGATGGGCCAGCGCTGCACCTGCCGCACTTCATAATCGATCATGGTCAGCGCCTTGCCGTCGCCCACGATCAGCAGCGGTACGCCCTTTTGATATTGGAAGCGGATCTTGCCCGGCTGCTTGAGAGTCAGCTTGCCGGTCAGCGTCTGGCCGTTGCGGTCGGTCTGGCTGAAGTCGGCGGTCATGGTGGTGACCGCGCGGATATAGGCGCTCACCCGCGAAAGGTCCGACTGGCCCTGCTGCGCGACGGCGGGCAGGGTGAACGGAAGAGCGAGCGCGGCGGGCGCGGCAGCCAGCGCCAGGAACAGGGGCTTCATCAGCGGGGTCTCCGGTTGTTACGGATGCGGTCTAGGATGAGGCGATTGAACGACCTGTGAACCCGGTCGTTCCGTGCCGTTCATCGGCGAGGGGCTCAGAGATTGAAGCGGCCGATGAGCGCCGCGAGCGCCGTCGCCTTCGACACGCCGGTCTTTTGCAGCACGGCGCGCACCTGCGCCCGCACGGTTTCGGTGCTGACGCTGCGGCCGGCGGCGATTTCGTTCGCGGTCATGCCCGACGCGAGATCGAGCGCGACCGCCGCCTCGGCCGGGGACAGGCCGAACGCCTGCGCCAGCAGCTGACGCGGTTCCGCCGCCGGACGCGGCAGCGCGATATGGACGATGCAGGCCGCATCGGACGCCATCATCGGCAGGACCGAGGGCGGCAGCGGCGCGACATCGACGCGGCAGGCGCGGCCTTCCGCGTCGGTAAGGGCGATGCTGGTGTGACGAACGCGCTGGACGGCATCGGCGGGGGGACCGCTCGCCAGCCGCAGCGCCGCCTGCAACGGCCCATCCTGATGATCGGCGGCGGCGCGAAGGGTGCGCATCTGGAGCCGCACGAACCGGCCCGACGCCAGCAGCCGGTCCGCCGCCGCGCTGTGCGCCAGGACATGCCCGCGCCGGTCGCAGACAAAGACCGCCTGGTCGAGCTGGTCGGAGAAATCGACCACCAGGCGCAGGTCGCGCGCGTTGAGCCGCGCCTCGGTCGAGACCGCCGCCTGCACATGGGGCAGCAGCCGGGCCATGGTATCGACATCGGCGCGATCCGCATGGTTCTGACGCCGCGCGCGCAGCACGCCGACGATCCTGCGCACCCCTTCGCCGGGCGGAAGCGTGCCCACCAGCATGAAGCGGGCGTCGAAGCGGTCGAACAGTTCGCGGTAGAAAGGCGAGCTTTCCTGCGCCGCGCGCGGCAACAGATCGTCATCGCAGCGGATGCTGAACGGCGCGGCGAAGAGCGTCACCGCGCGCGGATTGCGATCGGGCAAGGTGCCGCCCTGCCTTTCCCACTCCCTTATGCCGTCGTCCGGCATCCGGGGAATCTGGTTGCGGCGGATAGCGCCGCCATCGTCGACTGCGAGCAGTTGCGCGGTCCAGCCGCCGCAAAGCTGACCCAGCAGGCGCAGCCCTTCGTCCCAGCGATCAGGTTCGAAGGGCGCCGCGTCGAACGCAGCGACCGCCTGCTCGAGTTGATCGGGCGATACCCCCGCCAATATCGCAATCCTTGATGCCCCGTTAAACATAACCTATGTAAATAAACGGAGGCGTGTCTCAAGTCGTTTGCAGCAAAAATTGCGCGCTCGGCGAAATAGTGCCGGCGCGGGACAGTCAGGCGGGGAGGATCATCGGCGAGGACAGGCTGCAGCCCTGCCGGTTGCTATAGCGGATTGCCATTCTCGTCGCGCAGCACTTCGCGGCGGCCGACATGATTGGGCGGGCCGACCAGTCCTTCCTCCTCCATCTTCTCGATCAGGCGCGCGGCGCTGTTATAGCCGACGCGCAGCTGGCGCTGGAGCCAGCTGGTCGAGGCTTTCTGGTTCTCGAAGACGAGCTGGCACGCCTTGCGGAAGAGCTGCGCGTCGGCGCTATCGTCGCCCAGGTCCACGCCTTCAAGCGCGAAGCTGCCTTCTTCCGGCTCCTCGGTGACGGCGGAGATATAGTCTGGCTGGCCCTGCGCGCGCCAGTGATCGGCGACCATCCGCACCTCGTCATCGGACACGAAGGGACCGTGGACGCGCGTCAGCCCCTTGCCGCCATGCATATAGAGCATGTCGCCCTTGCCCAGCAGCTGTTCCGCGCCCTGCTCGCCGAGGATCGTGCGGCTGTCGATCTTGCTGGTCACGAAGAAGCTGATGCGGGTCGGCAGGTTCGCCTTGATGACGCCGGTGATGACGTCGACCGAGGGGCGCTGCGTCGCGAGGATGAGATGGATGCCGGCCGCGCGCGCCTTCTGCGCCAGGCGCTGGATCAGGAATTCGACTTCCTTGCCCGCCGTCATCATGAGGTCGGCAAGCTCGTCCACTACCACCACGATCTGCGGCAGCGGCTGGAAATCGAGCTGCTCCTCCTCATAGATGGGCTTGCCGGTTTCGGGATCGTAGCCGGTCTGGACCCGGCGGCCGAGCGGCTTGCCCTTGGCCTTCGCGGCGCGGACCTTCTCATTATAATTGGCGAGGTTGCGGACCGAGATGGACGCCATCATGCGATAGCGGTCCTCCATCTGCTCGACCGCCCATTTGAGCGCGCGGATCGCCTTTGCCGGTTCGGTGACGACCGGCGAAAGGAGATGCGGAATGTCGTCATAGGTCGACAGTTCCAGCATCTTGGGGTCGATCATGATGAGGCGCAGCTGATCGGGAGTCATGCGGTAAAGCAAGGACAGGATCATCGCATTGAGGCCCACCGACTTGCCCGATCCGGTGGTGCCCGCGATCAGCAGGTGCGGCATGGGCGCAAGATCGGCGATGATCGGTTCGCCCGAGATATTCTTGCCCAGGATGATGGGCAGCGTCGCTTCCTGCGCGAACTGCTCCGAGGTGATGAGTTCGCGGAAGGACACGCCTTCGCGGTGCGCGTTGGGCAGTTCGATGCCGATGACGGTGCGGCCGGGAATGGTCGCGACGCGCGCCGAGAGCGCCGACATGTTGCGCGCAATGTCGTCGGCCAGCGCGATGACGCGGCTCGCCTTGATGCCGGGCGCGGGCTCCAGCTCGTACATGGTGACGACCGGGCCAGGGCGGACCTCGACGATATTGCCTTTCACATGGAAGTCGTCCAGCACCGATTCGAGCAGCCGGGCGTTGCGCTCGAGCGCCGCCTTATCGATCTTGCCGCCCTGGTTGGCGGGGACCGGGTTCAGCAGGTCGGGCGAGGGCAAAGACGAATTGCCGAACAGATCGTCCTGGCTGACCGGGGCCATGGCGCGCTGCACCGGGGCGGGCTTGGGGCTCTGGATGGTGATGGGCGGCTTGGGCTCGTTGGTGACCTGCCTGCGCGGGGCGATGACCCGCTCGGCCATGTCCTCGTCATCCTCATCGTCTTCCGCCGGGGCGCTCCCTGCGAAGGCGAGGCTGGGGCGCGGCAGGCTGAGGCGCGGCAATGTGGGCCGGCGCATCGCGATGAGCGGCTTTTCCAGCGCCAGGCTGCGGTAGCAGGCGAAGAGGCCGGCGATCAGCGCGACCACGACCAGCGCGCCCCTGATCCACGGCGCGGCGGCCGGCGCCTGCGCAATCAGGCTGGCGACGCCCTTGGCGGTGACGAGGCCGATCACCCCGCCCCATCCGGCGGGCAGGCCGACGAGCGGTTCGGTCTGGAACAAAGCCAGCGCGATACCGACGAGGATGATGCCCAGCAGGCATTTGCCGAACTGCCCCTTCCAGCCCGCCATGTCCTGATCGCCCCAGAGCCGGCGCGCCGTCACCGCCATCAGCGGCAGGATCAGCGCCACCGGCACGCCGAGCAGCCAAAGCAGGAAATCGGCCGCCCATGCGCCGGGCGGACCCATGATATTGGCCACCTGATCGCCCGCGACCGTGTTCATCGACGGATCGCTTGGCGCGTAGCTCAGCAGCGCCAGCGCGAGGAACAGGGTGGCGGCGATCAGCGCCAGCGCGCTGATGAGCGCGCCGCTGCGAATGAGGCTGCGCTTCAGCATCTCGCGCCATTCCGGCGATCGCTTGACGGTGCGGCCGACGGCCATAACTACCCCATTTCCCCCAAATGTTCCGTTTCGGTACAATGCGCCGAGCGGGGAGTCCGCGTCAAGTGCGGGGCGTTTCAGGTCATCGCGCGGCGGCGAGCGCGTGGAGCGCGTCGCCATCGACCCGCTGCACCGTCCATTCGTCCATCGGCCTGGCGCCGAGCGCCCTGTAGAAGGCGATCGAGGGTTCGTTCCAGTCGAGCACCCACCATTCCAGACGCGCGCAATCGCGCTCGATCGCGATTTGCGCCAGCCGCGCGAGCAGCGCCTTGCCTGCGCCGAGTCCGCGCGCCTGCGGCACGACGAACAGATCCTCCAGATAAACGCCGGGCCGCCCCTCGAAGGTCGAGAAATTGTGGAAGAAGAGCGCGAAGCCGATCGCCGCGCCGTCATGCTCCGCGATCAGCACTTCGGCCATCGGGCGCGGGCCGAACAGATAGCGGGCAAGCGTGGCGCGATCGGCCTTTACCTCATGCGCCAGCCGCTCATAGTCGGCGAGCGCCAGGATGAAGCCATGGATCGTGTCGATGTCGCCGGCCTCCGCCGGACGGATGCGAATGTCGGTCATGCGGCTCCTGCTTCGACATGGGCGAGGTCGGGGCGCTTGGCCCGTGCGGCGATCAGGCAGCCCGCGACAATCAGCACCGCGCCGGCGATGGTGGTCAGCGTCACCCGTTCGCCGAACGCGAGCCAGCCGACGATCGAAGCCCAGAGGAAGGCGCTATATTCGACCGGGATGAGCCGCTGCGCCTCTGCCCGCGCATAGGCCCAGGCGAGGGTGGCGAGCGAGGTGAAGGCGAGGGTCGCGGCAAGGACGACGAGCGGAACAGCCGTGACTGGCGGCACTGTGAGCAGAAATGGCGCGCCGAGCGCAAAGACGCCGAGCATTACCAGATGCTGGAAGAAGGCGACCTCGACCGGGGAAGCGAGTTGCGCCTGTTGGCGCTGGATCACGAGGTTCCAGGCGAACAGCACCGCCGAGGCGAGCGTCGCCAGCGCGCCGAGCAGCGCGTCGGCCTCATAGCGCCCCTGAAGCCGCCCCGACAGGATGATCGCCACCCCAACCAGCCCCAGGAGGGACGCGCCGATCGCCTGCCGCCCGACCCGCTCCTTGAGCAGCAGCGCGGCGAGATAGAGGGCAATGAGCGGCGCGATGAAGGAGAGCGCGATCGCTTCGGCGATCGGCAGGCGCATGAGCGCCCAGAAGAAAAGCGCCGCCATCAGCGCGACCACGACGCCGCGCAGCAGGTGGATGCGCATCACCGGCGGCGCGGGCCAGCCCCGCCGCGTCGCCCGCATCAGCACCGCGCCCAGCAGCGTCCCCGTCAGCGCGCGCCAGAACAGCGCATTGTAAAGGCCGATCGACAGGCTCAGCCCCTTCATCACCGCATCCATGACGGAGAAGAGCGCAACGCCGAGGCAGCACACGGCGAAGGGGATGGCGAAGGGGCGGGCGTCCGGCATGGCGACTTAGCGGACGAGGCGGATATCGACGCCGACGTCGAGATCGGCCCATAGGCGATCGGCGGTGAGGACCGGCAGACCGTTGATGCGCGCGGTCGCAAGACAGGCACGATCGCCCAGCGACAGACCCAGATGTCGGGTCAGGGGCCGCAATGCCGCCGCTTCGAGCGCATGGGCTTCGCGAAAGGATCGAACGCGCAAGCCGACATGCCTCACCTCCGCCTCCGCATCCTCCTTCGACACCCCTGCCTCGATCAGCTTGGCGTAGGTTTCACAAAGATTGACGATGGAGATTTGCGCGGTCCCCATATGCGGCCGCACCATGTCGGCGCCGGGTTCATCCAACAGCTGAATCAACAATGCCGACGTGTCGAGGATGACGGTCATTCGCCGTCCGCTTCGGCGCGTCGCTCCGCAAGGAATTCGTCGACGGTGAAGGGATGCTTAATCAGCGCCTTGAGATTGGACTGCACCTCGCGCAGCACCTGATCATAGCTTTTGACCAATATGCCCTCGCCATGGCGCTCGAAGATAATCCGGTCGCCATCACGCAGGCCGAACTCGCGGCGCAACTCCGCCGGCAAAACAGCCTTGCCGCCCGCGATCATCTTGCCACTATAGGTCATGTCGAGCCTCCAAGACCTGAATAGCCGATCGGTCCTGCTTCGCCAAGGCTACTCCGCCGCTTGCGCCTTGCCCGCGTCGGTGGCTTCAGCCTCCAGCTTGGCCGCCTCGATCTCCGCCGCCTTGGCTTCCACAAGGCTCACAATATGGTCGATCATCCCTTCGTCCTGGATCGTATGGTCGGTGAGGCCCGACAAATAGACCATATGCTTGCCCGCGCCGCCGCCGGTGAGGCCGATGTCGGTTTCGCGCGCTTCGCCGGGGCCGTTGACGACGCAGCCGAGGACCGAAAGCGACAAGGGCGTGTGGATATGCTGGAGCCGTTCCTCCAGCGCCTGAACGGTGCGGATGACGTCGAAGCCCTGCCGCGCGCAGGACGGGCAGGAGATGACCTTCACCCCGCGCGTGCGGATGCCGAGCGACTTCAATATTTCGTAGCCGACGCGCACTTCCTCTTCCGGTTCGGCGGAGAGGGAGACGCGGATCGTGTCGCCGATCCCGGCCCAGAGCAGGTTGCCGATGCCGATCGCGCTCTTGACCGTGCCGCCGATCAACCCGCCCGCCTCGGTGATGCCAAGGTGCAGCGGGCAATCCACCGCGTCGGCCAGCTGCATATAGGCAGCGACGGCGAGGAACACGTCGCTCGCCTTCACCGCGACCTTATACTCATGGAAATCCTGATCCTGGAGCAGCTTGATATGGTCGAGCGCGCTTTCGACCAGCGCTTCGGGACAGGGCTCGCCATATTTTTCGAGCAGGTCTTTTTCGAGGCTGCCGGCATTGACGCCGATGCGGATCGAGCAGCCGTTCGCCTTGGCCGCGTCCACCACTTCCTTGACCCGCGCCTCGCTGCCGATATTGCCGGGGTTGATGCGCAGGCAGGCCGCGCCCGCGTCGGCGGCTTCCAGCGCGCGCTTATAGTGGAAATGAATGTCGGCGACGATCGGCACGCGCGCGGCGCGCACGATCTGCTTCAGGGCGGCGGTCGAGTCCTCGTCGGGGCAGGAGACGCGGATGATGTCGACGCCCACCTCCTCGCAGCGGCGAATCTGGTCGACCGTAGCCCGCACGTCATGGGTCGGGGTGTTGGTCATGGTCTGGACGGTGACCGGCGCGCCGCCGCCGACGGGGACGTTGCCGACCATGATCTGGCGGCTCTGGCGGCGGGCGATGTCGCGCCAGGGGCGAAGGCCGGGATTATGGTCGGACATGAAAAAGGGGCTCCGTAAGCTACGCAGCCCCTATAGTCATTCGTGGCGGCGATTAGAAGCGGAGCGTCACCGACGCCGCGACCTGATCGGCATTGCCCGTCGTATCCGTGATCGTCGTCGCAGTGACGGTCGCAGGCGCGGGATAATAGCTGTCGGGCCGCACGATCCGCGCCTTGTCGACGAAGGTGTGGGCATAGCCGATATTGAGCGCGGCGGCGGGCGAGATATTGTAGGTCGCGCCGGCCGACAGCCAGACGCGGTCGCCATCGGGCACGCGCGTCGTCAGATGCTGCGGGTTGGTGGGGGTGCGGTCGAACATCGTGCCCGCGCGCAGCGTCAGCCGCGGGCTGACATCATATTCGCCGCCGGCGCTGAACGAGTAACTGTCGCGATAGTCCAGTTCCTTGTTGCTGGTGCCGGCTGCGGTGGTGACGGCGATGCCCTTGAACTTCGACCAATTATACCATTTGGCGGTCAGCATCGCGCGCAGATTGGGGGTCAGCCGGTGCATCATGCTGACGGTCACGATGTCGGGCAGGGCGAGCGACGCGGTCGCGGCGAAATCGCCATTGCCCGTGGCGATCGGGCCAAGCAGACCCGACACGCTCTGCGTGCCGGCGAGCTTGTGCGTAATGCCCGAGCGATAATGGACGCCCCAATTGGTGTCGCCGCTGGTGTAGAACAGGCCGGCGTTCCAGCCGATCGACCAATCGTCGCCCTTCAATCGGGCGAAACCGTCCGAGGTGGCGAGCGGCGAGAGTTGCGGCAGGGCGTTGGTCAGTTCCGCCTTCACATATTGCACGTCCACGCCGCCGCCGATCGACAGGCGGTCGGTCAGCTTATAGGCGGCGGACGGCTGAATATTGTAGGTCTTGAGGTCGGTGTAGAGCGAGTCGTAGCGGCCGAAGAAATCATCGTCATATTCGAGCTTCAGCCCGAACGGCGCATTGACGCCGAGGCCGAGCCACAGCCGGTCGGTCAGCTGCGCGCTGGCATAGAAGCTGGGCACCGGCGTCACGCTGTCGAACGGATTGCCGCCGTCGCCGCCGGTGACCGGCAGGCGCAGCGGCGTGCCGGGCACGGTGCGCACCGTGCCGCGATTGCTCTGGTGCGCAAAGGGCATCAGCGCCGATGCGCCGGCCGAAACCTGGATGCCGGGAAGCGCCGTCATCGCGGCGGGGTTGAAATAGATGGTGGACGGATCGTCCCCCGCCGCCGCGCCGCCGGACAGAGCGCGGCCGATCTCTAACGGCGACTGTTCCTGAAGATAGAAGCCGCCCGCGAGCGCGGGCAGAGGCGCGATCATGCCGCCAGCAGCGAGCAGAAACGGAATGAAGGGGCGGCGAAGGGACATGGCAAACCTCTGTTTATAGCGACTCTGTCTGGTGCCCGCAGGCGGCGCAGCAACGCGCGACCCTGGCTTTATGAGCCAGGGCGCTTAGCAAAGACGTGGTTAATTTCCAGTATGTGCGGGCGCGTCCGGACCGCTCGCGCGCCACCGACGCTACGGCGCGCCGGGAAAAGACGGGCAAAAAAAAAAGCCGCCCGAAGGCGGCCTTGAAGTTTTAGGAGAGGATGCCTGAAAGGCCCGTTCCATTTGCGGGTCAGCGGCAATTGTTGCAAATGCGAAATGTGCGGGGGCGGTTGCATGTCTTGCAATCGTAGCATTTCGCTACCCTTTCCGTAGCGGAAAACAGGGTGACGACAGGCGCGAAGTTTCGCGATCCGAAAGTCCGCCCCGCGCTTGAGAGCGTCAGGCCAAGCGCGTTACCCCGGACGAAGCGAGTTGCGAATCGAGATCGGCCAGCAGCCGCGCCAGCCCCGATTCGTGCGCCGCCTCCGCCCGGGCGACGAGCGCCGCCTCGGTGTTCGATGCGCGCAGCAGCCACCAGCCCTCGCTCCGACGCACGCGAACGCCGTCGATCAGGCACATATCCGCGCCCGCGTCGCGCAGCCGCGCCTGCACCTCCTCGATGACCGCGAACTTGCGCGCTTCCGCAACGGGAAAGCGCAATTCCGGCGTGATGACGCTGCGCGGCAGGGCATCGACCATCTCGGTTACGCTGCGGCCCAGCGCCCCTACCAGCCGGATCAGCCGCACCGCGGCGTAGAGCGCGTCGTCATAGCCGGGATGATCGTCGGCGAAGAAGAGATGGCCGGTGGTCTCGCCGCCCAGCGGACTGCCGATCTGCTTCATTCTGGACTTGATGTGGCTGTGCCCGGTTTTCCACATATCGGGCCGGCCGCCGAGTGCGGCGATGCGATCGAACAGCGTCTGGCTCGCCTTCACATCGGCGACGATCGGCGCTCCGGGGCGGTTTTTCAGCACATCCTCAGCAAACAGGCCCAGCAGCTGGTCGCCCGCGATCGCCCGACCCTGCCCGTCGACCACGCCGATCCGGTCGCCGTCGCCGTCGAAAGCCACACCGAAATCGAGGCTTTTGGCGCGGACAAGCGTGCGCAGGTCGGCCAGATTCCGGTCGAGCGAAGGATCTGGATGATGGTTGGGGAAATGTCCGTCTATCTGGGTGAAGAGCAGATGATGCTCACCGGGCAGCAGCTTGACGAGCTGCTCGACCGCCTGCCCGGCCGCGCCATTGCCCGCGTCCCAGCCGATCCGGCAAGCCGGGCCGTCGAAACCCTCCACCAGGCGCGCGACATAGGCGTCCAATATGGCGACGGTCTCGATCTGCCCCGCCCCGTCAATCCAGTCTCCCGTCGCCGCCATGACGCCCAGCCGCTGGATGTCCGCGCCGAAGAAGGGGGCATGGGCGTGCACCAGCTTGAAGCCATTCTGGTCGCCGGGATTATGGCTGCCGGTTATCTGAACGCCGCCATCCACATCGCCCGTCATTTCGGCATGATATAGCATCGGCGTCGGCCCAAGACCGATCCGCAGCACGTCGATGCCGGTGGCGACCAGCCCCTCCACCAGCGCCGCCTCCAGCATCGGCGAACTCAGCCGCCCGTCATAGCCGACCGCGATGCGGCGTCCGCCCGCGCGGCGGACGACCGTGCCGAAACTGCGCCCCAGCGCCCAGGCGTCGGCGGCATGGAGCGTCTTTCCCACCGTGCCGCGCAGATCATAGTCGCGCAGCAGCGTGGGATCGAAGCGGTGGCTCACCGCTCCCGGCGCGCGGCGAGCAGCAGGTCGCGGGCGGCGTTGATCTGCGCGGCGAGCGCCTCCGTCCCGCCCTTGTCGGGATGGACCGACGCGATCAGCCGGCGGTGCGCGGCGCGGATCGTAGCGGGATCGGCATCAGGCGCGACACCCAGCAGCGCGCGCGCCTGCGCCAGATCGTCGGGCGTGGGGGCCTGCCGGCGCAGTTTCGCACGCGCATTGCCCTGCTTGGCGAAGAACAAGGCCGCGCCGATCAGCAACGGCGCGCCGATCACCGGCTTGCCCTTCGCCGCCAGCACCGCGCCCACCAGCGCCGCGCCGAGCACCATGCCGTCCTTTGCGGTCATCCGTTGCAATCTCCCCGTCCAGATCAGCCAGACGGCCAGACCGCCAAGCAGCAGCGCCAGCAGCCCCATCAGGCGGCGCCGAGCAGGTCCATCGCGCCGACCCCCTCGCGCGTCGGCAGCGCAAGGCTCGCCACCATCTCGCGCAATTCCTGCCGCGCGGCGATGTGGCTGACGCCGAGGTCGCCCAGATGCCCCTTGTCGAGCAGCGTCAGGCCCGAGGGGAAGAGTTCGCGGAAGATCACCCGCTCCGACAGGCCGGGGATGACGCGGAAGCCGACGCGGCGGGAGAGTTCCATCAAGGCGTCGCCCACCCGTTTCTTGTTGCGCGCGTCCTGATGCTGGAGCCGGTTGCGCAGCACCACCCAGTCGATCGACACGCCATCGACCTTCGCCCGGGTCTTGCGCGTCTCGAAGATCAGTTCGGAATAGAAGGACAGGCGGCGCACCTTGAAGGTTTCGGGATCGACCTGGCCGATAAGGTCGAAATCGACGAAACTGTCGTTCATCGGCGTGACCAGCGTATTGGCATGGGGCGCGATGTGCCGGGCGAATATGTCATCGCGCCCCGGCGTATCCACCACCAGAAAGTCGCGACCTACCGCCAGTTCGACCACCAGATCGTCCAGGGCGGCGATGCTGTCCCCGGTGAACACCGCGAAATCGGGCGTTGGCAGATCGATGCCGCGCCGGCGCGCGGTTTCGCGGCGATTCTCCATGTAGCGGGTGACGGTGCGCTGACGCGGGTCGAGATCGATCATGCCGACATTGTGACCCAACGCCGACAGGGCGATCGCGGTATGGACTGCCGTGGTCGACTTGCCCGTGCCGCCCTTTTCATTGGCGAAGACGATGAGATGCGGCTGCGAAATGCCCATTGGTCGCGTGTGATCCCTGTTATCACAATCTGTGTGTTGACGCTCCCGCCGGGTCATGCCTTTAGCGGAATGTCCCCTCGCCTTATCGGAGCCCATTGCCCCGTGCAAATATTGCGTGACCTGCCGTCTCTCCGCGCCGCCGTGGCGGCGTTGAAAGCCGATGGCAAGCCGGTGGTTCTCGTGCCTACCATGGGCGCTTTGCATGACGGGCATATGGCGCTGGTCGAGGAAGCGCGGCGGCATGGGCGGCATGTCGTCGTCTCGATCTTCGTCAACCCGAGGCAATTCGGGCCGAACGAGGATCTCGACGCCTATCCTAGGCGGGAGGCGAAGGACGCGCAGATGCTTGCCACAGCCAGTGTGGACATTCTCTGGGCGCCGACCGTCGACGTCATGTATCCCGCCGGCTTCGCCACCACTATCAGCGTGTCGGGCGTGAGCGAGGGACTCGACGGCGCGGCGCGGCCGGGGCATTTCGACGGGGTCGCCACGGTCGTCACCAAGCTGCTCAACCAGGTGCGGCCCGACGTCGCGATCTTTGGGCAGAAGGATTATCAGCAGCTCGCCGTCATCCGCCGCATGGTCGCGGACCTCGATATAGGGGTAGAGATCGTCGGGATGCCGACCCAGCGGGCGGAGGATGGCCTCGCTTTGTCCTCGCGCAACGCCTATCTGAGCGACGAGGAGCGCAAGGCGGCACTGGCGCTGCCCCGCGCGCTCGGCGAGGCCAAGCGCCAGATCGAGAAGGGCGAGCCGGTGGATGCGGCGCTTGCCAAGGCAATCGCGACGCTGAGCCAGCATGGCTTCGACCCCATCGACTATGTGACGCTGTGCGATGCGGCGACGCTGGAGCCGATCCACACCGCCGACCGCCCCGCCCGGCTGCTGGGCGCGGCGAAGCTCGGCAAGACGCGCCTCATCGACAATATCGCGGTCGATCCGGCCTGAAGGACCGTCAGAAGGGTTTCACGATCACCGCGATCACGATCACTGCGGCGGCGACGCCGGGGATTTCGTTCATCAGGCGCAGCTGCCGGTCGGTGAGCGTCCGCTGCCCCTTCGCGAGCTTCTTGGCATAAGCCGCGATCCAGCCATGATAGGCGGAAAGGCCGAGGACGAAGAGCAGCTTCAGGTGGAACCAGCCGAAGCTCCACGCGCCGATCTCCACCATCAGCATCAGGCCGAACAGCCAGACGAGGATCAGCGAGGGATTGAGGATGATCTTGAGCAGCCGCGCCTCGCGCTCGATCCATTTGCGGTCCTCGGGCGATCCGGGCGCGGTTTCCTGATGATAGACGAAGAAGCGCGGCATCATGAACAGCCCCGCCATCAGGAAGATGACGAAAATGACATGGGCGGCCTTCACCCAGAGATAGGCGGCGCCGAGATAGGCCATGGTCACTGCTCCTTATCGCCGCACATAGCTAATGAGCGCTTCGACATGCGCAATGGGCGTATCGGGCAATATGCCATGGCCCAGGTTCAATATGTGCGGCCGACCGGCGAAGGCGGCGCGGATATCGTCCACCGCCTGCTCGACCGCCGCGCCGCCGGCGATCAGCGCGAGCGGATCGAGATTGCCCTGCACCGGCATGCCCTTGGGAAGCGCCTCATTCGCCCAGTGCGGATCGATCGTCTCGTCGATGCCCACCGCATCGACCCCGGTCTGCCGCGCATAATCGGCGAGCTTCGCGCCCGCGCCCTTCGGGAAGCCGATGATGGGAATATCGGGGTGGATGGCTTTGAGCTTATCCACGATCCGCCGATTGGGTTTGATGACCCAGCGGGCGAATTGCGCGGGCGCTAAGCTCCCGGCCCAGCTGTCGAATAGCTGCACCGCTTCCACCCCGGCTTCGATCTGTCCCGAGAGGTAAGTGACGGTCGCGTCGATGATCGCGTCGATCAGCGCGGCGAAACGGTCGGGTTGGCTGTAGGCCATGCGCCGCGCGAGCCCATGATCCTTGCTGCCCTGCCCCGCGACCATATAGGTGGCGACGGTCCAGGGGCTGCCGGCAAAGCCCAGGAAAGTGACGGCCGGGTCCAGCGCCGCCTTCACCCGCCGCACCGTTTCGTAGACCGCTTCAAAGCGCGAAAAATCGGGGGTGAGCGCCGTAAGATCGGTCTCGGCGAGGATCGGCGCGAGCCGCGGGCCTTCGCCGGCTTCGAACCAGAGATGCTGCCCCATGGCATAGGGCACGATCAAGATATCGGAAAAGAGGATCGCGCCGTCGAAGCCGAAGCGGCGCAGGGGCTGGAGCGTCACTTCGGCCGCCGCTTCGCTGTCATAGACGAGTTCGAGGAAGCCGCCCTTCTGTGCCCGCAGCGCGCGATATTCGGGCAGGTAGCGGCCCGCCTGGCGCATCAGCCACATCGGCGGGACTGCAGGCACGTCGCCCCGCAGGACGCCGAGCAGGGGCTTTTCGATCAGGGTGTCATTGATCGGATTGGCCATGGCGTCCACGGGCATCTCATTCTCTCTTAATATTAGATTCAAAGGTTGATGGAGATAGATACTCCGTTGGCAGCGGGGTTTATGCGCTGTGCCCGGATTTGCCAACAGCTTGACTCCCCGGGGTCACGCTATCGCGTCCGAGTCAGCCAGCTTGTCCCCGTTACCCACAGGCTGTGGAGGAAATTGCGGGCCTGTTGGAGGGGTGTGGATAAGAGTCCAGCCTGTGGGGACGGACGTTCAGGTGGATTCCATCCCCGATTTCATCCCTTGCTTTATCCACAGCCTGCCCACAGACATGCCCCATGGCGCGCATCCACCTGCACCTCCTCTCCGACTCCACCGGCGAGACGCTGGAGAATATCGCCAAGGCGGCGATCGGTCTGTTCGAGAATGTCGAGGCGATCCGCCATTTCTGGCCGATGGTGCGGTCCGAGGTCCATCTCGACCGGATCATGGAGGAGATCGCCGCCAATCCCGGCCTCGTCCTCTTCACCCTGACCAACCATTTGTTGCGCAAGCGGCTGGAGACGCGGTGCCGGGCGCTCGGCCTGCCCCATGTCGCGGCGCTCGACAGCGTGGCCGACGCGCTCTCCAACATATTGGGGCAGGAAACCCGGACCCGGCCGGGGCGCAAGCATATCCTGGACGAAGCCTATTTCGCGCGGATCGAGGCGATCCAGTTCACCATCGCCCATGACGATGGCGTGGGGCATGAAAATTGGGAGGAGGCCGATATCGTGCTCGCCGGCGTGTCGCGCGCGTCCAAGACGCCGACCTCCATCTATCTCGCCAATCGCGGCTACAAGACCGCGAACATCCCGCTGGTGCCGGAATCGCCGCCGCCGCGCAGCCTCTTTTCGCTGAAGCATCCGATGGTCGTGGGCCTGACCGTCAGCCCTGAGCGGCTGATCCAGATCCGCCGCAACCGGCTGCTCTCCTTAAACCAGGCGCCTGAAACCGCCTATGTCGACAGCGACAAGGTGCAGGCGGAACTCGCCTTCGCCCGGCGCATGTTCGCCGACAATGGCTGGCCGGTGATCGACATGACTCGCCGGTCGATCGAGGAAGCGGCGGCGGCGATCATCAACCTGTTCAACGACCGCGAACTGGCGGAGGCGGAAGCATGATCGTCCTCGCCTCGCAGAGCGCGAGCCGGCGGGCGATGCTGAGCGCGGCGGGGGTGCCGTTCGAGCCGCTTTCGCCCGGTGTGGATGAGGAAGCGGCGAAGGCGGCGCTGCGCGGCGACGGGCTCGACGCGCGGGCGCTGGCCGACGCGCTGGCGGAGCTGAAGGCGCTCAAGGTGTCGCGCCGCGCGCCGGGGACTTTGGTTCTGGGTTGCGACCAGACGCTGTCGCTCGACGACGGCAGCATGATCGACAAGGCGGTCGATCGGGCGGACGCCGCGCGCATCCTGCGGCTGCTGTCGGGGCGAGCGCATCATCTCCACAGCGCGGCGGTGATCGCGCTCAACGGCGAACCGATCTGGCGGCATATCGAGCGGGTGCGGATGACTGTGCGGCCGCTCTCAGATGCCTTCATCGACGCCTATCTCGACGCCGATTGGGAGCAATTGCGCTGGTGCGTCGGCTGCTACCGGATCGAGGGGCCGGGCGCGCAGCTCTTCAGCAAGGTCGAGGGCAGCCAGTTCGCGATCCAGGGCTTGCCGCTGCTGCCTTTGCTTGACTTTCTGCGCGTGCGCGGCGTTCTGGCAAGCTAGCGATAGGTAGGGTCTAAACGATCCTCGAATTTTAGATGGGTCAAGGGCACCCAAATTCTTATCTCAGCGATAACGCTGCCACGGCTGGTCGCCGTGAAGATCATGCCGTCACGCCTGCCACTCCCTTCATCCACTAACTGACCGAACCAGCGCTGATGACCTTCCCAAATTTCCGCGATCATGGCTATACCCCTACAGGTTGTAGGTCGTAAGATATCGCGACACCATAGGTGGTGAAAAGTTCAAAGCTGCAGTTATAGGTCGAAATATTTTGAGTATTGCGTTATACTTGTAATATGGAAGGGGAATATTCTGCTCTCGAGCTATCTTGGTTGGCTGGGTTCAAAACCACAGTCATGCTAAATTATCTCGAAAGGTCGGGTATATTTCAGCCCGAATCAGAGCGGCAGCCGCATCACGGCAAGAAGCGTCAGTATAGCTATCGCGACTTAGTGATATTGAGATCGATTAAGCGCTTATTGGACATGGGCGTTCGTCCAAAGCGGATTGAAAAGGCGATACGGACGTTTCACCGGGTAGAAAATTTACCAGATAATATTGATGCTTTGATGGCGTTTAGTCAAAAATCTTCAATGTTCATAGTCAACGGATCAGATGTTCTATACTGTGAGGATCGCAATAACATTGTTGATTTAACTAGAGACGGACAGCTTGAGATGGCGTTCATCCTCGATATCCCCGGTACACTCAGCGGAGTTGCGCTCGCTGCCAAAGAATATAGAAGCTCGCTTGATGCAAATCCCGCTGCCCAAAAGGTGTCAGTTTTGCAGAAGGTGGCCAAGGCGCACGGATTATAGATGTCTGAACTCCCTTACGCCGAAGTGATCGGCGATCCGATCGCGCACAGCAAATCGCCGCTGATCCACAATTTTTGGCTCGATGCGCTGAATATCGAGGCGGAGTATCGCAAGACCCATGTGGCGGCGGAGGGCCTCTCCGCCTATTTCCTCGCGCGGCGCGCCGATCCCGACTGGCTCGGCTGCAACGTCACCATTCCCCACAAGATCGCGGTGATGGACTATGTCGATGATCCGGGCGGGGTGCGGGAGCGGATCGGCGCGGTCAACACCATCGCCAGCGAGACCGGCGGGCCATTGATCGGCACCAATACCGATGCCGGCGGTTTCCTCCAGCCGTTGCTGCGCGACAGATGGAAGGGCAAGAGCGCGCTCATCGTCGGCGCGGGCGGGGCGGCGCGCGCGATCCTGTTCGCGCTCGCGACGCTGGGCGTGCCGGAGATCGCCATCATGGCGCGCGACGCGGCCAAGGGGCAGGCTTTGCTCGACCGGGCGGGGGTGAAGGGCCGGGTCATCGGCATGAGCGATGCGCTGCCGCCGGTCGATCTGCTGGTCAATTCAACCTCGCTCGGCATGGTGGGCCAGCCTGTGTTCGAGCCTGACCTGTCGCCGCTGCCCGCCGCCGCCACCGTCTATGACATCGTCTATGCGCCGCTCGAAACCGGGCTGCTCAAAGCGGCGCGCGCGCGGGGGCTCAAGACGCTCGACGGCCTCGAAATGCTGATCGGGCAGGCGGCGCTGGCGTTCGACATCTTCTTCGACGC
>ERZ1292632.1051-Hain-H43-01um-R2-1051-length-28731-cov-8_pt2 | contig 20365 bp, 19 predicted proteins | sample MGYA00564407_ERZ1292632 | MGnify/ENA primary metagenome ERZ1292632 (study PRJEB36523, sample SAMEA6512637) | groundwater metagenome | collected 2019-01-08 | study: AquaDiva: Metagenomics assemblies of 32 groundwater samples | reverse complement strand
CCGACGCTACACTGGATTCGTCCAAAGGATATTTCGACCGGGCCGGGGCGTTGGCTGGAACTGTTCCGGGATATCTGGCAAGGGCCGCCGGTCAGGTCGACGCTTCCATGCCTTATTTCAGCAAGGCCGGCGCGACCGCTGATACGGTTAGCGGATACCTTGACCGCTCCGGGACGCTTGCCAATGAGGCGGCTGGCGGGATCCCCAGCATTGATCTGTCGGCCTACATGAATCCTTACCTCGACAATGTGCTGAATCCCATCAAGCGGCGCAACGAAATCGCCAAGGCGGGTACACTTCAGGACATCAATGCCAAGGCCGGAATGAGAGGGGCTTTTGGCGGCAGTCGCAACGATCTACTTACCAACCTGGCGTCTGAGTCTGCCGATCGCAACCTGAACGAAGCCGAAGCGAATATCAGAAGTGGCGCGTTTACGACAGGACTTAGTGCGGCTCAAACAGATCTCGCACGAAAACTCGCCGCATCCGGACAATTCGGCGCACTCGGACAAGTCGCCAATACTACGGCGGGAACCTACGGCAATATCGGGAAGAGCATCGCAGATACCGCGGGAACGTTCAACAATGCCGGTGTTGTGGCGACGGGCGGAGCCAATGCCAATACCAACATTGGCCGCGGCATGACCGATACCGCTACAGGCTATCGCACGAATGCCGGGGCGCTGGGCACGTTGACTGACGCCGATATTCAACGCCTGATGACCACTGGAAGCGCCGGACGCACGGTGGAACAGGCGAGACGAAATGCGCCGCTTACCGCCATTGGTGGTTATGCCGCAGCCCTGCGCGGCGCCGGCAATCCTGGATCAACCTCAACCACGACGTTGCCGGAAGCCAGTAAGTTTGCCCAAGGTACTGGAGCGCTCGCCGCGCTGATCGGCGCGAACAAGCAGGGGTTGTTTAGCTAGGAGTAAATCATGGACGAATCCGCAGTCAAAAAAGCGATGGAGATGGTCAAGGATATTCTCCGCGAGCGCGGCGACGGCCCGATGGTTAAAGGCGGCATTCCAGACGACTCCATAGCCATGCGCAACCTGATGAGCGCGAACAACACAAACAAGGTGGTCGAGCGCGGCGCATTGGATGGCATTGCGCAGCAAGGAAATGTGGAGTTGGGTATTCCTGGGCTAACGCTTTCCCCGGTGGCAAGGCAAATACTGGAAGATAGACTTGTTGGCATGTCAAGGGGTCTTCGCCTTGGCTACGGTCCAGAGGGATTCGGGGCCGGGGCTACCGTTGGCCGGGAGATAACAGCGAGTCCGGAAGGCGTCCAAACAAGCCCGATTCGCGGACTGGATCTTCAACACAAGTCCGGCGACCAGCAAATGGGGGTTGGCGTTCACCACGGCGACCGTGGGAATCGGTGGGCAATTCAGTACCGGAATAAATTCTAATCATGGCCGACAATTACGGTGGTAGGCTGGATGGCACACCCAAGGGACTTGGGTATTTCGGTGAGCTGAAACGTCCCGATGGTCGCGTGTCAACGGAGTTATCCGTTGGAGTTAATCTTGATGGCAAGGAAGTTCTGATTCCGCTTTTGGTGCCGACACTCGATAAGCCGGAAATCAATCATTTATTGAGCGGGAAAGATTACACCCAATCCATACTCGATAAGGCTGTGAAATTTGCTACTGAAAGAATGCGCGCAGGGCGCTCTCCGTTTGCCGATAACGGTGACGGCCCGGCTAATCTTGATCCCGCATTCATGGGTCGTATGCAGAGCAAAATGAGGGGCGGTCCGCCTGCGGGTCAGAACGCCCCGTCAAATCCAACCGGCGGCAATGGGGCGCTGTCGGGGATACTTTCCGCTTTCAGTCCCGGCTCGATGGCGCCCAGAACTGGCGGCCTTCCTGACAGCGCGGCACCGATGCGCAACATGATAAAAGACAACGGCATGGCCATGAGCATGGGCGATCCAAGAAAGGCTGTTCCACCAACAAAAATACCGAACGCCTATCGCGGGCCGATGGCGGGGCAGGGCGCGTTACGGGACATCCCGGAACCCGGTGCCGAGGAATGGCGAATTTAATCTGGAGCAAGTTATGGCCGAAGAACTGATCGGAAGCATGCCCGAGGCTTTGGCAAGGGCTTATCAATACCTGGCCGAAAAGCAGCGCGCATTAACTGCGCCGTGGCGTGCCGGGAAAGATGTATTGGGTGTTGGTGCCGCTAGCACACAGGATGCCCTGGCAAACATGGCGGCATCCATCATGGGCGCACAGCGACCAGATCCGAACGCATCCACTGCGGAAGCCGCGGCCAATGCTACCCCGTCTCTTGAAGAAGCGGGTAACGTAACCAGATCATTGACCGATGCACTAAAAGGTGGTCGGCAGGGTGCGCTAAATGTTCTTGGCTGGAGAGATGCTCAACCGCAAGGCACCTTGGCCAGAACGCCGGTAAACGCCGCAGAATTGGCCGATCCCACATCCAATATCGGCGCCCTACCCATGCCGCGCCGCTCCGTGACTCGCCCGGCCATTGGCGCGCTGTCTACCATTCAAACTCCCGATGTCCCCGCCATGAGTGAAACTACTCAGGACGTAGCGCAACCCGCTGCGGTTGCAGCGCCCCAAGTTACCGCTCCCGCCAAAAACCTGCGCGATGAATTCGTGAAGCGTTTGGCCGGCATGGATCGCAAGGGTTCGACCGGGATGACGGAAGAGCAGAAGGGGCAGGCATTGCTTGAGGCCGGCCTTGCCATCATGGCGGCCGGATCGAAGCCCGGAGCAAGCCTCATGGGGTCAATCGGTCAGGGCGGGATGCAAGGCACTGCCGTCGCCAGAGAAATGGAAAGGATCAACCGAGAACAGGCGGATAAACGTCGCGGCGAAGACCGGGCGGACGTCCGCGCCGAGTTTGATTTGGCCGGACGGGACGAAGACAGGACGCTCAAAAAAGAGGATTTGGTGTCTCGGGCCGAAGATCGGAAAAGCAACCGGGCCATCCAGGATCGTCATATGGATATTCTCGAAGAACAGGTGCGGCAAGGGAAAGCCGTCATTAAAGAAGGCGACGGCGTTTGGGTGGCGATTGATACCAAGACCAATAAAGGCAGGGTTGTGACTGATGCCAATGGAAGACCGCTCAGCACAAAACCAAAGGGCGAGACAGAGGACGCCACCGTAAAACGCATCAAAGCGATTGCTGCCTTGACCGGAAGAAATGTGGGCGATGTTGCCGACAGCGTGCTTGGAGATAAATCAGCCGAATCGAGGGGGGCCGTTACCGACAAGGATATATTCAATAAGGCCGCAGCCATCGTTTCGGACGCTGCCAAATCTGGCGAAGTGCGGCCCGAAAACATAGAGGCATTTTTCAGCCAAACCATGAAGAACTTACAGCGCGCGGCCGGAAAGCCGGTGGCCAGCGGTCCCAAGAAAATATCAACCCAGGCTGAATTTGACGCGCTTCCAAAGGGAACGGAATACATCGGCCCAGATGGCAGGCGTGCGAGGAAGTGATTGATGGCAACCGATAGCTTCGGCGGCACGCTGCTCGAAGATTCAAAACTGGATCAGTTCGGCGGCACGATCATTGGTGACGACAAGCCGGAGAAGCCCGCATCTTCCATGCGGCGTGTTGCCGATGTTGGAATCTCCGCAGTAAAGGGCGCGATCGGCGTACCAGAATTTATTGTCGGGCTGGCCGACATCGTTACTGGCGGGCAAGCCGGGAGACTCGCTGAAGAGGCCGGATTCAGGCCGAAAGAGGCAAAAGCATTTCTTGACGAATACCTGTCGCCGCAACAACAGACGGCGAACAAAGCGCTAGCCGACACCAAGGGATTCTTCCCGACCATCGGCACGGCGCTGAGTAACCCGAGCACCATCCTGCATTCTGTAGTCGAATCGTTGCCGCTGATGGGCGGCGGTGGCGTGGTTGCGCGCGAGTTTGTCAAGCGTGCCGGGACTTCGCCGTGGATTGCCGGTGCCATTGGCGAGGGTTTGGCGAGCGCCGGACAGAACGCCGAGCAGACGCGGCAGGAAACGCCTGGGGGGCTGCTGGACGCCAAGCAGGCTGCGTCACAGGTCGCGTCTGGTTTCGGAACCGGCGCCCTTGCGCTGGTCGGCGCCGGACTCGCCAGAAAACTCAAGATCGCCGACATCGACACCATGATCGCGCAGGGAACCTTGGCTGCGCCGGTAGGCGCAAGCGGCAAGGGATTTGCGCGCCGCCTCGCCGAGGGCGCTATTTCCGAGGGCGGATTCGAGGAATTGCCGCAGTCCTTGCAAGAGCAGATGTGGCAGAACTACGCCCTTGGCAAGCCGCTCATGCAGGGTGTCCCGGAAGCCGGCGCCATGGGCATGCTGACCGGCGCCGTAATGGGTGGTCCTGCAGCGGCCTTGGCTGGCAACGCGCAGCCTGTCAACGTCCCGCCGAAGCCCCAACTCAACCCCCGCGACAAACTCCTGAACGATACCGCCGAATTCGTCATCAAGAAAGAGCGCGAGCAGCAGGCAGGTCCCGATGTCCAGCCGCCCGGCGGCCCGGGCGGCGGTGGCATATCTCGCCCGGATGTGCAGGATGCCTTTGATAAATCTCGGGAAGATGCCGCCAAATCACAGCGTCTGAGGGATGCTTTTTTCGGAGAAGGCGAGTTCGCTTGGTCCTATGCCCGCGAGGCGGATGCCCTGCGCGCAGCGCTCGGCCAGGGCGAACTGACCCCGGAGGATATTGACTTTCTGACCAGATCCGGATTCGCACGTCAAAACAATGACGGGCTCGCCATTCTCCCGGCTGGCCGTAGACGGCTAAAATCTTTGCAATCAACCATAACGGAGGCTCCAAATGATAGGCAGAACCCAAATCCCGCAGCAGATCAAGCGACCGCAGAAACAGCGCAAGCCAATGAAGCCGGTACGCCCAACGAAACCGTACTAACCCCCCAAACTGTCGCTGGGAGGCCCGTAGACGACCATACCGACGAACAGTTGCAGGAACTCGCTGCATCTCCAGAGACTCCGGCCATAACGCGCCACGCCGCAACGACGGCTTTGCAGGCCAGGACCGCCCCGCCCGAAGCCCCCGGCGCTGCCCCGCCCACGCCTGAACAGCCTGCCATACCCTCCCAGCCCGTCCAGACCGCCGCTGAACCGGCTGTAGCGCCCCAAATCGTGCCGGGTGGTCCGGCAACGGTGGTAGCCCCGTCTGCGGCTCCCGCGACGGTTGAGGCGGCGCCGCCTCCCGTCGCGCCACCCATCCCAACCATCTTCGGTAAACCCCTCCCCGACCTGTCCGCCAAACAACTGAATGTCGCCCTGAAAGGCGGGAGTCCTGCTGTCAAGGCTGCCGCACAGTCCGAACTTGCCCGCCGAAACGTCGGCATATCCGAACAAGCGCCAGCCGGCAATCAGCCCCAGCCGGCGATTAGTCAACCCATCAGTCAACCTTTAGCAACACCCGCCGCTGTTAAAGGTTCGCCCCAAGCCGATGTTTCACATGAAACAATTCGCCCCCTCATCGAAACCCTGACCAACCGCCATGCCGCTGCCAAGCAGATCGGTAAGCTCGTATCAGAGATAAAAACCCGCGAAACCGACACCGGCGCGGCGATGTTCTCCCGCCAGACATTCAACCACGAAGAGTCCGGTGAAGGCATAAAACTTGAGGATTTGCGTGCCCTGTCCAAATCTATAAAGCTTGCCTATCCAGTCCATCCGAGCATGTCGGTCAACGAATGGCCGGTAGATTTGCGCGCGCAGGTTAATGCGGCCAGTCACAACGAGAGGATCAACGCCGCGTTCTACGACGGCGAAATATGGCTTGCTGGCGACCGCGTTCAGAGTCTGAATTTTGCGCAACACCTGATCTTGCATGAGGCTGAACATGGCGGCTTACGCGGGCTATTTGGTGACGAACTCAATCCCATGATGATTCGCATTCACCAAAGCAATAAAAACGTCAGAGATAAAGTTAGCATAATGCGCGCAGAAATGCCTAGCCTGTCCATTGTCGAAGCAACGAACGAAGTGTTGGTTGAAATGTCCGTCAATGGCGACGTGAAGAGCCTCGCCGCGTGGGATAGGTTCGTTGCCTGGGTGAAAGACTGGCTGCGCCGTCACGGGTTCACGCCCGAGTTTGTCGAGAGTTTCACTGATGATGATGTTGTGTTCTTGCTGGAAAGGGCATGGGAGATCGCCCAAGGCAAGAGGACGGGACAGAATCGGTATGACGGGTACTCTGCATTTTCCCGCTCCGGAGAAATCACGCCCGAGAATTCTGACATCCGGTTCAGCAGGGCGGGGGTTATGGCGGGGAATGTTGTCGCCAGCATCCCGCAGCCGACGAAAGACTACATCAGTCGCCTGACCGATACCCTGCTCTACAACTACGTCGATAATTTCCGGGATCTGCGGAAAAGGGTGGACGCAGTGAAAGCGCTCGCGCCGGTTCCTGAAAGCATGGACCCTGGATTGCAGCAAGAACTGTATTCCGGCCGGGTGCGCGCCAAGATCGACGACTTTCATGATGACATGGTTAACCCCATGTTCAAGGCCATCCATGATGCCAAGCTGAAGTATGAGCAGGTTGAGGAATATCTGCTCGCCAAGCACGCGCCATCACGCAATGCGGCCATGCGCGAGATCAACCCGACCGCCCCGGAACTGGAGGTCATGCGCGCAGAGCAGGAAGCCATCCGAGATGAACTGGCCGATAATGAAAACGTGCAGGCTTTCATCCGAGCCAGGCGAGAACTGCGGGAAGCGCAGGCCGAGGTCGATGACGGCATAGCCGATGAATCTGCCGTGGAGCGCATTCAAAGCAACTTGAGCGCCATTCAGAGGGTTCAGGAGGTCCGAGATTACACCCGCGCCATAGACCGGCTCAGGGCGCTGCGTAACATCACGCCTTATTCTGGCGACAATACCGCCCTGTCCGGCATGAGCGATCGACAGGCCAAGGCTGTGATCGAGAAGGCCGGGAAGGACGGCAAGGCAGCCGATCTGGAGCGCATTTCCGCCATGATCGACGCCATCACCAGCCAGACCCGCCGTATCTATACGGAGAGCGGGCTGGAGAAGCCGGAAACGATAGCGGCCTGGGAAGCCAAGTACGAACACTACGTCCCGCTGCACCGGGACGAAGTGGGGGAAGGACTGCCGGCGGTCGGCCAAGGATTCAATATCCGGGGCCGGGAAAGCAAGCGGGCGACGGGCTCGGAGCGCGAAGTCACCAACATTATGGCGCATGTCATAGTGCAGCATGATGCCGCCGTGATCCGGGCCGAGAAGGTCAACGTCGATCGCGCCCTGTTCGATTTCATTCAAGCCAATCCGGACCCAATCTGGTCACTGGACACGGCGGAAATGACGAAAACGGTTGATCCGATATCGGGCGTGGTGGTGGAGCACGTCAATCCGACCTACAAGCAAAGGCCCAATGTCCTGACGCTCAAGATTGATGGCGAGGAACACACCATCACCTTTGACGACAGCAGCCCGGAGGCGGTGCGGATCGCTGCCGCCATGAAGAACCTGAGCGCGCGGGAATTGGGCGAGGTTACGGTGCTGGTCGGGAAATTCACCCGCCTGCTAGCAACCATGAACACGTCAGCCAACCCGGTGTTTGTGGCCCGGAACTTCATGCGCGACCTGCAAACCGCCTACGTCAACCTGTCCGATACTGAACTGGCAGACAGGAAAAAAGAGGTTTTCAAGAACATCCCGAACGCGATCCGCGGCTTTTGGCAGATGAGCCGCGGCGACCTGAAAGGGGAGTGGGCCAAGCACGCCCGCGAGTTCCGGGATGCCGGCGGGATGGTTGGCTGGCTGGATCACTACAAGGACATCGGCGAGCGCGCCGACAAGCTCAAAACCCTGCTCGCCGATATGGGCGAGGGCAAGGGCAAGCTTGCCAAGCGCACGGCCTTTGCCTATTGGAATCTGATCGAGGACGCGAACGCAGCCGTGGAAAACGGTGTCCGCTTGGCGGCTTACGTCACCGCCAGGAGAAACGGCATGTCGGTAGCCAGGGCGGCATCGCTGGCTAAGAACCTTACGGTGAATTTCAACCGCAAGGGCGCCAAGGGTGTTGAATTGAATATGTGGTACATGTTCATGAACGCCAGCATTCAGGGTACGGCACGTCTGGTTAAGGCGATGGGCAATAAGAACGTGCGCAAGATCATCGGTTACGTCATTGCCTCTGGTTTCATGCTTGACCTGCTGGCGCGGGCACTGGCCGGGGATGATGACGACGACGGCGAGAACGACTACGACCAACTGCCGGAATACGTGAAATCGCATAATTACGTGCTCTGGCTTGGGCGTCCGGTGACGATCCCGATGCCCTACGGCTACAACTTCTTCGCCTCGGTCGGCCGCAAGATGGGCGAAGCTATGTTCCGCCCTAATTACAGTCCCGGCCGCAGTGCGCTGGATTTGATGAGCGCGGCTTTAGATGCCTTCAGCCCGACCGGGCAAAGCGGATCATTCCTGCAGCTTGTCTCGCCCACGATCGCGGACCCCTTCGTGCAGTGGTCCGAAAACAAGAACTTTGCCGGGAATCCAATGCGCCGCGAACAGTTGCCGTTCGGACCGCCCAAGCCCGAGTATCAGATGGGCTTCAAGTCCACCGGCGCCCCGGCCAAGTGGCTGGCCGAACTACTGAACGATCTGTCAGGCGGGAACGAAGTGCGTCCTGGATTCATCAACCTGAACCCCGCCGGATTCGACTTTGCGGTGACATCGGTTGCCGGCGGCGCCGGCAGAACCTACCTGCAGTTAATTAGCCTGCCGATAAAGGCTGTTGCTGGGGATGACATTCAGGCCAGAGAAGTTCCTGGCGCCAACATTTTCCTGAGCGCCAAACCGGAATACCAAGTCGAGCGCAAATTCTACGAGAGCATCCGGAACGTCGAGCTTGCAAAGGCGGAATTGCAGCACTACCGCGGCGACCCCGCGAAACTGCGGCAGTTACGGGAAGAACACGGCACCGAACTGAGGATGGCTGGCGCTGCGCGGGCCTACTCAACCCAGCTCGCAAATCTTCGGAAACGGGAACGGCTGCTTGAAAAGAACGAGCCGGAAGGCTGGAAGGACCAGACCAGGGCCATCGAAGAACGGAAGCGCGCCCTCATGAGCGGCTTCAACAAGCGTTACTTACAGGCTATGCAGTAACTGCGGCGAAGATCAGGATGGCAATCATGACGGGGATGGACAACAAAACGGCGGTCTTGTTCTGAATCGCCACACCAAGCAGCGCCAGCGTCATGAAGTAGGCGGCAGGGATGCAGACTATCGCAATAATCCAATCCACCCAAGCAGCTTACTCCTAGGTGAGTGCGGCGTCAATCTACCCGGCCCTGGTGACGTGGCCGCAATACGCCTGATTTGCGGTCTTGGCGGAAGGCGAAGGAATCGAACCCTTGACCCTGCTTAGGTGTCACCCTAGTTTTCGAGACTAGTTGCCAGACCGTTCTAGCGGCGCCTTCCGTGTTTGCTTTGGCGGAAGGTGCTGGGATCGAACCAGCGCGTCACACTTTCATGGACGACGGTTTAGCAAACCGCTGCATTGCCACTCTGCCAACCTTCCGTAAATATCAGGAAGATCGACTTGATCGAAATTTGTGCCACTGGCATGGGATCGAACCCGCAACCTCCAGAGTACAGAACTGGCGCTCTACCGTTTGAGCTACGGCGGCGATGGTTGTTCGCGTTCGAGTTTTCATGATGGCATGAAGTATATCAGTTTTTGGTGCCCCAGGTGAGATTCGAACTCACAGTCTCCTGCTTCTAAGGCAGGCGCCTTTGCCATTTTGGCTACCGGGGCTTCCTGGTGGAGAGTGATGGAGTCGAACCACCTAGAACGAGTCTGCTTGTGGGTTACAGCCACACCCCTTACCGTTCGGGAAACTCTCCGTAATAGTGGGTCTGGCAGGATTCGAACCCGCAACAATCTTCTTTTGAGGAAGCCGCGACTACCAATTGCGCCACAGACCCGGAAATTACTTGAGTCGGTATCGCAGTCGTAAGGAGATGATGGTCTGGGCGGTGAATTTCGAAATCACGGCCTCTGCGTCCCAAGCGCAGCGCTCTGCCTCTGAGCTACACCCAGAGATGGCGGGTCGTGGTTCGACGTTGGCTTTCATGATGGCGATATCATAATTGGTTTTTCGGGGATCTGCAATACGCCCAAGGCCGAGGGGGGGGGGCCGCTAAAGGCCATGCGCAGTAAAGAAAGAGGAAATAAGTTGCTGCTGAAGCGCATCCTCTGCCTCCAGGCTGGCTATTGCTTTGTTCAGATTATTCATTTTTTCAATGTCGGCATCAATAGATATCTGCAACCTATCGCGCCTTCCTTTTAACTCACTAACTTTCTTTTCTTTCCAACATTTTCCGCAATAATCGCTTCCATCATAATCCGAGTTGGAATTAGAAGCGTCCATTTCAATCCCGCATCCATCGCAACTAACTTTTATCTTCATGGTTCCTCCTCATTGAGCTTCCGGATCAATGCTGAACAGGATACGTCATTATCGGCCATAATTTTTCTGACAGATCATACGCCAAACCCGCTGTTTTCTGTCGAGTTTTGCTTGCGGGATGGGGTTAGCCCTTCACGCACAAAACCTGCTTTAACGTGTGGACGATTTCAACCAGATCGGCCTGCGCTGCCATGACGGCATCTATAGACTTGTACGCTGCCGGCGTTTCGTCAATCACATCAGCGTCTTTCCTGCATTCCACGCCCTCCGTTGCCTTGGCGTGATCTTCGAGCGTGAACCTGCGACGGGCCTCGGTGCGCGACATTGCCCGGCCGGCGCCGTGGGAGCATGAGCAAAAGCTGTCCTTATTGCCTTTGCCACGCACAATGAACGATTTGGCTCCCATGCTACCGGGGATGATGCCCAAATCGCCTTCTCGCGCCCTGACCGCCCCCTTGCGCGTCACTAATACGTTGTCGCCAAAATGGTTTTCCCATGCGACATAGTTGTGGTGGCAATTTACGGCGGTTTCTGATCCGCCAATCACGCGGCCAAGGCTGGCGCCAATAGCCCTGAGAGTCGCAGCCATCATCCTGCGCCTGTTCTCAAGGGCGAATTCCTGCGCCCAATGAACCGCCTCAACGTAATCGTTGAACATTTCCGAGCCCTGCGGTAGGTAGGCCAGATCAACGTCAGGCAGATTGATAAACCAGCGGCGCATATCCTCCTTGGCTTTTTCGATAAAATAACTCCCGATGGCGTTACCGATGCCCCTTGATCCGGAGTGCAGCATTACCCACACCGCTTGAGACTCGTCCAGGCAGACTTCAATGAAGTGGTTCCCGGTACCGAGCGTCCCAAGATGACGCGGCGCGCGTTGTGCTGGCCTTTCGATCTTTGGATGTTTGGCCACGATTTTCTGTAGCCCGTCAGCCATATGCCCAAGGTCTTGAGATTCGCCCCATGCTCCACGGTCATTCGTGCCGCCATTGTCTGTCCTGCCGTGCGGAACCGCGGACTCGATGGCCGATCTGATTGCGCGCAGACTATCAGGCAAATCTACCGCTCCCAAATGGGTTTTAACGGCCACCATCCCGCAGCCGATATCAACCCCGACTGCGGCTGGGATAATCGCGCCTTTGGTGGCAATCACACTCCCCACGGTCGCACCCATGCCCCAGTGTACGTCAGGCATGACGGCGATGTGCTTGTGAACGAATGGCAAACGAGAGGCGTTGTGCAGTTGCTTCAATGCCGCATCTTCGACAGGTACGCCATCCGTCCACGCTTTAATAGGCAGGCCACCATCAATCTTGATTACGTTCACCTCGCCTCCTTTCGTGATAAACCCATATCGCAATGACTATTATATGTCATAAACGATAGGTATTGCGCTGTTTCTAGGGACCAAAGGAATTTCGCTAATTCCTTGAAAGCATAGCATAATCATCGTTTTACTGTGGTCTGCATGGGCGATATCACACGATAATGCAAGCCATTGATTCGTATGGCTCGTTTTCGCTCTCTGCCGCGAATTTGCAGCGTCCTGTACCAGGTTGTCACGTAGTTGTCCCGCGATCAGGCGGTTTTACGCCGTTTTCTGGCGAGCACGTCGTTTAAATTCAATAGATTACCCATAGATGGCCGTTTTGTGATTCCGGTTGTCGTGGGTTCGAGTCCCATCAGCCACCCCACCAATTCAAGTGCTTGCGGCGCATCAGGCAAAACGGTCGCAGAACTTGTCACGTTTTTATCCCGCAAGCTCCCATTCGCGTACCCCGCCGCGTAATCTGCGGCGACGTGCGCGTATCGCAGCACCATCGAATAGCTCGACCATCCCCCCAGCTGCTGCAGCACCGGCAGCGGCGTGCCGGCCATCACATGCCAGGTAGCCCATGTGTGGCGCAGATCGTGCCAGCGGAATCCATCCAGGGCTGCGCGGTGCACGGCTTTGTACCAAGCGGCGCTGGAACAGTTCCTGACGGGCATGCGCTTGCGTTCCTCGCCCTCGGGCGCCTGGTGCTCGTACGTGAACACCCAGACGGCATGCTGGCCCTTCCTGCGGGCCAGTACAGCCTGCGCATCGGCGTTCAGCGGCACGGACAGCGCGCGGCCGTTCTTCGATTGCCCTGAGAGCACCCAGGCCACGCCGCGGGCCATGTCCACCTGCGACCAGCGCAGCAGCCGGACATTGGATTCGCGCAAGCCTGTAGCCAATGAGAATTCCGCCATGTCGGCGAGGTGCCCGGGGAGTTCGGCGAGTAGGACATCAGCTTGTTCGCGGATCAGCCATCGCGGCTCGCTGCGGGCCTCGTGGTAGCGCCGGAAAGCCGGCACAGCGTCAATCCAGCCCTGACGGTGGGCGTGATTGTGGATCTTCGAAACTTCGGCCACGTAGCGGTTTCGCGTGGCGTTGCTGCAATCCTTGGCCGTCAGAATAGCGTCGAGCGCGCCCGGGCGCACCGGCATGATCTCATGCTCAAGATGCCCGCACAGCCAGCGCAGGCGGTCTTTCATATCCTCGATCGACCGGCGCTCATCGGTATGCCGGGATAGCCAGTCCAGTACCGCCTGCCCGAAGATTACGCGGGGTTTTTCTCCGAGACGCCGGACGCGCCAGGTATCACTTGCAAGTTTGGCAACCCATTCCTCCGCCTGCGACCGGCTCGTGGTGCCAGTGCTGCGCGTAATCCTTTGTCCTGCGATAGTGACGTCAACCCACCAGATGCCGCGCTTCCCCCGCTGCCAGAGCCGCATTCACCCCTCCCATACTGTTTTCGGAGCCATTCTATAACATCCTCGTCGACCAGCACCCAGGCGCGCCCCACCTTTGCGGCCGGCAAGCCTTTCGCGCGAATGCACATGCTTACGGTTTCTGCACAAACGTTCAGCATTTCCGCAGCTTGACTCAGGGTGAGCGTGCGACTCATTTCCCGCGCACCGTTGGCTGGAACGCATGCAAACGCAGTTTGGCCGCTTCGTAAGCCTCAGTTGCTGATTCCTTATCTAGGAAGTAGCCCAAGTTCTTTCTGCGGCCATCTTCAACCTTCTGCCAGCGGTCACAGGCAAAGCACATTTGATTTTTCTTGTAGGTGAAGTACACGGCCACGCCGGGGTTCTCGGGCTGGCGCTGCTGGGCATAAGGCAGGCCGTCGCGGCGCAGCGGGACATTCGTGGAAATGATCAGCGCGGCATCCCGTTTCATCCACGGATAGCTGCCGGTCAGCAGTTCGATCTGGCGCACGATCTCGTCGCGGCCTCGGGCAAAGCTCATTTTGAATCGCGCTTGTTCGCGCCGATGGCTCTCGGTGCGCTTGCGACCGACTGGCCAGCACAGCGGGTAAGCTTCGATCATGAGTTAGCAATCTCCAATAACACTGCTGCATGGCACTGGTCCTCGTAGGGATCGTCTTGGCCGCACCAACATGCAAGGTTTTTACCGCGCAGTTCGGCTTTTGCAGTGGCAATCAGTGTCGGATTCAGCGGCGCGAATGAGCGGTACAGCGTGAATGCGTGTCTCTTGTCCTCGACGATGCGGCCTTGGAGCGGGCCGAATGGCACCGGCTTTCCCGGGACGAACGGATTGCCCCATTTGGTCGAGCGATCAACCTTGACCGTGTTCAGCGGCATCTTCCAACCCTTGGTGCGCTTCAACTGAATGCGGACGGGCTTCATTTCGCTCATAGAATCGCCTTTGCAATCTTCGCTGCGACCCTTCTCCTGCGGCAGCGGCGACGTTGGATTCCAGTGAGTAACGATTTCCCCAATAAGGTCGTCGTCTAAAAGCCAAACCTTATCTTTTGCTCGGAATGCCGACAGCCAATATCCTCCATTAGAAAATGCAACTTGATACACATCAGTTTCTTCCGGCAACCTATCCTCCACGCTAATCCACCCGCCGCTCTTGAGCAGCGCGTCGATGCGGGCGAGAATGGCGGCAGCCAGACGCAAGTCTTTAATTTTTGTTGAATACGCTAATGCGTCCGGCCCTTGTTCAAATGCATCTGCGTGCCAGCCAAGCCGATTAGATAACGTCAGCACTTCCTCCGCGTCAGGCTGCGCGACGGGGGTGGTGCGTTTAAGCCGTTCGGCTATTGCTGCGTCTTTCCATGTAGGAAAACCATCCGGCCCACAATGCTCACACACTAACTTACGAATAAAAATAGAAGCCTCAACGCAATCGTCAAAATCAGGATCATCAGACATTAAGCGATTGATTATTCTGTCCGCCTCTGGATTCCCGGTATCCGCCACAGAATCCTCCTTCGGCAGCGCCGCCACTCGGTTGCCGCAAAAATCTTGCGCCATTCCTGCGTCCGCAAGTTGCCTAAGTTCGCCTATCTTGAACGGGCCAATCTTGTATTCGCCGTCTGCAACAAAGGCGCAATGCTGATCTAGCCAATCAAGGCGACTGGAATCAAGCTCACGAATTGAATCATGTAATCCGCCCTCTCTGGGCAGCGCCGCCACGAGAGCGGCGTGAGGGATTTGCACAAACGACAAATCAATAAAGCAATCAGCAAACCCAATAGAAATAGTGTAAGCAAGCCTGCCATGCTGTTTAATTTCTGGATCACCAATCTGCCGAATGGAAAACTCGTGCGTGATTGCATCAATTACATTTTGCGGTTCGCTAATTTTCTCAGCCCACGGAATGCAGATTAAATCCATATCTCGCTGCAACGTGCCATGAACGGCAAGGGCATACCCATGCTTTCTTGCTATTTCAGCGAGTTTGGGATATAGCGCACAATACATAGGGGCATAGGATGCCGGATTCATTCGGCCTTCTTCGTGCAAGCCTCGATCACAGCGCGGGCTACGGCTTCGTCGCGGGTCATGTCAGTCATCCTTTGGAGGACTCAGCGGATTCATTTTTGCAGTTTCCGCATTCAGAGTTATCGGGCGCAATGGTCACTCCAACATGGCTTCCGAGAAAACGAGCAAGCCCCACAAGTTGTGCGGCATGGTTATCACAGGCATAAACAGGGCCGCTCGGCCAATGGACAGTTTTAGTTGCTGGATACTTCAATTCTTTAATGTCAGTCATGGGAGGAGTCCTTTGGACTATGTTTGCTGCATGTGTTCCGATAACCTGATTTTGTCGGAGTGCCGCAAGTGACGTTATCCCAACAATTAGGCTCGTCACATGCAACAAAATATGTTTCTACGCCTTTACAATTCGGACAACCGAGAATTTTATTCTTCGGCGTCAAATGGACTCTTTGCCCGTAATATAGTTTTCTCGTCGCCCTTCCATCCGCAATCACTGCACACCAATTTCATCCCGCCCTCCAATGCCCGAACCTCACCTTGCCAAGCCTGATCCTCGACGGATAGCGCAGAACGGTCATGTCAATCCGGCACCGGCAAGGCGGGTTTCTAGCGGGGTCATGCTGATTTTCTCTGCGGTCGTGCGCCCCGGATGGCGCGAATGGCATCCAGCGCCTGTTGGAGTTCCCCGGGCGTGAGGTCGTTGATCGCCACGAGGATCAGCCCGCGCAGCCGGGCAGTGCCGCCAGCGGTATCGGTAATCGCCGCCGTGGTGATTGCTTCCTTGGGCGGCGGGGCCGCAGCGGACGCATCGCCCCCAAGCGGTAACTCGGCGACAGGCTTACTATGCGTCGCTGCGGTTTCTTTCGCCCTGGCCTCGGCCTTGGCTTGTTCCTCTTGTCTGATCTTCTCGCGCTCGGCATCCAGCCGTTTCTGCTCTGCGGCTTTGTGTTCGGCAATCCGCAGCTTGACCAGCGCAGTCAGGTCGTCAGGCTCTTTCAGGACAATCTGCGCGGTATCGGCGAAGAGGAATTTGTGTTCCGATGCCAGTTCCTGCAGGGTGTTTACGTTCAGCCCGATCCTGTCGGCAACGGCATTGGCCTCGATCTTGGCGCGCGCCAGTTCGGTATCGACCGCATCATGCAGGCTGGCAACCGTTTTCTTGCCTTTGATGACTCCGGGAAAGTCGGCGGCGATGGTCGGCATATAAGGCTTACCAAGGCGCTTATTGAGTCCGTTAATATGCGCGGTCAGCGCATCCTTTCCGGCCTGCACGATCTCGATCCGGATGGACTCTTTTCTGGCCTTGACCAGCTTTTCCAGCATCAGCCGAGTAGTGCGGGCCTGACTGGCATATAGGGCCACGGTGCGCGTCATTTCGTCAATGCTGGCGGTCTGGGCTAGGGCGCTCGCTTTGGCCGCTTCCAGCGCGGTTTCTGCTGTCCCCAGGGTCTTTATGGCCTGCTCTGCATTGGCGAACGCCTGATCGTCTGACGGGTTCTTGTCCAGCCCGTCGATGAATACAGCCAGCCGCTCGCCGAACAGCTTGAGGTTATCGACCAAGGCGATGGAGCCCGTAACCTGTATGGACAGGGCGGGCAGGGCCATTACCGGGGTGGCGACGGCGGCAGGGATTACTTCGGGGGGCTGGTAGTTGTCCAAGTCCTGATGAAACATTGCCCAACCTGCTTTTATGCGCTCAATCCATTTCGCATGCGGCTCGACAAACATCCACTGGCAGTTATCAGGCGTCCCGTCCGACACCATAAACAGAACGCGCTTGGCCCCTGTGACCATCATTACCTGCTGACATTGGGGCTGGTGTTCGTCCGGCAGCGTTTTGGCATGCACGGCAATGCCCAACCTCTCGTTCCACTGCTTATGCTCGAACGCAGTTTCTCCGTCCATGGTCAGGCCGTCGCAGGATGCGGAGAGATTCCCGTAGGAATATGTGGCCGGGTAGAGTTCTTCACCGATGATCGCCTCGGCCATCGGCCGCGCCAGCGCCTCGACTTCGTGACCGCGGTCAAGAATCTTCTCCTGCACGAAATCGCTGAATTCCTTGGCGATGCCGGTATGCTTTACGCGCAGCAGTTCGGAACGGCTGACGTTTTTTGATAGCCCAAGCATCGCCGCCGCCTCGCTGGCGCCGTCGTGGTCAAGCCTGAACTGATGCCACTTGGGCGACCCCTGGACAAGTTCGTGCAGTATGCGTTCCATTGTCTATGCCTCCTGCGTTTTGGTTGGGTCAGTGGCCGCCGACACAATCGGATCTTTGATTTCCAGAAGGTCTGCGGTTATGCGAAGTTCCGCTGCCACTTTAGTCAGGGCACCTTTCTTTGCCGCAAGATCTCGGAGTTGATGGTACATTTCGGAAATTTTGATCTCCATTCCTGCCTTCAGTTCCGGGCATTTGTTGTTGCCCGCGTAATAAAACCCGAGCAGATTGGCAACCTCATTGCGGCTCGAAGCCAGAAGCAAACCGGCCTCAGTTTCTCCGATGATTTTCATCATTCCCTCCCCTTGATCGCCGCCATCGCGTCGTCAATTTCCTTGGTCGCCAGCGCCTTGTTCTCGGCATTCATTTCCTGCATCTGGAAGCGGGCATCGTCCAGTTTCAGAAAAGCCGTATCGCGGTCAGGGATGGCCAGCGCCGCAGCGCAAATGCGCTTCACGTCGTCAAGCAATGAATCCCCGGTCTTGGACTCTGCCTTCACGGCCTCGATGGCCTGGCGCTGCTCGTCGGACAGGACGGCCTTGCTGGATACCATGGCGATGATTTGCGCGGCGGTTTTCTTGCCGGTGATGATCAGGTTTGTCCATCCCGGCAGATTCTTCTTAAACTGTTCGGCATCGTAGGGTTGTGGGCCGCCATCTTTTTGCTGGCCGTCGTCGTCCGGGTCAATCACGATGCCGTTTTCAATGGTGGCGCCGTGGCCGATTTCAGAGGCGTTATTAATGGCGATGGCATTCGAGAGCTCTATTGACGCTGGCATGTACTTCAGAACCTGCAGCAACGGCACCTTGCGGCAGTACATTTCCCAGTCGCGATAGGAATAGTGCTTCGCCCCGATCTTGTTGTATTTGTCCCGGTGCTTCCTGATTTTTCCGACACTCCAGAGTTCGATGATCGGCATGGCGGCGTCCTTCACCCACCCGATCGCGTAGGCGTGGGTGATATCTTCGGGATCATCCAGGTCTGATTCGTTGTGGATAAGCAGGTCGCGCTTCGCGCCGTCAACATAGGTGTAGCGCTGGTCCTTATAAATAACGCCTGTATAGACGGTTCCGCGACCGCTGCGCGATACCAAATCAACCAGCCCTTTCCACCCAGGGACGAAAGTGCAGGTCGTCTTATATGGGATGAGGAAGCCTGCACCATTTACTCCAGGCTCAAGTCCGAGTTGCCCGGCAGTCATGATGGATGCCGCGATGCTTTTCGGTGTGCATTCCCGTAGGGATGCGTTGGAACTGAAGGCAGTAAGTGCGAGCCGTGCCATGCGATCAGCGGTCATGTGCTTCGGCAGCGCTAAGGCCAATTGCGGCTTGAACTTATCGAGGAAACCGCTAAACTCGGCAACTGGGCTTTTGATTTCAACTGCGGTAGATGGTGCGTTCATTTATTTTCTCCTTTCGGTTGCTCGGTATATTCAACAGTGCAGAATGGCCACGATGCCGGGCTCGAAGCGGAAGCCGATGCGGTAAGTCATGATTTGCTCGCTTGCATCTTGGCGACGCACTCAACTATGGCGCGGTTGAGGTCAGCGTTACTACATTGAAATCTATTCGGGTATGCGGCGCTTACTTTCCACCAAGGCCGGCTTGTCGCCTCCCCGCCGCGAGAGATTGATAAGTTCAACTTCTTCACCAGCGCCATCGCCTGTGCGTCGTCCCCAAGGGGGTTCCAAACAGCTTCGGAGATAGCGCCTGTTTCAGCATCTTTCCATGAAACCCATTCCGGGAATTCCGGGTCAATTATTAAACCGATCGCTTCCGCGCACGCCCGCGTCATTGCGCTCATCGCTGCTCCTTGATCTTCGTCACCTTTGCCTTAGCTTCTTCGTCGGCCCGCTTCTGCGCTTCCTCGGCAGCGATGCCAATTGCGTCAAGCCGCTTTTGTTCCCGACGAATAGTTTTCCGGATGTCGGTCTGCCCCGATGGCACGTATTTAAAATTAGGATCAAGGATGCTCATCGTCTATTCCCTCCCAATGTCATGGCAGCGACTTCACCCACTGCGCGAGCAACCGGCCCGCGTGTTTCGCTTCGAGATCGAACCGCTTGACGAATTGCAGCACCACGTCGCAGGTGAGCATCGTGCGCGGACGGGTATTCAGCCATTCGCGCATGTCGGGCGTGAGGAAGGCGAGGTAAGTGGTCATGATGTGCCTTTGATTTCGAAGGCGTGCCACACAAGCGCGCCGCCTTCCATTTGAAACGTGGCGATATATTCGCCGGGGTCATCAGGCATCGGATTGCCGGTGCCGTAGATGGCGATATGGCGCGGAGTTTTTCCGTAAAACTCGGCGAGCCGCGCATCACACAATGCCCACAACTGCGGTGATACGTATTGCATCTGCACCGTCAGAATTTTCGAGGCAGCAGGAAGCATCAGTGTTTGCCGATCTGTTAAAACCAGAGGCCATTTCCATATCCGCATTATCAACTCCATTTCTCGGCGAACCATTTGAGGATGCGTGCGTATGGCAGAGGGGATTAGGGTGCGGGTCATTTTACGTTGACCTCGCAGAGCATATCCGGGCAATTAGGCAATTCTGAAATTTTCATCTTTCCTCCATATGTCGAATCTGCCGGCGGCTGCGTGGGCGGGGCGGGTGGTCATGCTGCGGCCTCGATCAACATCCCGGCTTTGTCGGCGTGATACCACACATCTTCCTTGATTCCACCTTCACCGACGTATCCTACAGTTAAACGTTTGCGCTCTGACTTAGCGTCCCACCACGCTACGATCACAGCGCCCGCTTTTCCGGCCTTGGCACGAGACGCGAGTCCGAAAGCTGCGGCCACTGCGTTATCCCCGGTGGCACTGCTCGCGCTCCGGTACCCGGTGGCACTGCTCGCGCTCTGGTTCCCGATGGCACTGCTCGCGCTCCAGTTCCCGGTGGCACTGCTCGCGCTC
>ERZ1292632.1721-Hain-H43-01um-R2-1721-length-20369-cov-6_pt1 | contig 20369 bp, 15 predicted proteins | sample MGYA00564407_ERZ1292632 | MGnify/ENA primary metagenome ERZ1292632 (study PRJEB36523, sample SAMEA6512637) | groundwater metagenome | collected 2019-01-08 | study: AquaDiva: Metagenomics assemblies of 32 groundwater samples | reverse complement strand
GCGTGTCACATTTGCCCGTACTGGCTTAGAGAAAAATTTATAGGGATTCAGTCTCAAGCGTTTTAAATCCTCGTATAAACGAACCATGCCCTTCCATGCCAAAGGATGGCATTCGAAAAACTGTTTACCGGACTCGCAGAAACAATTTTTATTCCCGCTAGGTCGTACAAATTGGGCTCGGTACTTCCTCCAGTTTTTAAGGTCATCTCTAAACACGGGAAGTATGGCCCCGAGGTCTTCTCTAGTTTGCTCTTCTGTTTCCTCGGCATGGCGCTCAAGAACGCCGAGGCCTCCGTGTCCATATTCTCGCCAAGGCCATTGTCCGTATTCTTCGAAGTAGCTAAGGCCGTAAAAATACGGGATGACAAGGTTTTCAATGAAAAAAATCATGTCTGATCCAGGAGGAAATTTAATTTTTTCTTCCTGCCTAACACACAAACAAACTCCATGCCCTGGACTCCAGTGCGAATCCAAAACACTCTTCTTACCATGCTTTTTTGCTGCCGCCATTGCGCGACCCTTGAGGTCAAATACGAACGGTAAGCGAGTTGGGTAGATCGCTGGAACCGCTATGCCTATTTCATAGCTGTCGATTATTCGATAATCCCGGTAAATATGGTCGAATTCTAGAATTCCTTTCCAGACACCAGTTGAAATGTATTCCAGTTTCGGAAACCGGCTTTTTACAGCAGCGACTTCTTCTGGAGAAAATTCATAGGAATCCATATCATCGCCTACCAGGTCCACTGGCCGGATGGATTCTTGATCTCAGTCGGCTTGTTTGACGGGGTGAAAGTGAAGCTGTTATTACCCGGGTCCTCGCGGAAAGCGCTTTTCCAATCTGCCAGATTATCCGACTTGGAAATTTTATTCCATGCCTCCTCCGACATTTTCGCAACCATCACTCTATGGGACGGACTAATGATTTGGGACACAATGTTATTCGAATTCGCCGGATCTACGAGCTGAAGCGTGCCGAATTGGTTCTTCATCGCCTCGAGGACTTCCAGAAAGGCTGCCTTGAGGTTGCCTTTATTGCGCGATTCACTTAACGCCTTTACCACGAAAATCTCCAGCACGAATGTCTTGGTGTCCACGTTATTCCGGCAATTCCAAAGCTTTACGAGTCGGATGACGTCTACGCATCCGCTGTTAGCTATGTAGTCAATGTGCGTTTTTAAGTTCGTTTGCATTCGTTCCTTCTCGCCATAGGCAACGTGCAGAAAAACGTCCTTGCTGCCCTCGATAAATTTTCCGGGCACCACGTCGATATGATATCCGTTCGGCGCGGAGATATTTTTGAGGTTCGTTATCCTTTCGGCCGAGGCTTTATCTTGCATCACGTACCGCTTGCTCAGGTGGGCAGAAATGTCTTCGCGAATCTCTTTGAGCGTGCGGCTATCCGTGCTCGGGAAGTAGCACACGATATCGAGGTCGTAACTTTCGCGGATCATCGTGCCCTTGGCGTGCGACCCGGCATATTTTATTACCGGCGCCGCACCGAACTCGGCGCGGAGAAAATCGGTTACCTCTTTTTTGTTCGTTTCTAAAGTCTTCTCTTGTTCGGGAAGTAAATCCTGGGACGCCAGTAGGTTCTTCAAAAATTCTTCTATGGTCATGGTTTTAGTTGATGGTTAGAGTGGGGACGAATCCACCTTTGTCTTTTTCGTTGTCGTACACAATGAGCTTGGGATCAGATTTCGCAAGGAGTTCTCTCCCGCACACTACCGCTATGGGAGCCGGGATGGCAGGAAAGAGGTGTATGGTAGCTTCTCCTCCATGCCGGTCTCGAATCCTGCTTAGGAGGATTCTGTATGCTTCCCGAAATTTGCTTAAACGCGACTTCCGATCCAGAAATCCGGGACTTGGGTCGCCAATTTTTATCCTGTAGACGTAGGGCTGGACAGGAAACAGTTTAAGAAATTCTTCGTCATGCACTTTCCCGCTCAAAGAAAGGACGATTGCCACATTCTTTTCGTCTTTTCCTGCTGATTCTGTCAGTTGATATTTAAAACCATCCTCTCCTTCGGGTTTCCAATTCCAGTTCTCGGTATCGCGGTGCCGCTGATAAATATCGGCCGAAATAGTATTCCCAATTGCCTGACCGAGATGGATCAAAAGCGGGATCGGGCCAATGGCGAATACCGACACATGATCGGGCCGTGGTCTATCGTTTCCGGCCGCAAGCTCCCGCCCGACTTGACTCGTGATGTCGCTGGCAAAGGAAGTCCAGTAATCAGTCGTGCCGCGACCGGGACGGTTTGTGTAATCCATCAAAATTCCCCGGTCATCTGCAGGAAATCTGGGAAGGATTGCATTGTGGGCTTGAGGCAAACCGATTTTTACGGCCCGGTCGCCGATATTGGCCATAAACCGCAATACCGTTGTCGCTATTTCAGGCTGCAATTCGGTCTGTCTCCGAATTCTGTCTTCGTGGACTTGCTTGTATCGTTGCAGGTCTTCAAGCGAGTAATCCGTACGATTTTTCCCATCAATCAACTTTGAGTGCGTGAGACAGACGAGCATGAGGTTATTAAAATCGGCGGCTTGTTCCGGCGAAAGAATCCCGTCGCCCCGCGGTCCGTCTGGACTCACTGCCACCATATGAGCCATATGGGCAAAGTTATCCTCTTTGAGGGTTAGCCCATCTCGCCAAACATACTGATTACAACCGGGAAACTCGCACCGGCCTCCCGAGAGGACCCAGAGTTTAAGCTTTATCTCGTCAAGTATTTGAGGTCGCTTATTTTTCATATGATTGTTTTCGGGAGAACAGCAGCGACAACGCCCTGGGTGAGAAATTCTCCCGAAAGGATAATGGGCCGATGCTTGGGATCGGTAGAATTCGGCTTGAGGACAATAACGCCGTTTTTGTGATACAGATGCTTCACTGTTGCATCGTCATTAATAAACGCAACCACTTTTTCTCCGTCGTCGGCGGTCTGTTGCTGTCGGACAAGAAGAAGATCGCCGTCGTTTATTCCCGACTTGTTCATACTCGTTCCTTTGGCACGTAAAAGAAAATACGTGTGACCTGGACGCGCAAGTCGGGTGGAAACTGGAATGAGCGCCTCAAAATCCTGTTCGGCGAGCGACGGCAAACCACAGGCTACCGAGCCGACAAGCGGTACGTTGACGGTTCGTTCCCCCATAATCGAGGTCTTGCGGGGAGAAAGACGGATAACGCCGTCCGAGTAAGATATAAGGCCTCGTTTTTGAAGGCGCACTAGCATAAGTTGCACGGACCGCGGAGAATTGTAGTCCACCACCACCGCGATAGCGCGAAGCGAAGGCGTAATGCCGGTATGCATAATCTGGTTCCGAATAAACGCGTATCCCCGGAGGTCTTTTTGGTTGGTTGAGTTCATTGGCTATAAAGTATACTCGCTTGTCCACAAATGTCAACTATGCTAAAATGCCACCATGCTAAACGAAGAAAATTTCTCAAAAACACACCTAAAAATACTTGAAGACATAGGGCGGGATGCGCGTGAAAATCTCGAGCGTATGCAGCCATTCATAAACCAATCTCTTGAAACTCGTAGACGGATGGAGGAGTTGGCTTCCCCTATAGTCGCATCCATGAACACTTTACATGAGGCGGTACGACCGTTGCTTGATGAAATTTCAAAATCGCAAAAGTCATTTGCCACGCTCGCCGAATCGACCACGGAAAAACCTCTCACCACTGGAACAACCTTTCTTTTATCGCCTTCCCGACGATACCCGTCGACCGATGAAATCGCCAATGCCGTTGTGGCAAAACTTGCAAATAATCCAAAGAAAAAGGATTTTGTGGCAATGGAACGCGCGATATCTCTACCAGACGAAGCACGATGGGACGATATCCGCCTAGACCTCAAGGATAACAGGTCAATCGAGGTCTTTTATAAAAAAGAGCGTATAGGAAACTACAATTATGAAACTTTCGGCCTAGTTCGTAAAAGCACTTCCCGCAAAATTCCCGATAGACAAGGCGAGTTTCTGGAAAAGCTTGCCTTTGCCTCGATGTCCGGCGGTCTTTTCAAGCCCACCGTTCAATCCATGGCCGATGAAATGAAAATTTCGCAGGAAGTTTGCTATCAGATTAAAAAAAATCTTGTTAAAAAATTGAAGGCGGCATTCGGGATATCAAACAATCCCTTCCATTCCTACGACCCTGTGAATGGTTATCGTCCTCGTTTCGAACTGAGACCTCCGTCGCTTCTGCGAGGTGATGGAGAATTGCATGGATCGGGCGGCCGTCTCTACGAGGAAACGACCGAATATTCTGACGAGGGCTAAACCCGTCCTTTCGCCCCGCTGAAAAGTCAGCGGGGTTTTTCGTTTTCAAAACATCGATTTTACGGGCAATTTGGCGACTCGCTGAAATTTCAGCAGATATAGGCAAAGGCTCAAACCAAAAAAAACAAACCTATGTCTAAACAAAAACTTTCGTGGCGCACGGTAAGGCGCCGGGTGCAAGACATGCTCCCGTTCAAAAATAATCCAAGGTCGATTTCGGACCAGCAGCGTGACAATCTCACGAAGTCGATTCAGCGCTTCGGACTTGTTGAGATCCCTGCGGTAACCATCGACGGCAAAATTCTGGCTGGCCACCAACGCATCGCCGCGCTCCAGCTCCTCGGACGCGGCAAAGAAATGATTGACGTGAGAATTCCAAACAGGGCGTTGACCCCCGACGAATACAAAACATATCTGCTCACGAGCAATGCCCTGCATGCGGATTGGAATTATGAATTACTCGCTGAACATTTCGACATCAGCATGATCCTCGATTCGGGCTTCGGGGAAAATGAACTATCAGTGATGTTCGCTGATTCGCTCGAAGTAACCGATGACGAATTCGACGTGGAAGCCGAGATCAAAAAAATCGGTAAGCCCAAAGCGAAGCCCGGCGACATTTATGCCTTGGGACCTCATCGTTTGGCTTGCATGAATTCGCTCGACGAAAAAGCCGTGAAAAAGCTAGTCGGCAAGACACGGATCGACATGGTGTATTGCGACCCCATTTATAACTTGAATGTGAACTATAATCGCGGCATCGGCGGCAGGGCCTCGTACGGCGGTACAGTTCAAGACCTAAAATCAGATCAGGAGTATCGAGAGTTTCTCGGGCAGTCAATGAAAAATGCTTTGTCGGTCGCAAAGCCCGACTCTCATTTCTTCTATTGGTGCGATCAGAAATATATTGGGATGGTACAAGCTCTCTTCTCCAAACTCGAGCTTAACAACCGGCGGGTGTGTCTGTGGATCAAGGGACCAGCGAATCCGGTACCGGGTGTCGCTTTCGGAAAATGTTACGAGCCGGTGGTATATGCGACACGGAATAAACCGTATCTCTCGCCAGTGTCATTGAATCTCGGCGAGGTGCTGAACAAGGAACTCGGACCATCAGGCAACAAACTTCTCGACGACATTATGGATCTAGCAGACATCTGGTTGGCGAAAAGAGTTCCCAGCCAAGAATACCAACATGCGACACAAAAGCCAGTGACGCTCCATGAGCGCCCGATTAAACGGTGTACGAAGCCGGGCGATGCAATCCTAGATTTGTTTGGAGGTAGCGGATCGACGCTCCTCGCGGCGGACGCCATGAAACGAGTCTGCTACATGGCCGAAATCGAACCTATATTCATAGATCTAATAATTAAACGCTATGAACAAAACACAAATATCAAGGCAAAGAAGCTCAATTAAACCAGGAATGATATGGCAGCTCGGCGAACATCGTTTGGCATACGGCGATTGCCGCAACAAGGAACTGCTGAAACAGCTAATCGGCAAAGAGAAAATCAATCTCGTTTGTGTTGACCCGCCCTACGGAGTCGCCGTAGCCGCTTCGAAGCGCAACTTTCGCACACTCTCTAAAGACAAAGATATCGCAAACGACCATGTGCAGTCCGATAACGAGTACCGGAAATTCAGCCTCGAGTGGCTTGAAGCGATCGCTCCATACCTCACAACGAAAAATTCGGCTTACGTGTTCAATGCCGACAAGATGGTCTGGTCGCTCCGTGACGGAATGATCGACGCCGGATTCAAGGTCGCGCAACTCCTCGTATGGATAAAATCACAAGCAGTAATTGGCCGACTCGATTACGCCCCACAGCACGAGCTTATTCTCTACGGATGGCGTGGAACACACCGTTTCCGCCACTCAAAAGATAAGAGTGTTCTCTTCTATCCGCGCCCCTCCAAAAGCAAACTGCATCCGACAACCAAACCCATAGGCCTCATTCGCCGCCTGATTCTCAATTCCTCGGAGATCAGGAACAACGTGTACGACGGATTTCTCGGTAGTGGCACGACCCTTTTAGCGTGCGAACAGACGAAACGTAAATGCTTTGTGGTAGAGATTGATTACGAATACTGCCAAACGGCAATCCGTCAGTGGGAACAACTGACGGGCAAGAAGGCAAAACAACTATGAAAAAGACCGACCAGACAAAAACAATACTCGTCGACCAGCTTCGCAAGACGCCGATCGTCGAAGCGGCGTGCCAGAAAGTAGGCATCTCGCGCATGACCTTTTATCGTTGGAGGACCGACGATGCGGAGTTCACGAAGAAAGTTGACGATGCGCTACTTGACGGCCGCCTCCTCGTGAACGACGTTGCAGAAAGCCAGTTGATCAGTGCGGTCAAAGACCGGAACTTTCCAGCCATCGCATATTGGCTCAAGCACCACCACTCCAGTTACAAGACGAAGATAGAAATCGATGGCGCGGTGAATACCACGCACGAACTCTCCCTTGAGCAGCGAGCACTCATGCGGAAGGCGTTCAAACTCGCAGGGATAGAACTGGACGAAGATAAAGGCCAAGAAACCGAGAATCACGAAAACAATGAACGGCAATAACCAGGACGAGAACGTGTTTGAGCGGATTACCAAAGACCGGGACCTGCGACGGGAACTCGGGCGGCAAAGTCATCATTTATTCTTCCTCATGTATTTCCCTCATTACATCAAGTATCCCGTCGCCGAGTTTCATAAAGACATCTTCCGCATCACCGAAGACACGACTAATAACCTTTCATGCATTGTCGCCTTCCGGGGTTCCGGAAAAAGCACACTCGTTACATTCTCTTATTCGCTGTGGTCAATACTGGGAGTCCAGCAGAAAAAATTTGTCCTTATCATCTGCCAGACCCAGGCGCAGGCAAAGCAGCATATGGCAAACCTCAAAGATGAGTTGGAACATAACATTCTTCTTAAAAGCGACATGGGACCATTTCGGGAAGAGGCAGGAGACGGTCAGTGGGCCATCTCATCATTAGTATTCAAAAACACTGGAGCGCGAGTCACAATCGCTTCGATCGACCAGTCGATCCGGGGTCTCCGGCACCACGAACACCGGCCGGATTTGATCATCCTGGACGACATCGAAGACAGCAATTCGGTCAAAACATACGAGAGCCGGACGAAGATCTCCGACTGGTTCTCGCGCGAAGTCGTGCCCCTGGGCGACCTCGGTACGCGCATTATTCTTGTCGGGAATCTCCTTCACGAGGATTCTCTCATGATGCGGCTCAGAAAGAAGATCGATGACAGGGAAATCAAAGGCGTGTACAGGTGGTTCCCGCTCCTCGACGAAAACGGTGTCTGCCTCTGGTCGGGAAAGTTCGACGCGCGGCAGAAGATCGACGACCTGCGCCGGTCGGTCTGCAACGACATCGCCTGGCAGCAGGAGGATCGTATCAGATGCTTCGCGCCCCATCGCGCCGGAGTGGATCCAGTATTACGACCAATCGATCGAAGAGCTCATGCGGCAAGACAAGCACTGTCGTATTTTCGCTGCCGTCGATCTCGCCATATCGGAGAAAGAAACGGCTGACTGCACCGCGCTCGTCAAAGCGGCCGTCGTCGGCTACGGCGACAATCTCCACATCTACATCCTTCCGAATCCTGTCAATACACGAATGTCGTTCCCTGACGCGGTCGACACCATGAAAGCGGTCATCTCTACTCTCGGCTCCGACGGAAAGCTGTTTGTGGAAACCGTCGGCTTCCAAGAGGCCTACTTCCAGCAGCTCGTAAAAGACGGATACGACAAAGTGGAAGGTGTAAAAGTGCTCGCCGACAAGAAGACCCGCCTCACGATGACAGGAAGTCTCGTGCAGAAAGGAACCGTTCTTTTCCAGAGGGCGGGATGCGAGGAACTCATCGCCCAAATCTTGGGGTTCGGAGTGGAGCGGCATGACGACCTTGCCGATGCATTCAGTATGCTGATTCAGAAAGTCATGGAGACTGAGGACAAGATGGCCAGCTTCTATACGTGGATGCGCTTCTGCGAGACAAATGGCGGCCCGTGGCTGTAACTGATAAGAAAAAAGATATTCTTAGTATAATTAATAAAGGCCCAAACAATATGTTCAAAACATGGAAGAAAAAATATATCGCTGCATAGCCCATGGAATTGTTCCGAAAACCGAAGTGGAGTTCGGCCCGGAAACCCTGGGCGAAGTGACCGATAATCCGAATCAGGAAGTCAAAGGAGTGACAGCCCGGCATCGTTACCATAAAAACTGCGGTAATCCGGTCGAGGTCGAGTAATTCTTCCTCGACTGATTACCGCCGGAGGCGGAATATAGTCAAGATTCCTCAAGTTGCTATTTATTAACATGAGTTATCAGGTTTCTTAGGACTATAACTCTGATATACTTAAATGACATGGATGCCCTTTTCATACAAAACCTAATAATTGGTATTAGGAACGATACTTATCTTGGATTTTAATTTTGTATGTACAATCAGGATAATTACGGCAACCCAAAAAAACACCATAGGGGCCTCGCCTTTTTACCATATCACCGCTGCATTCTCTACAAATAAGTTTTTCGGGGTCAGTATTTTTTGAGCCCTCTAGCTCTAACACAAAAACCGATTGGTTGCCGTCCTCGGTAATAATGAAAGCCTTATGCCGAGCACGAGTTATAGCAACATACATTAGTCGTCGCTCTTCAGCGTGCGGATAAGAATCGCTCTTACTCAATACAATCTCCAACAACGGATCGTCTGTCACCTCCGACGGAAAACCATATTTCCCTGACAGTACGTCCAATATAATCACATAATCAGCCTCCGTGCCCTTAGACACGTGAATGGTTAGGAATTCTATAGATAAATTTTTAAATTCGCTCTGATACTTTAAAAAGTTATCCGGTTTATTATGTTTATAACGTCCCAAGAGAAACACACTTGGGCGATCCGCTTTATTAACGCTATTCATGTTAATCGTGCTGAAAATTTCTCTTAAAAGCCCCTCAACATCTTTTTTCTTTTTATAAAGAATTTCCACCGCATCATGCGGTCCGGCTTTGTCCGATTTAACCTCTTTTTGAATTTGATTCGGATTTTTTAAAATAAAACGGTTTGATATGATTGCCAATCTATTATTAAAGCGGTTCGTAATAACCAATTGATTTTTCCTTGTAAATCCATAGGATTCCTCAAAATTTGTCATTAATGAAATATCAGAGCCGGCAAAACGAAATATTGACTGCCAGTCATCTCCAACACAAAAAAGTTTAATATCCGGGTTTTGATCGCATATCGCTTTAATCAATTTATACTTGCTTACGGAGAAATCCTGAAACTCGTCAATAATGATATATTTAAAATTCGTTTTGTGGCGTCCTTCGTTTATAAAACTCGCGGCTTTAATAAGCATGTCGTGAAAATCAATTGATTTGTTCCCGACTAAATAATCCTCGTACGCTTTAAATATCGGTATAAAAATTTCAGAAAATATTATTTCTCTAGCGTTTTTTCTTTGGAGAATTTTGTCTACCAGCTTTTCCGGTGTGTAGCCATTAGATTTACTTAAATCAAGGAATGTGCCGAATAACTCAATTATTTCCGGAATAGTTTTACCCTCTTTAAGGGATGTAAATATCTCATCAATGTTTCGCTTTGAAAAGCTTACATTAAACGCCTTAAGCCGTTCGGTTAATTTTTCTTTCCAATTATGCTCAGTAAATTCGTAACTGAAAGTTTCTATTAGCGTGGTTTTGTGTTCTCTATGCAGTTCGTTTTTCCATTTGATATCCGCTTGATATTTTTCAGATAAGCGAGCATTTTGTGTTTCGCTTTGAGTAAAATGGACTTTACCAGATCTGTCTATCCCAAAATGCTCAATGTAAATACCATAATCGGGTAAATAAAAATCGGGCTTGTACTGGCGATAATCGCGATTGGCGGTTTCATATTTATATGGCATCTCATATTTGTAATTAATTCCGTTTATGTATAGAAAGTTTGCAATCATGACCTCCTGCTGACTTTTAACCGACTCTCTCCGCAATGTTAAGTTTTGTTCAGTCTTAGAATATTTATAATAATCATCAAGGTTTTTAAATCCCGGTTCTAAAACAACCGGCTTGAAATAATATGCAAAGTATTCAATTACCAAATTAAGGTACTGCTCATCCTTTAAATGTAAATCAAATTGCTCATTCAAAAATTTTTTCCTTGCTGAAGCAGTAGAGAATGCTAAATCAGGTTTTTTGCCAAGCACTTTGCCAATAATTGATAGTCCGAAGCTGTGAAATGTTTGCGCCTTAATATTCTTACCCGGAAACTTTTTGCCTATTCTATCAGCTAATTCTTGTACGGCCCTGCCGGTAAATGAGAGCAGTAAAATGTCTTCCGGTTCCACTTTTATACGCTCTGTAAGATAAGCTAGCTTCCCTAAAATTGTAGTCGTTTTTCCGGTGCCTGCCCCTGCGACTAACAGCGTATTGTCTTCATCTGAAGCAATGGCCGTAATTTGATCGTTGTTATTCTGAATCTCTTTAGTGTTTAAAATTCGCCTAATTGTTGGCGATTCCTGTCTGACAAAATTTTCATTATGTTTATCTATAACCAACTCCCGACCCTTTAAAAATAAGTCGGCGAAATCAGTTACCAACTTTTTGAACTGATTGCTTGTTTTTACTTTATAAAAAACGGGGTTAAGATTATCAGCTAAATTTTGATATTTTGTTTTCCACAAACGATACTGCCGGTCACTGATATACCAATTCTGCTTCCCCAAGTTTTTAAACTCCATTAAGGCCCTTGTGAAATCCGGTTCGTATTTTTTTAAAGCCAATAACAAATTGAGCGAGCGCCTGTTCATTAGGGTCTCGCTCAATTTATATCCCGCAAATATTAAAATGATAACAACGATTACAATAAACCACATATTTTACTTTGATTCTTTTAATCTAATTTCTTGTTGCCGTTCCTTTTCTTCGTCCATAGTTAAATACTTACAATAACACCGATAATTTGGAAAGCGAAACCCACGGCAAAAAGAACGAAGCCCGCTATTCCTAATTTTCTATCTTTTATGTGTTTCTTTTGGGTATAATCTCCCGTTTCTTTGTCCATATCAACAATAAAGTCATCGTCCACATTTCGTCTGATACTTAAATACGGATATAGCATCACTAGCGATGCCAATGTGTTAAAAGAAAGGCCAACCAAAATTAAGATAGTTGATGAATTCATATTACCCCTCAAACTCTATTTTTCTTAATTGTTTTTCTTCGTCGGCGCGTTGGCGTTCTCTTTTTGAACTGTCCAGAAAACTTCCGATCATCTTCTCGGCAAATTTTCTGACTCTTTCGCTTTCGTCAGTTTTGTATTTTTCCAGCGCTTCTGCTCTTTTCCCGTATGCTTCAGAAATCCCGTATTCTCCTGATACGACTCCAGTGGTATACATATTGCTATCCACCTGACTCAAAATTCGTTTATTGTCGGTTCTTCGTACAATTTCAATGCATAGATCAAGGTTTGTTCCGTCAATAGAATGCATGGCGCGAGCCGCTTTCAATAAGCTATCGTCATCACCTTTTTGTATAAGTGAGGATAGAATCTCCTCAAATCCCTTTCCAATTCTCTGCAAAAAGTGACTCACATGCCAATTGTAAATACTCCAATCAGTAGTCATTTTAGCAATCCACTCCCCAGCAATTTTTATATATTCAGGATGATCAACGATAAATTTACTTAGGCCGGGGTTGAAATGATAAGGAATTGCTTCGTATCTTTCATCAGTAATACGCCGCCCCTTTTTTTCTTTCTTCTTCTCGTCTTTGCGTATTCTTTTCATAAACACATCCAACACCGATTCAAGGCCGTATATTTCACCAATTTCTAACAACAAACCCTGCACATGCCAATCGATATCGGGAATCTCCACCATTTTTTCTTGCAGAAACTCGACGGTTTCTGGACTCAGCTCTTTGATATCAATCCATTTCCTGTGCGTTGCCATCGGCAGTTCCGAGAAAAATATATTTAAATATTTGGGGTGGCTTTTTATTTCTTCAACTATTAGCGGCTCAATTTTTTTGTGAGAGCGCGTAAAATTACGAGCCAATGTATTAAAGAGCGCATATTGAAGTATTCGATCGTCTGTTTCATTCTTGAGGAAAGAAAACGGATCCTCTTGTTTTGTTATGTTTTCGAGAAGATCAATATCTTTTTCTCTTACAAGGTTTTTCAAATCCGAATCCGGCGGGAGATTAAGAGAGAAAACAATTGCTGTAACCAGTGCGACATCGTTAGCGGTGATAATTTCGCTTGTGTACTTATCCCACACATCAAAGTGAGCTCCAGTTCTAAAACCGTCAAGGAAACTACTCATAAAATGCTTGAGAGGAGAGTCCGCTTCAAATGCCTTGTTAAGGATATCGTCGGCTATTTGTGGCTTTTCTTCTGATAACTTTCGGAGAAATCCTTTGAATGGGTTAAATTTCCACTCTTCAATGAGCGTGTGCTGGACGGAAATCTTATTAAGCTTTTCAAACCATTCTTCAAGCTCGGTTTCGCTGATTAAATTGATAAGTTGATCAATTTCTTCGCTCCGGCTTTTTTCGGCTGTATCCCACCCTTCTTGTTCCTGATAAGTTACTGGATCGCCGACCAGCAATCTGAAAAGATGATAAAGTTTGTCGTTTAGAACATCGTAGCGCAGTTTTTCTGATTCTTCGACTCTTCTTTTTTCGCTTCTATTAATCCAATAGAGCCGCTCCTCAATTGTGGCAACAATACCCAAAGGTGCTGTCATTTTCCCTTCTTCTCCGAAGATGATTTTGCGATACATGTCGACAATATACTTTAGATCATCGACAATCATTTGCGTAACATCGTCTCCATACAAAACATTACCCGGCGTTCTGCTCGCTTCATCGAATACACCTACAAGTTTTAATTTTAATTTCTCGTCTGCCGTAGCTTTATATAGTTCGTAAGTGAGATCAATCGCTTCCCGGCGCATTTTCTTCAAGAAATCGTTCGGAGATACAACACCAGAGTGCATCGTAATGGTATATTGAGCTTTGTCATTTAAGCCCGATGTTGTGCCCTCAAATGATGGACTAAGTAGTTCCCTTAACACGGTCTCAACAAACTCTATGCGTTGCAGTTGTTTCTCACGAGGCCAAGCCAGTACAAAATCAAGAGCTTTTCTTTGTACACTATATCCAAGCTTACTTTTTGTAAGAACATTGTAGTCATACTGTGAGAATTTTTTGATAACCTCTAACGCCTTACCTTTAATCGCAGAGTCCTCATCTAAAGAAAGTTGCGCCGCCAATTTCAATACTTCATCTGGTACAATGTATCTTAAGTGATCGAGAAGCTCTATGCCCTTAAGTATCAAGTCCTTGTGAGATTTACCCTCGAACTCGCCGAATGGAGATTTATGAAGAGTGGTCGTCTTAGGTTTTCCCTCGATGATATATCGTACAATTTCAACCACTTCTTTGGGAACTTTATATACGAATTCTCCTAATAAATCTAAACCCTCAAGTATGGATTCGTTATCCTGCGATTTTTTAATATCAACAAAAACATCACGCGCAAACTTAGCGAGATATTTATCGGCCTTCGGATTATTTAGGGCCATTAGTCTTGATAAAATTTGTTTCTTTTTATTGCTCATATTTCTGTAAATGCTGTTAAGAGTTTCGATAAATCTAACTTGCCCTTGCTAATAAGTTCGTTTAAGCCCATTTTTGCATCAGCGCTATTCTGTAGCGAAATCAATCCTCCAACGATACTGATTGCATCCAATTTTTGTAGATGCGCAATAATCATTTCCTCTTCTTCTTTGTCGATATCTAGGAATGCCCTTACTGCTTCTCGCGTCTGCGTGCCACGATCGTCAATATAAAATTCTGGAATCAAGTATATAAAACACTGATAAAAAATAAGTTTGTCGCCGTAATCATTCAGCACAGCTTGGTATTTCAACTTGAGGTTGACGAAATCCTTTGATGCGGAAATCTTGGGTGATTGCTGGAAATATTCCAACTCTTGCGCGAGCCTCGATAAAATATTGTTTTCTTCTTTTACCTTTTTCTTACATTCTCTCAAATCTTGTACTGATATCTTTCCGTCATGAACCATCCCGTGACAATTAGCGCACAAAAGTGCAAGATTTTCGGGATTATTATTTTCTCTGTTGCCGTCAATATGGTGTGTGTTCAAAGAAACACGCTCTGTGCAAGCGATACAAGCAAAACGAGCTTCAATTTTAACTTCTCGCTGAGTTACAGCGGGTATGCGTGGTCTTGGATTAGAATATTTTTTCGGTTTCATTTCTCGTTTTTTTCAACAATCTTAATCTCCTCCGGGGTGAGGCCGTAGAGTTTATAAACCAGTTGGTCAATTTGTTTTTCGTAATCGCTGACTTTTGCTTTTTTTTCTGAATTCACTAAGTAATCATCGCCTTTAGTAATAATAAGAATTTTGCCAACCCGCTCAACATATGGTTTTTGTTCTACAGGAGATATCTTCGGAATTGGCAAGTTGTCTACTTCATAACCATTAACATTGCTGTTAGTACTAAATGCTTTGAAAAACCAGTTGAGCAACTTAGAGTTCAATAATGCCAGAAGATAGGTGTCGGAAATTGCCTTATCGTTAATCAGAATGTAGTTAACCGAATTCCCGCAAAAAACACCAGGTTCAATGATCGTCATTTTTAGTCGATATTTCTCATCAATTCCAGTAATACCTTGCATAGCTATGCGTTTTAACTTGAAATGCTGAGATTTATTCCCAGTGTTCTCTTTGAAATATTTTGCTTGATCCAAATATTCAACTTCTCCCTGACTCATTTTTTCCTTTAAAAACCATTTTTGGACTGCAGCGCCCTTGATCATTGGTGTATAGCCATTTCTTTCTTTTTTGAGAAACTTTTTATGGAAAGTTAAGTTTATTTCTCCCTCGTAACATCTTGCAAGATTTTTCAGCCTCGTTATTTTAGAAATTTTTTTAATAAGCTCAAGCTCTTTTTGGTCAATTGATGGTATGGCTGCATTGTATGGGTCTATGTTGAGTACATCAAGATTAGAAAGGGTAATTTGTCGAGCGAGATTCATATATTTATCTTTATAGATTCTTAACAAGAATTGATATTCCTTGACCGTTTTATTTTGACTTATCAATATACAAACACTCATTTTGACATTTTCAAACACTCTTAAATAAATATTGTCTCGCTCGGGGAATGAATCGATCCCAAAAATTATCTGCTTTTCAAGAAAGTGTTTACGAATTTTTGATGCGGAATTGTCCGCAAGAAATGAATTTTGAAAAATCTCACAAAGAACACCCTCGGGTTTCTGAAGTTCTAATGATTTTGCTAAAAATAATTTATATGTATTTAACTTGCCCCCAGTCGCTTTTTCGTATATTGGATATCTACGAATCTCCTCGATTTCCCCGCGTCTGTGTCCTTCATAAACATCGTATGGAGGGTTTGCGATCATCACATCAAACCCTTTCTTTTCATGAAAAACTTCTGAAAAGTAAATTTCAAAATCAAAATCTTTATGGCCGTTGGTTATCTGACCTATAAGTTTATCAATTTGTTCTTTGTATTCTTGTTTTCTTTTAGCACTTGTTTCATTGAAATAAAGCGGTTTTAGTTCTTCAAGTTTCGTAAAAAGTACTTGGTTAAAAAGGTTTTTCTGAACGCTTGAAAGCGAATTACCTTGAACAATTTTATAATCTAAGTTCGGTAGCGGCTGGATTGTTTTGCGTTCTTCCTCATCTACGATAAGCGAAAGCCATAATCGGAGTTTGGCAATTTCAACTGCGCCCTGATCAATATCTACGCCATAAAGACAATTTTGAATGGCGTGGCGTTTGAAATTGTAAGCCGTTCTATCGCCATCTTTGCCGATGTATGGCGTCAAAGCATTTCGCGTTCGGATAACCTCGTTCATCATTCCTACCGGAAAAGCTCCCGATCCTACGGCTGGGTCGCATACGCGGATTGAAGCCAGTTTTTCATCAAGCACCTTCGCGTGTTTGCGAACGCTTTGCGGTAGCTTAAATGAATACGCTTTGGTTTCGCGGCCTTCGTTTACTACACGGCTATCATGCTCCACGACTGATTCGCCATATTTAATCAGTGTTTCAATCTCTTCTTTACTAACCTTGTTCCCCAACTCTGTTGCCAAATAATTAGCTAAACTTTCTTGGCACATATAATGGACAATTTCTCGCGGTGTGTAGTAAGTTCCTTTGGATTTTCTATCCTTGACCTCAAGAAGATTCTCAAAAACCTTGCCTAACATTTCAGGATCAACCGCCACTTCTTTTTCAAGCGGCTCATCTTCTTTGACAGTAAAATTATACCTATCAAAAATGTCTAAAACGCCCGAACCGACATCGCCCTCTTTTGTTTTTATATCGTTTGAGAAAATCTCGTTAGGGATATTTATCTCGGTATCAACCCAATCGTAATCGTTGAGCGGGTCAAACAGCCCTCCGTTTAGAAACGGAATCCGGCAATCAAAGCGACTGTAATAATCGCCAGAGCGCTCAAGCCGGAGGGCTTCGTAGAAAAGCGGCTCTAAAATCTCATTAAAGAAATTTTTATAATCGCCATGTTTCTTTTCAAACAGTTCTCGCAAAAAACGCTTTGAACCCAAACCCCATTCTTTATTTCGCTTTACGCCAAACCAGCCCTTCTTTTGAAGGAAGTATAAGAATACGATTTGGCCTAAAAATTTCTTGGTGAAATCAACAGTATTAACATCCTTTGCCTTGAAATCTTCTCTCACTTTCTTGCTCTTCTCCACTATCTCATCGAGAGATTCTTTGAGTTTCAAGAATAGCTCTCGGTATTTCTCAAAGAATTCTTTAGTAACTTTTTCAATATTGAAAGCATCCTCAATCTGTTTGAGAGTAGGATTGATCTTGTCGTCTTCGACAATGGGAGCCAAGCGACTCTGGGCGGTGTGGCTATTTTCGTTCTTGCCGACAAGAAACGACCAGCGTCTGGCCGGAGTGAATTCTTCCTTAACTTTCACTTTCCCGGATTTATTCTCGGCGAATTTGTACTCCATTTTTACCAACGAGAAACGCCAATCTTCATCGTTGGGAGATACAAAGGCGACTAAGGCTGCATCTTTCATTTCTCCTCCCCGGCTACCATTTAAGTACCAAGCAATAAAATTTCTTTGAGCAGTCCTAGCTCTCTCCAGAGAAGTTTCTTTTTTGAGATTAACTATAAGAATATCTATTTTAGTTCCGCTATCGGAATATTTCCCAACTCGTTCAAATGTGCTGATATATTTTTCGTAGGCATCAGGAATGAGATTCCCTCGATAAACAAAGGGTAATTCCTCGATATGGTTTAATAACTCCTTTATAAATCGAATAAATCGCGCCTTTTCAAATGATTTTTCGAAAGTCTCTTTGACGATATTTCGCGCCTGTAGTTTCTGCATATCATTAATTCGTTAAGTATTCGGAGAGTATCACTTCCCGTTTGCCGAAGTGATCGGTGGCAGTTTCGGCGAAATGACCCTCAAGAAGCCGGGCAGAGATATGACTTTGCAGAATCGAGAGAATTTTTAACGGATTAATACCTTCCTCAATTTCTGTATTGAGAGCTTGCAGAGTTACTCTCGTGGTTTGTTTTGGCAGACCACCTTCCTCTAGTTGGGTCATGACTTTTTTGAGATACAGGTCTTGATCTTCGGTGAATTGTCGGCGATCTTTCATGGTCGCTTTGAGTATCCGCAGGATTTGCGTAGCACTATCCCGGCCACCCCGCATTTTCACGTCAGGCAATTCTTCAGTAGTGGCGAACATAAATGCCTTTTTGTTTTGCTCGAGCAAGCTGTAAAACCCCTTATCTATTTTTTGCTGTTTAGCGTCTTTTAGTGCTTCCAATGTTTTGGCCGCAGTGATAAAATCCAGCTCCTGAGCATCGGTAGGTGAAGCCATAAAGAATTTCTGGATTTTGCCACGACGGAAATACGTCATAAGATGGCCGACGTATTCTTTATCGGCTTTGGCAGTCCGGGCTTTCTTCGGCAAGTGTTTTATTTTTTCAAAAGTGTCCGGATCTTTGTCGCGGATGTTTTTTATCACATGTAGATATTTTAGCTCGCTCTCTTCGCTCTCATCCTCGCCGGTGATTATTTCTTTAGAGGTAAGGCGGCTGAATAGCTCATGAGAGCCGATAGGTTCGTTTTCGGTAAGAAGATTCGCATCACCGCCAAGCAAGGAAAGGAAGGCGTTGATTTTTGCTTCGGCCGCCTCCCGGAGTTTGATCTGGTCATTGGCTTGCTTGGTCGGGAAAAAGTTAAAAGTATAGATTTTATCAAATTTGGTATCAACACGATTAATGCGGCCGACTCTTTGCATCATGCGGGTCGGATTCCAGGGGAGATCGTAGTTTATGACTACATTGGAGCGGTGAAGGTTCACGCCTTCGGCTAGAATTTCGGTAGAGATAAGAATACGGTAATCGTCTTTCGGGAATCTAGCTTTGGCATCAAAGTTTTCTGTGACCTGTTCCCGGACTAGTGCGCTTGAGCCGCCGGTAAAACACATGGCCTCATTCGGAAACTTGGCATCAATATTTTTAGCCAAATACTCCGCGGTCTCTTTTGATTCGGTAAAGATGATCAGTTTGCTTTTTTTAAGGATCGGGTTTATGGAGAGTTTATCTATAAGAGCCAAAATCTTCGGGTCCCGATTAACGCCTGTCCACATTTCGTGAATTTCTTTCAAGATATCCAAATCGCTTTGCAGGTCTTTTTTGAATTCGTCCTTAAAATCTTTACTCAGCAACCGATCGGCTTTACCTTCATTGATTAAGGCCTCAACCGCATCATCATTGTCATCGGAAAGAAGCTCAAAAATTTTGTTGGTATATTTTTTGCTGACATACACATTGCCATTGTCTACTTCGGCAATAAACGCTTCGTAGGAATTGATAAAGCGACTAAGAGAACTGCGGAACGCATGGAAGCTCGATTCAAGACGTTTGATGAGCAAAATCTTCATAAATTTACCCATGTTGTGTTGTGCCAATTCTTCCGGCTGGCTCACTTCACCTTTGTAGTAAAGAATCGGGGTATAACGAGCGTATTTGAATTTTTTGGCAATCAATTCAATAGTCTTGGTAAAAACAACATCTTCCTCGTCATTAAGCTCATAGAAAACCGCTTCTGGTTTTTCTATGTCAGGAAAACGTAATTTTTGAGAAGCTAAATCTTCGGCAAAATATTTAATAATCTCTGTACGGGTCCGGCGTACCATTAAATACTTGAGAACTTTTTCTCGAATTTCTTTGGCGTTCTCTTTAACGATTTTAATATAGTCAGCATAATTGCTTTGTCGATCAAGATTTTTGAGCTTACGTTCAAAACTGGCGAAAAACTGTTCAAGGTCTGGAAGATTTGGAATCGTGCTCTTGCGAGCTTTTTGGAAAAGTTTGATCTGGCTCAAAATGTCTTTTGGCGAGTTGTTATAGGGAGTCGCGGTAACAAGAATAACTTTCTTGCCACGGCAAATTTCTGCCAGCATCTCATAGGTAGTATTATTCTCGGTCCGAAAACGGTGAGCTTCATCCACGAACACGTGACTATACTGCTCGACGCCGTCTTTTATGATTTTCTCGAGCTCTCCGATTGATCGGAATGTAGCCGGTACGTTGAAATCCCTGAACACATTCGGCCATGATCCAGGGTTGGTTTTATCCAATAAAACCGGTGGCGCAATAACAAGAATCCTACCTTCATTAATAAGTTGGCCAGCGAGCATGGCTGAGACATACGTTTTACCAAGACCAACAACATCGGAAATAAAGACACCGCCGTATTCATTGAGAATCTTTTTTGCGTTAAGAACTGCTTGTTCTTGATATTCAAGTTTTATGAACTCGCTCGGGAGATATTTCAGGAACATTTCGTCGTGCTGACTTAAATCGTCCTTGAAATATTCGTATAGGAATTTGAGGTAAAGCTCGTAAGGAGTAATGGTGTCATTAAGCCAAGTTTTTATTCGGATCGTCTCGACATATTTCTGACTGACATCAACAGAATCTTTCCAAAGCTCTTCGA
>ERZ1292632.1719-Hain-H43-01um-R2-1719-length-20386-cov-8_pt1 | contig 20386 bp, 21 predicted proteins | sample MGYA00564407_ERZ1292632 | MGnify/ENA primary metagenome ERZ1292632 (study PRJEB36523, sample SAMEA6512637) | groundwater metagenome | collected 2019-01-08 | study: AquaDiva: Metagenomics assemblies of 32 groundwater samples | reverse complement strand
TTCGGAGCTGAATCATCCTAAAACCCCGACCGTAAGGTCGTGGGTTGTTTTATTTATCGTATTTGGTGAGGGAGGGTCGATTACAAGTGGTAGTATGAAGGGGAATATTCTGGTATTTATAGCTACTCTTTCATGGTCTTTATATATACTCTATACACGAAAACAAAAATCATTGATTCCTGCGTCAGTGAATTTATTGTGTGGTACGATGTTTGCTCTGCCATTTGGTTTTTGGCTTGTATATGTATCGAAATCCGGGTTTACTCTTCCTCTTTTAACTATGACTACAATTGGCGCGGTAACTTTTGTAGGATTAATCGGCGGGTTTTTAATGTTTATTCTCCATCAGTGGTCGACCCAGCGCGTGCCCGCTGTGATGTCTGCAAGTACGGGGTATGTGTCGGTGATAAGTAGCACCTTGGCAGCTACGTATTTTTTAGGCGAACATCTAAAATTTTATGAGTGGATGGGATTGTTGTTTTTGGTTGTCGCCGTGGTGTTGACTACTACGCTTCCGTTGTTAGCACGTCATATCCGAAAGAGAATGATATAATCAAATTTGTTTTTGGAGGATCTCGGTTCGAGGTGGGTGGATACGGAATCAAAAGTTTATTCATATATGTTTGGAGGAGTGGCCCAGTGGCTACGGCACACCCTTGGAAAGGGTGCGGGAGTCAAATCCCTCGCAGGTTCGAGTCCTGTCTCCTCCGCCACGTAAAAAATTGCTTCGCAATTTTAACGTGGCTGGAACGCCAACGTAAGTCACGTTCCACGTGACAACGTGGTTAGGTGATTGAAATTTTCTCTAGAAAATTTCTTACGTTGCCGCATAAGGCCTTCGGTTGCTCCAAGACCCATCTACTTCTCTCGGGAGAAGAAACTATTAGTTGTGTAGATCGTATTTGCGTCGTTTTGCTTGTTGCTCACGAGGTAAAAGTCTGTAAATACTAACTCCTTGAAATCAGAAAGTCCGTCGATGACTGCTTGTTGATGATTTTTTGGTACAAACCAAACTACTTTTGTATACGGTGTTGCCACAGTATTATTTCCGACTCTGCTTTTGACAAATGCTACGAGTTCTTTTGTTTGTTCCAGTCCAAACTCAATCGCGATATGTTCAGCTCCAGGCATTGTGACCTCATCTTTCACAAATGCTTTTTTAGCACGCAACTTGACGGGAAGGAATCGTTTCAATTCGTATAAAAGGTCAAGTTCATCTCGCACATCACGGATTGAAGCATCGTGGATAAACGTGAGGGTTAAGTGTCTAAAAACATCGTACCCTTTGCTGACATCTGGTTTATTACTGTATTTAGTTTCCAGAGTATCAAAATATTCTTCCTGCTCTTTGGAGAGTCGGCCAAATATGCCAAGCGCTTTTTATCGTGTTTGATGATAGTTCAAGCATATGTATATCGTTTGTGTATGACTAATTTCCTATATCATTTTTTAGCTCTCTTGCTTTTTCAAGAAAAAACGATCTCCATGCGGTTTCTTTAACTGGTTTGATCATATGGGGAAGCTGGCCGATGGTACTTGCGGTTATAAGTTGGCTTCCAAGTTGTAACGGATCAATAACCGTATCAAATTTTATGCGGGCGAGCTTGGATAGATTGTTCCACGCGATATCCGATGATTGCAGGATACAGAATAAATCTATGAAGTGGCGGCTTGCCGGTTGTTGATAGATGGTAAAAAGCTTGTTGACGGCAATGTCGAGAAGCGAATCTATATGGAGATTGTCAGCTGTCATTGGTTTTTCGACTTGCGTGAACGGAAAATACGTAAATTCAGTTTTTAAAATAGTTTTTCCAATCGTAAAAAAGACAAGATTCCGGTTGAAGCTCTGTTGGATGTCTTTTTTAGATGCTCCAATGGCAGATTTTGTCTTTCCTGAAAATGTGTTGAGCCAAGTCGTATCAATTTCATGTTCACTAAAAAAATCCAAATCCTCGCTTAATCGATGGTGGAGATAGTACTCCGCGAGGGCCGTTCCCCCAGATAGATAAAAGTGACTTTTAACTACGGTATTCGAGGCGATACTGTTGAGCGCCTTTTTCTGGATTGCGGTTAAGATAGTTTTCCCCATATAAGATAGTGTAGATACCGTTTACGTTTCGGATCAAGTGAGAGAGAATTCCAGTATTTACGGACAAGTCGAAAATTCAGTTTTATGCCATTTAGCCCAAAATTTATATGTTGATTCAGCTTCCAGATTGTGGATTGTTTTGATGTGCCAATATTTTTTTTTGGCGTGTTCCAGTTGTACATAGTTACTGTATTATACCATTGTACCGTTTAGGTTATAATTCAATTGGTCAAGCGGTAATACGGTAGTCTTAAAAGCGGGATTAGAACCTAAATATATGAAAAAAGTAACCAAAACGAAGGTAGAATTTTGTACATTTTTGGATAGTATGGGAAAAAATGGCAAGATTCAACTCGTTCCCATTGGAAAAGCAAAAAATACTGTAAAGAGTCCAACGTTGACCGGTTGGAAAGATCTTGAGACTGAAATTGTGCTGGATACACAATACACAAAGGGATTAGATGGAATTGAAGACTATTCGCATGTGATTATTGTCTATTGGATGGGCCAAGAGAAAGAGTGCCACCTGAAGCATCACCCGCAAGGAAGATCTGATGTGCCGTATGGAGGAATATTTGCCTGTCGTTGTCCTCAGCGACCAAACAGAATCGCGATATCTACGGTTAAATTGCTTTCCCGAAAAAACAATAGCATCAAAGTGAATGGGTTGGATATTCTGGACGGCACTCCTATTTTGGATATTAAGCCATATACACCGGCATATGATTTTGTACGTAATGCGCGAGTCCCTGCGTGGGTCGAGCGATTGATTTTTTAAGGAAAAATTTTATGAAAATAGACTGGAAATATCAATTTCGGCAGTATGGCGCGGCGCTTGTAGTGGCCATACCTCTCTTTGTGATTTTATCGATATACCTTTTTTACCGCCGCGGATATTATGATCTCTATATTGCCAATAAAATTTTTGCCGGTGTTGCCGCAATACTTCTTGGCATTGTACTTCTCATCGGTCCGTTAAGCAGCCATTTTTCTTTCCCTGACCGCTATGTTCAGTATCGAAAAGAGTTGGGCATCGTCGCTTTCATACTTACTCTTATCCATGGAATTGTCTCCTTCTTTTTCCTGTCGTCAAAGTTCCCTTTGTCGGGATTTCTGGGAACACTATATTTGCCTTTTGTCTTTGGCCTTATGGCTACCATTGTTCTGGGAGTATTATTTTTGATATCAAATGATCGTGCGATGACTGCCGTTGGTAGAGCAATGTGGTGGCGGTTGCAATATTGGGGTGTACGCCTTGCTTTTATTCTCGTCCTTCTCCATGTTTTTATTATGAAGTGGAATGGGTGGGTAATATGGTATAAAGCAGGCGGAAGTAGTAATCTGATACATCCGGAGTGGCCCGGCGCTGGGCTTCTTGTTGGCTGGTTTATGGTTTTTGTGGTTTTCGTGCGCTTAGCTGAATTTATTAATCCGAAACTTGGACGGGTAGCATGGTATGCAAGTGTCATTGTCTTGCCAGTTATTTATATCATAACTTTCTGGTGGGGAAGACAACTAATCAAGTAATGGTGTTGCCATGATTTGAAAGATGTTGGTTATAATTCAATTGTTCTGGAGGTAATACGGTTGTTTTAAAATAGATTATGGTTCGGCGGGCTCACCACTGTAAATAGTTCTCCACACAAAAATATGTATAACGATCAACCCTCATTCGACGTCATTATTATTGGTGGTGGGCCTGCTGGCATTATGGCTTCTCTGTCTGTGAAAAAATATCACCCAGAGTACTCTGTAGCAATCTTAGATAAAACATTTGAATTAGGACGCAAGTTTCTTACTTCGGGCGCTGGCAGAGGAAATCTTACCAATGTGAATTTAGAAAAAGGTCCGCAAAGATATTTTTACGGTGATCAACAATTTATCTCATCTGTTTTTTCTCAATTTGGGTATGCAGATATTATGAGTTTTTTTGCAGAGCTTGGGGTGCCAACGTATGAAGAAAAGAAAACAAGCAGAGGCAAAATATTTCCAATTATTGATAACGCTAAAACTGTGCGCGACATGTTGATAGACGCATTGGAAAAATTAGGAGTTGCTATTTATTGTAGCGAAATCATTTCCTCGCTTAACAATTTAGAAGATACATGGAGAGTGAAAACGAATGATAAAGAACTCACGGCGCGTTTCATTATTTTATCGGCAGGTGGCAAAACATATCCATCTCTTGGCGCTGACGGATCAGGATATGATTTGGCAGTAGCGTTAGGTCATGCTGTAATTCCTCCTGTGGTTACCGCCGTCTCCGTTGTTTCCAAAAATTTATTATCACACTACATGCAGGGAGAGAAGATGGTGATACAGGTCACGAGCGTCATCAGTGGAAAGGCAAAGACTACAGCAATAGGAGATGTGATGTTTACACAGTACGGTTTTTCTGGACCAGCAATTTTTGACGTGAGTCACGACATTTCAGTTCGGATTAATCGAGACAGGGTGCACGACGTGGCTGTTCATTTTTCATTTTTTCCGAATTTGAAAAAGGATGAAGTTGAAAAGATTCTTCAACAAAGATTAGAGAAACATAGTGCATTTCCAGTTGCTCATAGTTTGTGGGGATTATTTACTCAAAAATCAGCAGGTGCAATTTGTGCAGTTGCGGGGTTACCCAAAGAACGAGTAGCTGGTGAGATTACAAGAAACGAATTAAATACACTTCTTGATGTTTTAACCGGATTTACATCAGAAGTTACGGATACAAGAGGTTGGAACGAAGGAGAGTTTACTGCAGGAGGTGTAGACACAAATGAGATAGACCCAAAAACACTTGAGTCAAAAAAGGAGAGAGGGCTCTATTTTGCTGGTGAAATTATAAATGTTCACGGACAGGTTGGTGGATTTAATCTTTCGTGGGCGTGGTCGACCGGATGGATAGCAGGGAAATTACAACACTAGTGTTTTTTGGAAGGGATGATGATATACATGTTATTACTATTATTACTTCTATACGCATCAGTTCCTCCAATTACATTATTTTATTGTTTGAAGTGGATATATAAAGATAACTGGCGCTATGGGTGGCATCTCTTTTATTTTTTCAAGTGGATATTCACACTTTCTTTTTTTCCACTTTTGGTGATGGAGAATATAGAGCTTGGGTTAGTCCCTCAACACTGGTCTTCGTTGGTCGCATTGTTGTTGACCATTGTTTTAGCAGTGCTCGGTTTGAATCCTGCGATAAAGAGAAAAGTTCTTCATTTTTATCTTATGGGTGTGTATGCCTCCTTTATGGAAGAAATATTATATAGAAGTATATTATTTGGAATCGTACAGGCTATTTGGCACAACCAATGGATCACAGTAGGCGTTACATCATTTTTGTTTGGCATGTGGCATCTTAAGAATTATTATTGGAGCGGAAAAAAGGGAATTATTATCCAATTTTTCTATACCTTTTTAGCATACGGGCCCATATTTGCGTGGCTTCGAATATTTTCTGGAGATATATATTTGGCTGTATTATTTCATTTCATAACCGATGCGACTGTGGCACTAGCTCCTAATTGGGTGCGTGGGTGGTTAGTATTTGGCGGGAGGGGCGGCAAGTATATGGATGATTTTAAGAAGTTGAGGAAATGATTCGTGATGAGTGCTTTCTTTGGGTCTTCGGTTGTTGTATAACCATAGATAGTACTTATTATTAGTTAAGGAGGCGTATGGATAAAAAAACTGAAACAAAAAAAGAGAATAAGGGTCTGCCAACGATCGCTAAGTTTGGCATCGGCTGTTTTATACTCTTGGCTCTTGTGGGTATAGGGTTAGCTGCTACTGGAAAATTTTTGTTCTCTCGGTTTGGCGCAAATATGGTCAAAAAGGGCATTGAGCAAAAGACGGGTGTATCCATTGATATGGAAAAGGGCGGCGAAGGATTTGTGTACAAAGACAAAAAGACTGGCGCTGAGGTCAGTATTGGGCAGGGAAAGGTTCCTGCCGATTTTCCGAAAGACTTTCCTCTCTATACAAACGCAACACTTGCCGGAAATGCATCAGGCACGCAGGAAGGAAAAAAAGGGTTTTGGCTCATCTTTACGACCAAAGATTCACAGGACGCGGTGGTCGCATTTTATGAAGAGAAGTTAAAGAGCGCTGGATGGAGTACCGATGAGACGATGTCTTTTGGAGCCCTTACCACATTAAAGGTTGCTAAAAGTGGATTAGTCGGCACGGTGACTATCACGTCTGATGAAGAGAAGAAAGAGACAAGTATCATGGTGACGCTTGCACCAGAAGAATAAATTTGTAATTCGTGGTATTCTTGGGGTCATGTCTGATATAGATGAAGTCAAAACGCGTGTAGATATCGTAGAGGTTGTTGGGGAACGCGTAAGCTTAAAAAAAACTGGACGAAATCTTAAAGGTCTCTGCCCGTTTCATACTGAGAAGTCTCCTTCCTTTATCGTATCGCCTGATCGGCAGACGTTTCATTGTTTTGGGTGTGGGAAGGGCGGCTCTGTCTTTGACTTTGTCATGTTTTATGAGCACCTAGATTTTGCGGAAAGCTTGGAAGTGTTGGCTCACAGAGCAAATTTTACCCTTACGCGTAGAGTGCCACAGACTGATGAAAATAAAATAAAAGAACGTATATACGAGGTAAACCATTTAGCCAGCGAGTATTATCATTATCTTTTGACCAAGCATAAGGTGGGTAAAAACGCGCGTGAATATGTGAAAATACGGGGCATTTCTGACAAGTCACTGGTGACGTTTGGCATAGGGTATAGTCCCAATATTTGGGACGGCCTGACGACGTATTTAAAGAAAAAAGGATATGACGAAAAATTATTAGAGACGGCAGGACTCATAATTCGTGGAAATCGAGGAGTATACGATCGATTTCGCGGGAGACTCATGTTTACACTACGGGATCACCGAGGACAGGTTGTGGGATTTTCGGGTCGGCTTTTAGATCAAAAAGCCAAAGAGGCGAAATATATAAATACATCGGAAACTCCTGTCTATGTGAAAAGCAAAGTGCTCTTTGGGTTGGATGTGACGAAAGACGCGATACAAAAATTACAGGAAGCCGTCATCATGGAAGGTGAATTGGATGTAATTTCTTCGTTTCAAGCAGGGGTTTCAAATGTCGTGGCTATTAAAGGTTCAGCGGTCACAGAAGAACATGCGCGATTATTGCGCCGATTCGCTGAACGGTTAATTTTTGCACTGGATAGTGATCTTGCGGGAGATGCGGCAGCACGTAGAGGCATAGAAATAGCAGACAAGAGCGGATTTGATATGCGCGTAGTGACTATGCCGTCTGGCAAAGATCCAGACGATGCAGTACGGGAGGATGTTGTAGCTTTTAAAAAAGCGATAAAGCACGCTATTCCTGTGTATGATTATTTTATCAATTCAGCGTGTAGTCGGTTTGATCCGACTGTTTCGTTTGGGAAAAAGAAAATCACCGAAGAACTCGTGCCGATTATTGCCAAAATAGAAAATCCAGTCGTAGCAGGACACTATGTAAGAGCGCTTGCAAAAAAGCTTGATGTGCCAGAAGAAATGGTACAAGAGAGTGTCCGTCGAGTTCTAAAAACTGGTCGTGTTTTACCCGCAGAGGAAAAGTCTGATCTTCCCGGACAAGAAACGTTTTCACGTCGCGAAAGGATAGAGCTATATTTGTTGGCATTATTAGTTCAGGGAGATCCCATTGTGCAGTTGCCTCTTCTTACCGATGTTATTTCCATAGACGAATTTATTTTTCCGGCTGTCCAAAAGATACTGGCGGTTCTTCATGGTTGGTGTTTGACCCATTCGCTGTATGATCCAAAAACGTTTGCTCTCGAGGTTCCTAAGGAATTACTTCCCGTGTTTGATGAGGCTTTTTTGTGGGATTTATCAGAAATCCTTATGGAAACAAATAAGCTTGATCGCGAGTGGAAGAAAACGCTTATAGAGCTTCGAAGACTGCATGTACGAGAAAAAATGAAACAGCTCGTGTCCACAATGCAAGATGAAAACGTCTCTGCATCAAAGATACAAATACTAGAGGATACGCTCAAAGCGCTTACGATAGAAAGAGCGGCTCTAGAAAAAGAACGGTAGATAAGGTATACTAAGCCTCAAGCGAAGCCGCATGTTCCGACACAATCAGGACAGCTGCTCTCGGAAAAGCGTATGACTAAAATCCGGACAAATACCTCAGCTATTGATCTTGTCAAACAGGGGAAAGAAAATGGATTTGTCACGCAGGAAGATATCCTCGTTGTATTCCCAAAGCCTGAAGAAAAAGTAGCAGAATTAGATCACCTCTATGATCAGTTGATACGTGCAGGCATTGACGTATTTGAAACCACATCCCAAGATATTGAAAAAGAAGCCAGAAAAAGTATCGCGGATCTTGAAAAAGAGATCGAGGCGCTTGTGCGTGCAGGAGACGAGGGCATTTCTGATCCTGTACGCATGTATTTAAAGGAAATTGGTCGTATTCCACTTTTGACGTTTGCCGATGAGATGAGTTTAGCCAAAAAATATGAAAAAGGCGATAAGCGAGCCAAAAAGAAATTGACCGAGAGTAATTTGCGACTGGTTGTTTCTATTGCCAAAAAATACATCGGTCGCGGCATGAGTTTACTTGACCTTATCCAAGAGGGAAATCAAGGACTCATCAGAGCTGTTGAAAAATACGATTGGCGCAAAGGCTTTAAATTTTCTACCTACGCCACATGGTGGATACGGCAGGCTATTACTCGTGCAATTGCCGATCAAGCCCGCACTATCCGTATTCCGGTCCACATGGTGGAGACCATTAATCGATTTGCACGTATTTCAAGGCGCCTGATGCAAGATTTAGGACGTGAACCACAGCCAGAGGAAATAGCCAAAGCGATGGAAATAGACGTCACGAAAGTTCGAGAGATCATGAAAGTATCACAAGAACCGACGAGTCTAGAAACTCCTGTTGGCGATGAAGAAGATAGTCATTTAGGGGATTTCATATCAGATCCCGGACCCACACCTTATGATCAAACCTCAAGACAGCTTCTCAAAGAGCACATGGAAGAAGTACTGGCTACACTTTCTGATCGTGAGAAAAGAGTGCTTATATTACGGTTTGGATTAGAGGATGGAAGACCGAGAACCTTAGAGGAAGTGGGCGCGCAGTTTGGAGTGACCCGTGAACGCATACGACAGATAGAGGCAAAAGCGCTTCGTAAACTTCGTCACCCTTCAAGAAGCAAAAAACTCAAAGACTATCTTGAATAAAATGAGTGGAAAAAATTAGGGTAAAAATCGAGTAATAGTGTACGCCAGTAGCGCAAATCCACTTACGACGATTACGGCGACACCTACTTGAATAATAACACTGTCACTCGGGTGCACAGACTTTTTCACATGGGCAGTTTTCTTTTTCATGGTCCTCCTTATAGACTCCATCCAGCATAAGTTGATATGCACGTGTTTGTCAACTGCCGGTGTTGTCAGCACGGGACTGTTTCCTCTATGATGATGGTAGGCGATATGTAAGATTCGCTTTGCTGCCTTATGAATATACCGGAGTCCGCCTTACATTCTCTCATTTTACAAACACATCTTATTTCTGAGCCTGAGCTTCTTGCGTTAGAAGAATTTGCCAAAAAAACTCAGATTACACTTTCAGAAGTGTTAACACAAAAAAATATTGTGACAGATGAGCATTTGGGTAAAATTTATGCAGAATACGCTAACGTTCCGTTTGTGAATTTGTCGTCACTGACTATACCTGAGGATGTGTATCGTGTAGTGCCAGATAAATACGCTAAGTTTCATAAACTCATCCCATTTTCAAGAGGAGTAGACGGTATAAAAGTTGCGATGGAAAATCCGACTGACAAAGGCACGATTGCAGCACTAGAGAAGAAAACTGGTCAAAAAATAGTAGTGCATTATGCGACAGAAAAAGATTTGCGTAATGCGTTGCAGCTTCATAAGCGTGATTTGCAGGAAGTATACATGGACCTTATGAAGCAGTATAAAACAGAAGGCGAAGCACCGGTTACGGCAATTGTAGATTTATTACTTCACACTGCAGTAGATGAGACCGCGTCGGATATTCATATAGAGCCTTTAGAAGCTGATAGTTTGGTTCGGTTTCGTATTGACGGGATGCTTCACGATATACTGCATTTTTCCAAATCCATGCACAGCCAAATCATAAGTCGTATAAAAGTCATGGCGAACTTGCGTACTGATGAACACTCGTCTCCACAAGATGGAAAAATGCGCATTATTCATGACGATCAACCCGTAGATATACGCATATCCATTATTCCCATGGTAGAAGGGGAAAAGGTAGTGATGCGATTATTGGTTTCCCATTACCGACTATTTTCGTTTGCCGATTTGGGTATGAATGAAAGCGCGGTGGCAAAAATTACCTCAGCAATGCATCGAGCGTACGGCATGATACTTTCAACGGGTCCGACAGGGAGCGGAAAAACAACGTCTATATACGCTATGCTTCAGCTATTAAACGTACGTGAAAAAAATATTACTACGATTGAAGATCCTGTGGAGTATCGTATGAAAGGCGTCAATCAAATACAGGTAAACACAAAAACAAATTTGACGTTTGCCAATGGCTTACGATCCATATTACGGCAAGATCCAAATATCGTTTTTGTAGGAGAAATTCGTGACGCAGAAACAGCAGGCATTGCCATAAACGCAGCACTTACGGGTCACCTTGTGGTATCAACCCTTCATACCAACGACGCAGCGACCACGTTACCAAGACTTATGGACATGAATGTAGAGCCATTTTTGGTGGCATCAAGTGTAAGCCTTATCGTTGCGCAACGGTTGGTCAGAAAAATTTGTGATTACTGTAGAGTATCAACGGTGATCATAGAAAATGAGCTGAAAAAAAGTTTACCTGAGTCAATTATCAACAAGCACTTTGTTCCTGTTGGGGATAATCGAGAAATTCATGTATATAAGGGACAGGGGTGTAAAAATTGTCATAATTCAGGATATGCGGGGCGCATTGGCATATTTGAAATTTTAGAAATATCGAAAGAAATTCGAAAGCTTATTACAGAGCGCAAGGACGCAGATGTGATAGCACAGCAAGCAATACAAGAAGGAATGATCTCTATGCTTGATGATGGGTTATTAAAAGTGTCAAAAGGAATAACTTCGATAGAAGAAATACTGCGGGTAACGAGGGTAGAGTCACTATGAAACCTTTATCCATAACACTTCCGAGTACAGAAAAGCTTGGGTTACTGAGTAATTTATCAACAATGGTCAACGCAGGATTGACTATGTCAGAGGCGATTGATTCGCTTATTTCTGATTCGACAGGGAATCTTAAAATACTGCTTACTGGTATTCAGGAAGACATCAATCAAGGGAAACCTTTGTATAGTTCATTATTAAAATATCCGCAAATATTCGATAGCGTCACGGTCACTATCATAAAAGCAGCTGAAGAATCTGGAACGATTGATGTTGTGCTTAAAGATGTGAAAGCGACCGTCAAAAAGGATATAGAATTTACCGATAAGGTTAAATCTGCACTTACGTATCCGGTGATCATACTCATTGTATTTATTGGAGTGTTGCTTCTTCTTTTGACATTTGTGATACCAAAAATTGCCAGCGTGTTTTTAAAACTGCGGGTGACGCTTCCCTTACCGACGAAAATTATGATATTTATGTCGGATATCATGGTTCATTATACGATTCCAACCATCATTGTTACGGTGGGTGTTATTGGACTTTTTATATTTTTGTATAAAAAGCAAAAACGATTGTTTGTCCGATTGTTTCTTGGATTGCCGTATATCTCGGCGATGGCTAGGCAAATTGATCTTACACGCTTTTGTCGAAGCATGTATTTACTTTTGACGTCGGCTATCCCGCTATACACAGCGCTTCAGTTGACCGAGACCGTCGCGATAAAACCAGAAATTATTGCTGCAATTGTTAGGGCGCGAGATTTTGTGGGGGCAGGGAAACGCATGACGGATGGACTTCATGGTCAAAAAGCAATTCCATCACTTATGGTAAAAATTATTGAAGTTGGTGAGCGAAGTGGATCGCTGGATAAATCTATGGAAGATCTTACGGAATATTTTGAGTATCAAGTTACTACTTCTCTTCAATATTTTGTGACGCTTTTGGAACCCTTGATATTAGTGATAGTAGGTGTTTTGGTTGGAGGAATGATGATGGCAATCATTGCACCAATCTATGGACTTATCGGTCAAGTAGGGAGTTTGTAGTAGATTGAACACACATAAAACATCAGGATTTACCCTCTTAGAACTCATCGTGGTTATGGTCATGATGGGAATTTTCATGGCGATAGTAGGTCAGTCATTATTTCAAAGTCATCAAAGCTTGAGTCTAGACACCGTAGTCCAAAAAATGATCAGTGATATCAAAAATCAACAAATGCATGCGATGCAAGCTGATACGGTCATTCAAGGGCAATATGTTGATTTTTCCGTGTATTTTGAAGCGAATAAATACGTTTTGTTTTCAGGGTTAGTATATGATCCGTCAAACACGACAAACATCGAGATGCGCATAGATGCACCAATGTCACTATCTTTTATAGGCGTGCCGCAATCTACTATATCGTTTAGTAGATTAAGTGGTGATGTACGATCTTTTACCATAGGTCAAGACACGATTGTTGTAGAAAATAGTCAAACAACTGAAACACAGTCAGTGCGTATAAACAAGCGAGGGGTGTTATTTTAAACATAACCTATGAAACGAGATCATGGGCAATCAATCATTGAGCTTCTTCTTGCCATGTCTATGGCACTTATCATCCTTCCTGCATTATTTGGTATGTTTTTTGCTTCTCGGGAAGGTAAGGCGCAACAGATTCAACGCACACAAGCAGTCCCGTTAGCCGCAGAGTTAGACGATATTCTCAACAATATAAGAGAACAAGGATGGGATCAATTGAGTGCGTTTGCTATTGGTACACCATACCATCCGGTACATACAAACGGTGTGTGGGTCTTGGTAGCGGGAGAAGACGTTGTAGATGGATTTAAAAGAAGCATTACGTTTGAGCGTGTGTATCGTGATAGCGTGGGTGCGATCGTTGCGACAGGGGGTACTGAAGACATCTCTAGTCGCAACGCAAAGATAGACGTTTCTTGGTTGACACCATTTCCTTCATCGGTGCGTTATTCTCGATACTTTACACGGCATACAAATATTCTTTTGACTGATACAACCACTGCCGACTACAACGCGGGAATACAAACAAATACTGCGGTCAGAACGGTGGGTGACGGCGAGGTGGTGCTAGGTGCTACTGGAGGAGTTGGAGATTGGTGTCAGCCGACGCTAACTATTTCAGCATTGGATTTGCCCAAAAGTGGTGTCGCAAATGCCATAAGCGCGATACAAGGTATCATCGCTGCAGGAACTGGAGACAATGCATCCGGCGTATCATATGCAAATGTATATATCTCTGATCCAGCGACACCAATCAATCCTACAGCATCAGTATCCGGAACTTTTGATGGATACAAAACAAACGATGTATTTACAGAACAAAACGTTGCATATATAGCAACGGATAACAATTCTAAAGAGATTGTGATCATCGATCTTTCCAATAAAAATGCAAGTAATAAATATGCAGAAATTGGTTATTTTAACGCCCCATCAAATGGAAACGGAAACACGGTCGTCACCAAAGAAAACGTAGGGTATATGGTAACAGGTACGATGCTGTATTCGTTTGACCTTACCAGTAAAAACGGGTCTCGACCCCTTCTTGATACCGATGGTGTTTCTCTACCAGCTGTCGGCAATAAGATGGGTATCGTTGGGACACGATTGTTTATAGCAACGGAATCAGTAAGTTCGCAGCTTACCATTGTCGATATCAGTAATCCGTCAAATCTTACTATTGGTACGCAGATTGCGCTTCCAGCGAAAGAAGGAGTAGGGATATATGTTAATTCGTCTGGTACTCGTGCATATATAGCGACGGAAGGCTCTGTCACACAAAAAGAATTTTTTATTGTAAATATACAGGCTTCGTCGTCAGAGTATGGAACTATATATGGAAGTTATGATACAAACGGAATGAATCCGAAAGGTGTGGTTGTCGTATCTGGCCCGCGTGCAATCATTGTTGGTACTGGGGCTGAAGAATATCAGGTTATTGATATTACCAACGAAAGTACAAATCCTTTGTCTCGGTGTGGTGGATTAGAGGTAAATTCTGGCATAAATGGTATATCCACAGTGTTCACTGCAGCCAATCGCGCGTATTCATATATTATAACGGGCGATGCATTGACCGAGCTAAAAATTATAGAAGGAGGCCCTGGAAGTAATGGCAATAGTTTCACGCTGAATGGAACGTTTGTATCGAGAATATTTGATACGCAAACGATTGCAACTGGTAGCGCCATGGCAGCCTTTAACCGTATACACGCAGCTATTACCAAGTCTTCCAGTGTTACCGATATTTCAATACAGGTTGCCGCAGCAGCCGCGGTAAATAATAGTTGTACAACTGCTACGTATGTATACGTTGGACCAGACGGGACGTCTGGTTCGCGATACACATCTTTAGATGATCAAACGATTGTCGGCATACTTCCGTTTTCTTATGATTCCGTAGGGTTTGAAAATCCAGCACGGTGCTTTCGGTATCTTTTGACTCTTAGTACGACTGATTCGACACTTACGCCACAACTTACAGACATGATTATTTCTCTATCACCATGAATAATAAGAAATACACCAATGGATTTACGATTATTGAAATGGTTATATATATGGGCTTATTAAGCATTCTCATCGCCTTAATGAGCCAGTTGTTTATAGCAACCCTAAGTATAAAAGTAGAATCAGAGGCTGGCGCATCTGTGCAACAAGATGGAAATTACATCATTTCAAGAATAGCCTATGATATCCATAGAGCCTCAAGAATTATAGCGCCGGCACTCGGACAAACGGGATCTACGCTCTCACTTGGCATTATAGAAAGTGGTGTAGAACAGACATATACCTATCTGTTAGCAAATACTACACTCACGTTATCGGATGGATCAACGACCGATTCCATCCATAGCGCTACGACAAATGTTTCTACGTTTTCCGTGACTCGTGTGGGCAATTCCGCCACACGTGCCAACGCAAAAGACACTGTGCAATTTCTCATTACTATCTCTAGCACGTATCGTCTGCCATCAGGCATTCAACAGATGACCTTTCAATCGACTGCGGGGTTACGATGATCAAACACCGAAACGGGAGGAGTGGTCAAGCGCTTTTGACCGTACTATTTATTGCCGTTATCGGCATACTTATTACCACGGGTGCGCTGTACGCACTTTTAAACAATATAAATACCGCAACACTTGAAGAGGTAGGTACCATGACGCATTCAGCTGCTGAAAGTGGTATAGAAAATGCGCTTATACGTTTGATTAGAAATCCATCATATACAGGTGAGACAATGATACTTGATGATAATAGGACAGTGGTGGTCACTGTGACAGGGTCATCCTCGCAAACAATTACCGCGACAGCCACAACGGGGCTTGTTACCCAACGAGTTGCTGTGGTGGTACATTATAATGGTGGAGTGTTAACGATAGATTCGTGGAAGAGTATTCCATAGGATGAAATATATGAATGTTTTAGTTTTTATCCAACGACAAGGTGTGCAGTTATATTACATGGATCAGGAAGCCCCGATTGCATGTGTCCTACCGCCGAGTACTATGCGGGATTTAGAAATTATTAATGAAAAAGAATTAGAATCGTTTTTGGCTAAAGCATTGCGTCCAGTGTCGCCCAAGTCTCAATCGCAAGCGATTCTTCTATTGGATGATGCAGTATGCTTTTCTTCCGCATTAGAAGCTGGCAAAGAGGATGAAATTAAAAAAACGCTCATAAACGATGTACCGTTTTTACGCGTTGCAAATACGACTGTGACGCTTACTACTGGCTCGTTGTTTGTAACGACCAATCAAGACTTGTATGAATCGATTGCGCGTGTACTTGAGGCACGAATGTATAGTGTCATCGGTGTGTATCCGTGGGTAGCAATTCAACAGCTTCAGATCCTAAAGTTTGGGGAAACAGTTGGCACTCAGTTTGTGAAACGACTTTTTGATGCTGTTTCTAGTTTAAAGCAGGTAGCATTTAGCTATCATAATCAATTTGTGCCACCAGTCGTGCCTGCAACACATCTTAAGCCCGCGGCTACACAAACTTCCCGAATCGGATGGAGTATATTTCTCTTTGTAGCCCTCGTCTATATTCTCGTCATGGTGGCTATAGCATTTGTGCGTACGTAATTTTACTTGACAAGGTCAATCCGAGTACCTATGCTAATATGAGCATTGAAATTTCATGTCCTTGGAGGGGACGTCTGCCTATGAAACATAAATCTGGTTTTACTCTCATTGAGCTATTGGTCGTTATTGGTATTTTAGCGATATTATTATCCATCACCTTGATTGCCATTAATCCAGCGCGTCAATTTGGACAAGCAAATAACACGAATAGGCAGAGTGCAATACTGCAAGTGTTGAATTCCATACACCAATATAATGCGGAAAACAAAGGACAGTTGCCTTCTGAGGTAAGTGCCTTGGTTGCTGCCACACCGACGTTATTTAACTCCACAAATTTTCCGAATCTTTGTGCGCAGTTAATGCCAAACTATATTCCAGCGTTGCCGACGGATCCGTCCTTAAACAGCGCAAACATCACAGACTGTGCAGCAGTCGGTGGATGGAATACTGGGTACAATATCTCTCGCGATGCACAAAATCGCATCACGGTGAGTGCACCAACAACTGATAATGGTGCAATCATATCGGTAACACGCTAAGTACATATCTATCATAGGTATATGCTAACCCCCCGCCGTGGCGGGGGGTTTGGTGGTATAATGGGTGTATGGAAAAAGCAACGCTTGCAGGAGGATGTTTTTGGTGTACAGAGGCGTTATTTAAACGATTAAAAGGTGTTGTATCCGTTACATCTGGTTATACTGGTGGAGGTCAAAAAAATCCTCGATACGATGATGTTTCTTCAGGGACCACAGGGCATGCAGAAGCAATTCAAATTGAATTTGATCCAAAAATACTTCCCTACAAAAAACTAGTAGAAATTTTTTTCCATCTTCATGATCCGACGACGCTCAACCGTCAAGGAAATGATGTAGGCACTCAATATCGTTCAGCTATTTTTTGTCACACACCACTACAAAAACGAGAGGCGTTGGCAGTAAAAGAACGATTAGACGACGGTCATGTGTTTCGAAATCCAATAGTGACAGAAGTTGAAATGTTAACTGAGTTTTATACTGCTGAAGAAGCACAAAGAGATTATTACTTCAAGAATTCATATCAACCGTATTGTCAGTACGTCGTTTTTCCTAAAGTGACCAAACTTATTAAAGAGTATATCGATGAGGTTAAAGAAGAATATAAGATGCGGTAATGGAGATCAGTTTTTTGATTCTCGCGTAAACTTCACACGGCCGATTTTTCCCAAATGAATTTTTCGAATACGCAATGAGATTGGTGTTATCTCCACAAGCTCATCGTCTTCGATGAAATCAAGAGCCTGCTCAAGACTTAATTCCATTGGTGGATCGAGCTGTATGGCGACATCGGCATTGGCTGAGTGAATGTTTGTTAGTTTTTTTATTCTACACACATTCATGTCGATATCTTCTTGACGATTGTTTATTCCGATAATCATACCCTCATAGACTGGGACGCTTGGGCCGATTAATGCTTTGCCTCGCTCTTGCACAGTCGTTAACGCATAAGCTGTAGATTTACCGGTTTCTATAGAGATAAGTACACCGTTTCGCACTTTTGGTTTTTTGGGCGTTACTGGCGCATATCCAATAATGCGGGTTGCGATAATGCCAGATCCACGTGTTTTGGTCATGATATCACCTCTAAATCCCAAGAGGTTTCTTGTTGAGAGTTTGTAAACCATTTTTGTTACCCCTCGGTCATTAGTGTGCGTATCGAGAAGTTCTCCATGCCGCTTACCCATTTCTTCGGTGATGATGCCGATAAATGAACTATCAAGCTCTATAGTGAGTTCCTCGTACGGTTCATTTTGGATGCCATCTATCGTCTTAAAGATTACCTCAGGTTTGCCTACTTGGAGTTCATACCCTTCGCGGCGCATAGTTTCTAGTAATATAGCGATATGAAGCTCTCCTCTTCCCGATACCAAAAAACCAGTCCCTGAATCATTTGTTTCAATTTTGAGTCCGATGTTTGTTTGAATTTCTCTGGTAAGTCTGTCTGCTAGTTGTGTCGGTGTCCCATAGGTACTTTCTTTGCCGGCAAATGGCGATGTGTTAGGTCCGACTAATACTTTCAGTGTCGGTTCTTCTACTTCCATCTTAGGAAATCCAGTAGGATCAGAAGGATCAGCAAGTGTTTGACCGATGGCTATATCGTCGCATCCTGTGATTGCGATGATATCTCCTGTTTCACCAATCTCTGTTGGAATTCGCTTGAGACCTTTGCTGGTAAAAACTTCTTCTACTTTAAATGTTCCCCGTTTTATATGTTCATCTAAGATAAGAAGCGTATCACCTTTTTTGATACTTCCTTGTGTGACATTGCCGATAACAAATTTACCTTTGTGTGTATCAAAATCAAGGGTAGTAACCAGCATTTTAAAGGGTTTTGAAGGATCTCCTTTTGGTTTTGGAACATAGTGAAGCACTGCTTCAAACAGTGGCTCTAGGGTCGCAGGTTCATTTGGATTGAGAGGAAGTGTGTTCCACGCTTTTTCGTCTCTCCCTATTGCATATAAAACGGGGAAATCGAGATGATCTTCATGGTGAGCCAAATGGAGAAATAAGCTTTCGATTTCTCGAAGGACTTCTTTGGGTTGTGCGTCAGGCCTGTCAATTTTGTTAATAACCACAATGACCGTGAGATTGTGTTCAAGTGCTTTTTGTAAGACAAAGTGTGTTTGGGGAAGAGGCCCTTCTGCTGCGTCGACGATCAGAAGTACTCCATCTGCCATATTGATGACGCGCTCTACCTCTCCGCTGAAATCTGCATGGCCCGGTGTGTCAATAATGTTAATTTTGGTAGTTTTGTAGGTAACAGCTGTATTTTTAGCAAGTATGGTGATACCCTTTTCGCGCTCAAGATCATTGCTGTCAAGGATTGTATTTTGCTGCATTTCCGCTTCGTTTTCTCGAAAGGTGTGCGTTTGCTTGAGCATGCCGTCAACCAGCGTTGTTTTACCGTGATCCACGTGCGCGATAATAGCTATATTTCTGATATCCATAAAAGTTTTGGGCGGTAACGGGCAACGAAGGTGAAAGAGAAGTGATATCTTTTTACCAGACGACGCGTGTAACCTTTTTATAGTATAGCAGAATGAGGCTATTTGGACAAGTAACGCCGCTCTTAATGCAATTGAGTTGTAATTATAATATTGATCGTGTATAGTCAAACTATGAACACTTTACTGCTTTATAGCCTCATCGGCGGTGTATTATCACTTGTCGGCGGCGTTCTTTTATTGTGGAAGCCCACGTTTACTGAAAAATACATGACGGCACTGTTGGGATTTGGTGCAGGCGCTTTTTTAGCGGCTGCATTTATGGACATTCTCCCTGAGGCACTACAAAAGCTAACAGAGCCACAACCCATCATGATTGCCGTGCTTAGCGGATTTTTGGGATTTTTTATCCTTGAACGACTCCTTATGCGATTGTTTCATATGCACAACGGTCCATTGGTGCATTCAGAACACACTGAGTCATTGCCATACCTTTTGATATTAGGAGACAGCTTTCATAATTTCCTCGACGGTATTGTCATCGGTCTTGCGACGATTGCACATCCGATCCTTGGGCTTCCGACAGCGCTTGCTGTTGCGGCGCATGAATTGCCGCAAGAGATGGGTGACTTTTCTATTATGATACGACAAGGATGGAGTAAAAAAATGGTTTTTGGGATAAATATACTCCAATCACTGCTTACCATACCTGGCGCGTACATTGGGTATTATATGGGCGGTGTAGTCGAGCCATATATACCGATTCTTTTAGGGGTCGCTGCTGGAATATTTATATATATTGCGGCAACGGATATATTGCCCGAGCTACATCACAACTCAAGTCATAAATATTTTTTTCGCGTGGTTATTCCTACGTTACTTGGTGTAATTTTCGTATCATTTTTTTCTTCGCTTGAACGGCAGTAACGGAACGGAATGTGCGTATAAGTAACATTTTTTGGAGGTGAATAAGTTACGATACATATGCGACATTGAGTAAATGGATCACTACGCCCGAGC
>ERZ1292632.1716-Hain-H43-01um-R2-1716-length-20401-cov-5_pt1 | contig 20401 bp, 13 predicted proteins | sample MGYA00564407_ERZ1292632 | MGnify/ENA primary metagenome ERZ1292632 (study PRJEB36523, sample SAMEA6512637) | groundwater metagenome | collected 2019-01-08 | study: AquaDiva: Metagenomics assemblies of 32 groundwater samples | reverse complement strand
TGGCGATGGCGTCGGTGGTATTTCTTATTTTTGGGTCAGTGGTGGCTCCAACTACGGCGACTTTGGCAGCTGATACAACCCAAAGTACCGGGGCAGAGCGCCAGGCTCTTGAAGATCAATTGAAGGCGCTTGAGGGCCAGATTGACCAGTATGAGGATCAGATTACTAATTATCAGAAACAAGGTAGTTCTTTAAAAGGCGAAATAGGAAAATTAGATACGAAGGTTTCCAGGTTAAGTCTTCAGATTAAAGCGATAAAGCTTAATATAAACCAATTGGACCAGAAGATTGATGAAACGGAATATCAAATTACGACAACACGGAATAATATAGACGTTAATAAGAAATCTTTATCGGGTATTTTAAAGGATCTTTATCAAAGCGAGCAGTCGAGCATGATGGAGGTGTTTCTAAAAAGTCCGAAGATCTCTGATTTTTTTAACGACTTAAATGATTTGACTTTGCTTCAAAATAGTCTCCAGACAGCAATTCAGAAAATCGCAGACCTCCAAGATCGACTAGGGGAGCAACGGGACCAATTAGGATTAGCTAAGGCCGATCAAAGTACGTTAAAGCAATATCAAGAAAGCCAAAAGCAAGAAACCGAAAAAACAAAAGGCCAAAAAGGGGAGCTCCTTTCAATTACTAAAAACCAGGAATCCAAGTACCAGTCCTTACTTAAGGAAACAAAGAAAACTGCGGCCGAAATTCGAAGCAGAATTTTCCAACTTTTAGGCGGAGGTGAAATGAGCTTTGCGGATGCTTACAAATTTGCTAAACTAGCAAGCCAAGCGACTGGTATTGCTCCAGCTTTGATTTTGGCAGTTTTGGATCGAGAGTCGGCTTTGGGGAAAAATGTGGGACGTTGCAATTATAAAACCGCGATGCATCCTACTCGCGACATCCCGCTTTTTTTGGAGATAGTTAAGGATTTGGATATTAGTCCGGATTCGGTAATGGTTTCTTGCGCCAATAAAGATGGAGCTTATGGAGGGGCGATGGGGCCGGCTCAGTTTATTCCATCGACTTGGAATCTTTATAAAGATGAAGTGGCAAAAGCCACAGGAAATAATCCGGCCTCGCCTTGGAGCAATGCCGATGCCTTTACAGCTACCGCTCTTTATCTCCAAGATTCTATGAACGGATGCAAGGGCGCTTATTCAAATCCGACAAGCCAAGAAAGATGCGCGGCGGCAAAATATTATGCCGGGGGACGGTGGAAAAGCTATTTATGGACTTATGGGCAGGCGGTTGTGGATCGGGCGGCCAGCTTTATTGACGATATTGCGACAATCACATCGTAAATTTAAATTATGCCGAATAAATTTGTTTTAAAAAATGGCCTGAGATTAATTTTGGTACCACAGCCGGCAACGCTCGCGGCGACGGTTTTGATTTTAGTTGAGGCGGGATCAGAGTATGAAACCAAACGGATTAACGGGCTTTCTCATTTTTTGGAGCACATGGTTTTTAAAGGGACTAAAAACCGACCAAAGTCGGGAATGATTGCGCATGAATTAGACAGTTTAGGAGCGGAATATAATGCTTTTACGGGCAATGAATATACCGGTTACTACGCCAAGGTTCAGAAAGAAAAGGTGGATAAGGCGATTGACATCGTTTCAGACCTTTATTTAAACCCGATTTTTAACCCGGCGGAGATCGAGAAAGAGAGAGGAGTGATAATAGAGGAAATTAATATGTATGAGGATACACCAATGAGGCGGGTGCACGAATTTTTCACCGGTTTGCTTTACGGTGATCAGCCGGCGGGATGGGATATTGCTGGCAGGAAGGATGTAATTCAGACCTTGATACAGGAAGATTTTATTAAATACCGAGGAGAGCATTACGTGGCGCCTAAGACGGTGGTGGTAGTTTCCGGTAATTTTGACGAGAAGAAAGTGAAAGCTCAAGCGGAAAAGGCGTTTTCGCATCTTAAAAAAGAAAAAGCGATTAAGAAGCTAAAGACGTTTGATAAGCAAACAAAACCGGAGCTGGTAGTGAAGTATAAAGAATCAGACCAGAGTCATTTGGTTTTGGGTACGCGCGCGTTTGATATTTTTGATAAAAGGCGGCACGCGCTTCAGGTTTTGGGAGACGTTTTAGGCGGAGGAATGAGTTCTCGTCTTTTTCATAAAGTACGGGAGGAACTGGGGGCGGCGTATTATGTGCGAGCCGATTCAGACCTAATGCTTGACCACGGCTACTTCGCGGTTTCGGCGGGAGTGGATCACGGAAAAATCGAAGCGGTGGTTAAGGCGATTTTGGAAGAAATGAAACGATTGACTAAGGAATTGGTGCCGGCGGCGGAGCTCCAAAAATCAAAAGACCACATGATTGGGAATTTTATTTTAGGGTTGGAATCTTCGGATGAGTTGGGATCGTTTTATGGCGGGCAGGAAATTGTGACGAAGAAAATTCTTTCACCCAACGAGATTATAGAGAAAGTGAAGAAAGTGAAAGCGGAGGAGATTCGTGAGGTAGCGAAGTTTATATTCCAAAATTCGAAACTTAATTTAGCGGTGATTGGGCCTTATAAAGACAAGGAGGGTTTTAAGAAGATTTTGAGGTTTTAGGTTCGTTTAAGATTTAGTTTTTCTCAACCCGCTTCGGCTCGGGAAATTTAACTAGCTCATATACGAGAAAATACCGCCCGGCCTCATCCGCCGGTTGGCGGACTCGGGGGCACCCGGATATTTTCTCTACTCGCTAGTTAATTTCTACCTCGCCTCTTGCTTATGGTTTCGAAAAACTAAATCTTAAACTTTTTTGATTGTCTTCTTGAAATTTTGGGGAGGGTGGTTGACGGATTGGCTATAGGGAGGTATAAGGAAAGTAGTTCCTTGATTTCGTAAGGACTCTGCGGCGCCGACGGGATCGGACAGAATTAAGTAAGTGGCGAGCCCGAAGGGGAGAGCCAAAAAGAAAGGATGAATGAGCCCTATGGGAGAACTCATTAGAATACCGCATTCTGACCTTCACTCAACTATCGAGGTGTTGGATCACGGAGGCGTTCATCCGGTTGATTTCGATTTGATTCGATCAAATCGAAGATTTGCTGCTGGGGTGATCGACTTTGTAGCGTTTGGTAATTTTAGGCCCACCCAGGATCAAAGAGCCGTCCGAAGAGTTTTTGGTTCTCCTCGTGTTTGGTTCCCCGGGGATTGGGGGCGATTATTTATGCCCTTCACAGGAGAAATCCCAGACGAAGTTGAGGAGATTCCGATCAGCGATGCTCAACTCGTGGAACTTGGTATGCAAGACGACCTTTTCCTCTTTTGGACTCCAAAATTAAACTTAGAATTATTGGAGTCCTCGGTTGGGTTAAAAGTGCCAGGGAGGAGATTAAGGTTGAGTATTGAACACTTTCCGGGTTGGGAACAAGAAATTCAGGGGTGGTATCTTTTAAGAACAGCTTCGGTGGTTGGATCTGAGGGCAAGCGGTTTTCTGACCAACTCAAGTTGTCTCGTGGGGGCGAAACATCGCCAGCACCAGTGGCTGTATTTCTCGCTTTCCTGCTGTATTATTTGAAAAACGATGTCCGCTTGCGGGTGAATTGCTCTTTGCGGATGTCGGTTTTAGGGGGGAGCTATAATCCAGCATTGGTCGGATGGAGGCGAAATTGCGTTGGGGTCGATCAGGGATTAACCGTAGCTAGTTGTTCCCCCGATTACCGTGATTCCAGAGTTGGCCTTGCGACCATGATTAAACTGTAGAGGTTTGGAAGTTTAGTTGCCCCGTCTCTTTTGCGAGAGACGGGGATTTCTTTTGTTGGACTATTTTTGGTTTTAAATGTAAATTTAGATGGATATGACCGATAATAAATATTACATTACAACGGCGATTGATTATACGAATGCCAAGCCGCACGTGGGGCATGCTTTAGAGAAGGTGCAGGCGGATGTTTTGGCGCGATACCACAGAGCCAAGGGTTTCAAGACATTTTTTTTGACGGGGACGGATGAGCATGGGGTGAAGATTTTGCGGAAGATGAAAGAATGGGGAGTATCGCGCGAGCCCCAGCAGTTTGTGGATGAAATCGCCGGTTATTTTAAAGCACTTAAAGAAGCGCTCAATTTAAGCTGGGATGATTTTATTCGGACGACTGACAAAGAAAGGCATTGGCCGGGCGCGCAGTTGATTTGGAAAAAATTGGTTGAAGCCGGAGATATTTACAAAAAAAACTATAAAGGACTTTATTGCGTGGGGTGCGAGAAGTTTGTGACCCAGAAAGATTTGGTTGACGGAAAATGCAAGGATCACCAAAAAGAACCGGAGGTGGTGGAGGAGGAAAACTATTTTTTTAAACTTTCTAAATATTCAAAAGAAATCGAGGCAAAAATTAAGAGTAAGGAGTTATTGATTTTGCCGGAAGGGCGAGAGAACGAAATTTTGGCTTTAATTAATGAGGGGTTGGAGGATGTGAGTTTTTCCCGGCCGAGTAAGGATTTGCCGTGGGGGATTCCGGTGCCGGGGGATGAAACGCAAACGATGTATGTTTGGTGCGACGCGCTTTCTAACTATTTATCGGCGATTGGGTATGGGCGAAACGAAGATTGGAAAAACTGGTGGCCGGCGGAGGCGCAAGTAATCGGGAAAGATATATTACGATTTCACGCCGCGATTTGGCCGGGGATGCTTCTTTCGATCGGACTGCCGTTACCTAAGAAAATTTTAGTGCATGGGTTTCTCACGATTGACGGAGCGAAGATGTCGAAATCCGTGGGGAATGTGGTTGACCCATTTGAATTGGTGAAAAAATATGGAACGGATGCGGTTAGATATTATTTGCTTAAAGAAGTGCCTTCGCAGGATGACGGGGATTTTAGTATTGCCAATTTGGAGCGGGTTTATAACGGGGAATTGGCGAATGGCTTGGGAAATTTCGTGGCGCGGGTTTTGGGGCTGGCTTCGAAGTTTGGGAAATTCGCAGTGGATTTTGATTTAATCGAACCAGCGGTGAGCGATAAAATTAATGCGACTAAAGTATTGGTTGATGAAAAAATTCATGCATTTAGATTGCATGAGGCGATTGGTGCCATAAACGAACTGATTTCTTTTGGCGATAAATATGTAAACGATCATGAGGTTTGGAAAGGTACCGATTCTAAAAAGAAAGAAATTTTGAATTTAATAGTGATTTTGGATAATGTGGCGGCGTTTTTAAAGCCATTTTTGCCGGAAACAGCGGATAAAATTTCCAAGTCAATTAATTGGCTGGATAAAAAAAATTTGGAGGTAAAGAAAGGGGAAGTTTTATTCCCTAGGCTCGGGTAGTGTAGGGGTGTTTAATAGTACACCAAATTAAGCGATCGTGCGCTTTAGTGTACTGTTTTTTGCGGTTAATTGCATTAACAATCAAAATAAACAAATGAAAAAGGCGCGGGGTTGTTTTCCGCGCCTCAGGTGATTGCTAGGTTGGACCTAGCGTGTCTTGGTTAGTGTTTCAAGTAGAACACAGATCGGCGATGATTTCCTTGACTTTGAAATGTGAATTGGCGGGGAAGTTAGGATTGGATTGGGCAATTCTTCCCATCGACTGCCAACCAGCAGTAAAGCCGATTGTTATTATGCCAGTGGTTTTGGCTTGGATCAGCCCGTCGTGATTGTCGTCAACGTAGACGGTCTTTCCCCTTTCTACTGAGAGCTGCACGCAGGCTCTTCTTAGTGAGTTGTCCTTGTCGGTGCAGTCGCCCCAAACGAGATTGAAAAACTGGCGGAGGTTGCGGATGGCCAAACGGTGATTGAGAATCGAGGTCGCCTCGCCGCTTACGATGCCGCGTTTAAGTCCTATATCTCTTGCGAAGATGAGAAGTTCTCTTAATCCGGGCTGAAGCTTAATCCCGTTTCGGTTAGTGTGGAAGTAAGTTTCCCAGATTTGGGATATTTCTCGTGCTGTGGCGGAATGCGGGATACCGAATTTACGGTAGGTTTTGATGTAATCGGGCCCAACTTCGTCGAAGAAGGTGTCGATTGGCGGATGGGGAACTTCATAGTGATCGAAAATGGCTTTAACGCCCCTGAACTTGGCGTCACGATCGTTTTCGGTTGTGCCGTTAAAATCAAGAATTAGGCACTCTGGTTTTAGTAATACCACACCAACCTCCTAGTTGCATATGTGTAGTTTCCTGCCGATTTTTCGAATGACTAAAGGTATGTTAGGATGAAATTAATTTTTTAGCAAGCATGAAATACATTGATGCGCATACGCACGCACATTTTGCGGTGTTTAAAGATGATTATAAACACGTGATTGGGCGGGCGATTGACTCGGGAGTTTCGGTGGTAAATGTCGGAACGCAGAGGGATACATCCAAGCGAGCGGTTGAAGTGGCGCACGAGCTCGGAGAAGGAGTCTGGGCAGTGGTGGGTTTACATCCAATTCATACCGAGAAATCTTTTCACGATGAGCAGGAGCTGGGGTCGGTGGATCCTATTACCATCTCTAATTCGCGCGAATTGGAGAATAAGGAGGGGGGAGATTCGCGTGGATTTACCAGCCGCGGAGAGGAGTTTGATTACGAGTATTATAAAAAATTAGCACTAGATTCCAAGGTGGTGGCTATAGGGGAGTGTGGGTTGGACTACTTTAGAATTATGAATAATGAATCAGGAATTATGAATGTTGAAGAAGTTAAGAAAAGGCAAAAAGATGCTTTTATCAAACAAATTGAATTAGCGAAAGAAGTTCAAAAACCGTTGATGATCCATTGCCGTGATGCCTTTGATGATTTAGTTGCTATTCTTGATTTACACTTCACACTTCATAATTCTAAAGCACCTGGTATAGTTCACTTTTTCACTGGCACTAAAGAAAATGCCAAGGTGCTTCTCGGTATGGATTTTTATTTTACCTTTGGTGGGGTGGTTACATTTACACGAGATTATGATGAAATAATTAAGCTGATTCCGATGGATAGGATTTTGAGCGAGACGGATGCGCCGTATGTGACGCCGGTGCCTTTTAGGGGTAAGCGCAACGAACCAGCGTATGTGATTTATGTAGTCCGAAAGTTGGCGGAGATTAAGGGAGTAACGGAGGAAGAAATGACGGAGCAGATTTGGTCTAACGCCAAACGGGTGTTTGGCATTTAGCTACCAGAATACGGATTTTTACGGATATACAGATTTATATATTTCGGCTAGAAACGCGTTTGAGAGCGATTATTTGCTTTCGGGTTATAAAACTTTCACGCCGAATTTTTTTAGAGCAACAACGAGGGGTGCGAGAGGCAGGCCAACTATGTTTGAATAGTCGCCTTCGATTTTATCGATTAAGATGGAGCCGAGGCCTTGAATGGCATAGGCGCCGGCTTTGTCGAGAGGTTCTTTTGAATTTACATAAGTAGCGATTATTTGAGGGCTTAGTTTTTTCATATGAACTTTCGTTTCGATTGATTGCGAAATAATTTTTCCGGTTTTTGCGTTAATAATAGTAAAACCAGTGATAATGGAATGACTTTTCCCGCTAAGTTTTTTGAGCATTTCCTTGGCGCCTTTTGCGGAGTGAGGTTTTCCCATAACTTCTTTACCGAGTACGACGATGGTATCGGCGGCGATGATAATGGCGTTTTTGTGTCTTTTCGCCACAACTTCGGCTTTGCCGCGGGAGAGTTTTTTGGCAAGCGCGTGGGGTGGAAGATTTTCTTTCATATTTTCCTCGTAACCGCTGTCTTCGGCTTGAAATTTCAAGCCGATTTTTTGAAGCAGTTCTTTCCGGCTAAGAGAAGTTGAGGCGAGAATGATTTTTTGGTTCATATTTGTTTTGGTTGGTTTTTTACGCTAAAATTCTAACAATATTCAGTTTTTATGTCTAAAAAATACGACTTTACGAAGATTGAGCGCAAATGGCAACGTAAGTGGCTAGAGGAGAGAACCTATGAACCCTCCTTCGCCAAAGGGCTTCGGACGGGCAAGCCGAATTTAAAGTCCGCCAGTGGGCGGAGCAAGAAGCCGTTTTATAACTTGATGATGTTCCCGTATCCGTCGGCGGAGGGGTTGCATGTCGGGAATATGTACGCTTTTACAGGAGCGGATATTTATGGGCGGTTTAAGCGGATGCAGGGTAATGATGTATTTGAGCCAATCGGGCTGGATGGATTTGGGATTCATTCCGAAAACTATGCTTTGAAAATTGGGACCCATCCGGCAAAGCAATCAAAAATTTCGGAGAAAAGATTTTATAAACAATTGGCTTCGATTGGGAATGGTTTTGCCTGGAATGAGCATTTGGAAACTTACGCCCCGGAATATTATAAGTGGACGCAGTGGATTTTTGCCGAGATGTTTAAAAAGGGTTTGGCTTACCGCAAAAAGCAGGCGGTGAATTGGTGCCCTTCGTGCAAGACGGTTTTGGCGGATGAGCAGGTTATCAATAATTCAAAAGTCAAAAGTCAAAATGTAAAATTACAAGGTAAAATTCAAAATGAAGAAAATAAGGTTGGAGGAGGGGTTTGTGAGAGATGTGGCGCGGAGGTTTTTAAGAAAGAATTGGAGCAGTGGTTTTTTAGGATTACGAAATATGCCGATCGTTTACTTGCGGATCTCAAAAATCTTGACTGGTCAGAGCGTGTTAAGATAGCGCAGGAGAATTGGATTGGGAAGTCGGAGGGAGCGGAGATTGAATTTAGAATTAAGAATAAAGAATTAGGAATAAAAAGATTCGTCTTGCTTCATGGTAAGGGCGGTCATTTAGATCGAAACTTTTTTATGTGGCTTAAAGGCGAACTTGAAGGGCAAGGTTACGAGGTCGTAGTGCCTATTTTACCTGGCGCAGGCGCGCCAAACGATGATGAACAAGCGGATTATGTTATCAAAAATTGTAAGCTAGATGAGCAAACAGCTATTTTGGGGCATTCTTTCGGAGGAATAGTAGCGCTTAGAGTTTTAGAGAGGGGAGTAAAGTTAGGAAAAGTGGTTTTAGTTGCGACTCCGTCAAGCGGTGATTTTTTGGATAAAAAAGATAGGCCGACTGTAACTGAAGCTGCCCTAAAAGGCTTTAAATTTGATGTTATTAAAAAGAACTGCTCTTTTTTTGATGTTCTCGTTGATTTAGGAGATACAGTAGTGCCATTTTCGGATGGAGAGTTTTTGGCGTCAAGATTTGGCGTACCTCTTACTAAGACATTTGCCAAAGAGCCACATTTTTGTGCCAAAGAAGAGCCGGCTATTTTGGACGCGCTTTTGCCGTCAATAAAAGTATTTACGACTCGGCCAGATACGCTTTTTGGAGCAACGTATCTTGTTCTCGCCCCTGAAAATAAGTGGCTCGAACAAGAAATCCGAAATCCGAAATCCGAAATTCTAAACAAATCCGAGGTTCAAAAATATATAGAAAAGGTAAAAGAGAAATCCGAGGAAGAGAGAATTTCAGAAGGTAGAGGCAAGACGGGGGTTGAGTTAAAAGGGGTGAAGGCGATTAATCCGGCGAATGACGAAGAAATTCCAATCTGGGTGGCGGATTATGTTTTGGGTTCGTATGGCACGGGAGCGATTATGGCGGTGCCTGCGCACGATGAGCGTGATTTTGAATTTGCGAAGAAATTTAATTTATCTGTTAGAGAGGTAGTGGTGCCTGATTTTGGCGAGGTTCGATCGAACGAGCAATATGTGCAAGGAGTAACAGTAATTGGTTATGATAAGGCGAGCAATAAATTTCTTGGCTTAAAATGGAAGGATAAGGCAACGTGGCTCGTAGGAGGCGGAAAGGAGGGAGATGAAAGTTTCGAAGATGCTGCAAGAAGAGAGCTTGCCGAGGAGACTGGTTATAAAGATATTATCAACCTCATCTCTCTAGGTTCTCTTTATTCCCATTATTATAACGACAAAAAAAATATTAATCGCCGTTCTTTCGCCGTTAATTTTTTGGCCATTCTTGATAGAAATAAGCAAGGAAAGTCGAATCTTGAGACCCACGAAGATTTTACTTTTGAGTGGTATGACATAAAAACTTTACGAGAAGAAATTAGAAAGGTGGGCGGAGGAGTTGAACATTGGCTTGAAGTGCTTAACCGCGCCGAAAAGGCGATCGCTTTATATGAAGTTGGGAAAATTTATGAGCCGCAGGGTTATGTTGATGCTGGCGCGATGATAAATTCCGGAAAGTTTGATGGTATGAATTCCGAGAAAGCGAAGTGGGAGATTGCGAAATTTGTGGGCGGGGAGAGGAAGATTCAATATAGATTGAGGGATTGGTTGATTTCAAGGCAGAGGTATTGGGGGCCGCCGATTCCAATGATTTATTGCGAAAATTGCGCGAAAGCGGGAAAAGGAGACCAGAAAGAGATGCCGGGATGGTATGCGGTGTTAGAGAAAGATTTGCCGGTGAAGTTGCCGATAGTGAAAGATTTTCGGCCGCGAGGAACAGGGGAGTCGCCTTTGGCTTCGGTTAAATCTTTTTATGAAGTAAAATGCCCGAAGTGCAAAGAAAAAGCTCGAAGAGAAACGGATGTTTCGGATACTTTCCTTGATTCAGCTTGGTATTACCTCGGGTATCTTGCCCTCGGAATTAAAAATTTAAAAATCAAAAATCAAAATGACGATTTAAAATTCAAAAGTAGAAAATCAATTTTTGAGGTCAATAGAAGTATTTTTAAAAAATGGTTACCGATTGATTTGTATACCGGAGGGGCAGAACATTCTGTTTTGCATCTTTTATACGTCAGGTTCTTGGCTAAAGTTTTTCATGATTGGGGATTGGTTAATTTTGATGAGCCGGCGAAAAAGTTTAGGGCACATGGGCTATTGATTAAAGATGGAGCGAAGATGTCGAAATCAAAGGGGAATGTGATTAATCCGGACGAATACATCGAAAAATTTGGGGCGGATACTTTAAGGATGTATCTGATGTTTTTGGCGCCTTTTGAGCAAGGTGGAGATTTTAGGGATTCGGGGATTTTGGGAGTGGAGCGGTTTCTTCAGAGAGTCTGGCGACTTTTTGAAAAGTTAGACGTTAGAAGTAAGACGTTAGACAATGAAAGCAAAGATTTTGAAAGATTACTGAATAAAACTATTAAGAAAGTGACGGAAGATATTGAGACGTTGAATTACAACACGGCGGTTTCAGCGATGATGATTTTATTGAACGAGGTAGAGAAACACGAAAAGTTATCGGTTGAAAGCTATAAGATATTTGTTAAATTGCTAGCGCCTTTTGCGCCGCATATGGCCGAAGAAATTTGGAAAGGAGTTTTGGGAAACAAAAAATCAATTCATGTTTCCGGTTGGCCGAAGTATGATTCGAAATTGATTAAGGACGAGAAATTTACTTTAGTTATCCAGATTAACGGAAGAGTGAGGGATAGTGTGGAAGTGGAAGTGGGAATCACGCAGGCGGAAGCGGAAAAATTAGTTTTTGCTCGTGAAAAAGTGAAAGAGCAACTTCAGGGCACGAAGCCGAAGAAGATTGTTTTTGTGCCGGGGAGATTAATAAGTATAGTGGTTTAGTTTTGATTGGGAGAAGGAAATGAGCTAAAATAAGCATATATGTGCGGGATTTTTGGATATTTAGGAGGTAGGAAGGCGACGCCGATTTTGGTTGAGGGGATTAGAAACCTTGAGTATAGGGGATACGATTCGGCCGGAATGGCGGTTATGAGCGATAGCGGGCGAGTGATAAGCGAGAAGGCGGTGGGGCCGGTGGTTTATCTTGAGCGAAAGGTTAAAAAAAATAAGGCGATAAACGGAGATTTAACGACTGGTTTAGTGCACTCACGGTGGGCCACGCATGGCGGAGTGACGGAGAAAAATGCTCATCCACACACGGATTGCTCGAAAAATATTTGGCTGGCGCATAACGGAATTATTGAAAATTATGTCGAACTAAAAAACGACTTAATTAAGAAGGGGCATAAATTTAAATCCCAGACAGACACAGAAGTCATAGCGCATTTGGTTGAGGAAGTTAAAAAATCCAAAAATATTAAACTCGAGGAAGCGTTAAGGTTGGCTTTGAATGAAACAAAGGGAACGTATGGGGTGGTGTCTTTTGACCGGCGAGAACCCGGAAAGCTCGTGGTGGCAAGGAATTTCAGCCCTTTGGTTTTAGGAATAGGGAAAGATGAGTTTTTTGTGGCATCGGATGCCACGCCAATCGCGCCACACACCAAGCGGCTGGTTTATCTAAAAGACGGCGAGATGGCGGTTTTGAAACGAGACGGGTATAAGATTTTTAATTTGAACAATAAGGAGGTTAATCGGAGGCATCACGATATAGATTGGGATTTTGAGCAGGCGCAGAAAGGCGATTTTCCTGATTTCACTTTGAAGGAAATTTTTGAACAATCGAAGGCGCTTGAAAATTCATGCAGAGGGAGAATTGATTTGAAAAATAAAAAAACGGTTTTAGGAGGTTTAGCGGGGCTGGAGGGAGAACTTTCGAAAGTAAAAAGACTAATTATTGTAGGGAGCGGGACGGCGCATCATGCGGGGATGCTTGGTAAAATTTTTATCGAGGAGCTAGCGGGTTTTCCGGTAGTAACCGACATTGCTTCGGAGTGGCACTACCGGCGTCCGATTTTTCAGAAAGGAGACGTGTTTTTAGCGATTTCGCAATCCGGTGAGACGGCAGACACCTTGGCGGCTTTGCGAGGGGCTAAGAAGAAAAAGATTCTGACACTTGGAATTACAAACGTGATTGGTTCAACCTTAGCGCGCGAGACGCACGGAGGAGTTTATCAGCATGTTGGTCCGGAGATTGGGGTAGCGGCGACCAAGTCTTTTATTTCACAGTCGGCGATTTTGCTTCAGATAGCGGTGTTTTTAGGGAAGCAACGCGAGCTTTCAGATGCGGCGGCCTATAAAATTTTGCGGGTATTCAAAAGCTTGCCGAAGCTGGTGGATAAAATTTTGACTCAAAGCGAGGCGATTAAAAATTTAGCGGCGAAATACAAGGAGTATGACGACTTTTTGTTTTTGGGGCGGAAATATAATTATCCAGTGGCGTATGAAGGCGCGTTAAAGCTTAAGGAGATTTCTTACGCACACGCCGAGGGGTTAGCGGCCGGGGAATTGAAGCACGGGCCAATTGCGATGATTGATAAGGATTTTCCTTCGGTTTTTATCATGCCTCGCGATTTGGTTTATGATAAGAATTTTTCGAATGTTCAGGAGGTTAAAGCTAGAGGGGGACGTGTTTTAGCAATTACAACGGAGGGGAATAAGGATTTAGAAAAAATAGCGGATGATGTGATTTATGTGCCGGAAGTGCCGGAAATACTTTATCCATTTCTCACTATTGTTCCTTTGCAACTTTTCGCCTATTGGAACGCGGTTTTGAGGGGTTATAATGTCGATAAGCCGAGAAATTTAGCAAAATCGGTTACGGTGGAGTAGGGCTTAATTTAGTATTTTTAAAACATCGCCTATATTTATAATAAATTATAAGATCTTACCGTCCTGCCTATGTCGAGATTACGGCGGGCAGGCAACCCGAATGTTTTGGAAATATGAAATTAAACTTTCTTGAGAAAAGAAATAAATATAGCCAAAATTCAAGAATCAAATTATTAAGTTAAAATGCTGGAAAAATTTAAATGGCAAAAAAGAAAAGGAAATGCGGCTGTTTTTTTTGTTTTGATAATTGGTTTCGCGTTGTTGGTTTTCTTAGTGAGTTCAGGGGCACTTAAAAGATTTGGTGTAGAGAAAATAGATTTTTCTAGTTTAAATAGTTTTAGAAAAAGCACGTCGTCGATTGTTCAAAAAAGCACCTCTAGTAGCGCAATAAAGCCGGTTCCAAAAAAACAAGAGCCAACAGCGGCGCCAATTATAAAGCCAAAACCAGCTCCGACTTCGACAATTAATCCCTCTCAAATACCGGCCGGTTTTACTTTAGAACAATTATCGCCTTATTTTAAAAAAATCAGGATTGGGTCTGTTTCGCCGGGGTCTTCAAGATCGTACGGTGTCGTAAATTTAACTGCCAATCTTAAAGAAAGCGAGGCGGTGGATGTGACTGGGTGGGTTTTAAAGGGGAAAAGCGGTAGCCAGTTTATACCTCAAGCGGTGGAAGTTTATGGACCTTTAGGGCTTACGTCACCCGGAGACATTGTCTTAAAGAAGGGACATATTTTGAGTATTCATTCTTCTAAAAGTATAATTGGCCAAAACTTGCGTTTGAATAAGTGTACGGGCTATCTTGAAAGTTTGTTTGATTTTATTCCTGCTTTACCCAGAGATTGCCCTAAAACCTACAGCGATCGTTCTGAACTTTATGAATTTAGTGGGCAATGCGAAGATTACGTAAGATCGCTGGGTACCTGTAAGATACCCGAGATGAATTTTTTGTGGCTAACTAGTGACAGTAAGTGCCGCGATTTTTTGGATAAGGTGAATTATCGAGGTTGCTTTGATAAGCATCGACAGGACGGAGATTTTTTGAGTTATGAATGGCGAGTGTGGACTGGGAGTAGATTTTTGGACGAGCGGCACGATCGGGTTTTTATTTTTGATAAGAACGGTTTGCTGGTGGACGAGAGGAGCTACTAAAAATTACTCTAATTAGTTGTAATCCCTCGTCGTTTAACTCCTGGGATGATTGAATCGGTAAGTTCAAAAATTTCACTAACCGATTCTAATCACTTTCTTTCAGCTAAGGCGAGTCTGACTCTCATTTCTTTTTTGCCGCGGAGCACAATAAGTTCAATTTGGTCGCCCACGTTTAAATTTTCCAGGTAGTCTTGGATGGGGTGGTCGCAGTCGATTTTTTGTTTGTTTAAAGTAAGGATTATATCCCGCTCTCTTAGGCCGGCTTTTTCGGCCGGACTTTTAGGAACAACGCCGTGATCTTGAGGGCTTTCTTTAACTACTAGGGCTCCATAGTCGACGGGAAGGTTCATTTTATCTTTTAGTTTATCGTCAATCGTAATGTATCGAACACCTAGAAGGGGACGCTGGATGTGACCGAATTTTTTAAGGTCGCTTAGGTCGCGCTTGGCGGCATTAATCGGAAGGGCGAAGCCAATGTTTTGTGCTCCGAAAACGATAGCGGCATTAATTCCGATTATCGAGCCATTCAGATTAACTAACGGCCCGCCAGAGTTGCCGTGGTTAATAGCGGCGTCGGTTTGGATTAATCCGCGCATTTCTTGGGGAGGAGAGGCGGGATCAGCTTGGGCGCTGATGACTCTGGAAAGGCCGGAGATGATTCCTAAAGAGACGGTGTTTTTGAAAATGCCTAGGGCGTTTCCAATCGCAATTACAGTTTGGCCCAGTTCTAGGTTGGAAGAATTACCGAGCTCTAAAATGGGCAGGTTATCGGCTTTGATTCTTAAAATAGCGACGTCGTTTATAGGGTCGCGGGTTAAAATCTCGGCTGGAAATTTTCGTCCATCGTCCATAAGGACTGTATATTCCGCTTTGGCGTCACTTACGACATGTTTGTTGGTTAAAATCACCCCATTAGTTCCAACAATAAATCCCGAACCGCCGCCGATTTGAACCATGCCGCGTTTATCGACGAGCTGATCGGGGATTTGGAGTTGGGGACCGTGAGGTCCCATCGGCAAGAAAGGATAAAGTTCCTTTGGAATTTCTTTTTCGAGGTCTTCAAGGTGTTTGGTAATTACAATCGAAACCACCGCCGGCATCGTTTTTTTTATAGTCGCAATAACTTTTTCTTCAGTCATTTTAATTATTATACCTTATTCAAATAAATTTAGATATCAAAACCAAGTTTTTCAAGAACAAATAAGATTGAGAAGATTTTAATATCAACCAAGATCCCTTTTTGGGGATGTGTTAGGAAAGAATAAGCTTTTTTAAGCAGGATTTTTACTACTTCAATATCTTCTGATTCTTCGAGTTTTGGTTCAGTGATTTTTGTAGCATTGGTGCCGAGGTAGATTATCATTTCAGTTTCAGAAAGGCCGCTGTTATATGGGCCGACAATTAACTTTTTGATTTTGGAAACTTTATAGCCTGTTTCTTCTAGAAGTTCGCGGCGGATGGTTTGGATTTCGGTTTCATTTTTTTTGTCGGTTAAACCGGCGCAGAGTTCTATGACGTATTTTTTAAGGGGGATGCGATAGATTTTAGTGAGGATGATTTCGTTTTTTGAAGTGACGGGGATGATAGCCACAATTCTACCGAAAAGTTTTCTTCTAACCATCTCCCAATTTTTATGATATCCGGAGCGGCTTAAGTAGTGGCGTTTGACGGTTTTAAGATAACGGCCATCAAAAACAATTTCGTCCTTTAAGATTTTAATTTTTGGCATTGGTGTAATTTTATTTGCGGAAGGGGTGAGATTCGAACTCACGATACTCTTTTGGAGTATAACGGTTTTCAAGACCGTCGCCTTAAACCACTCGGCCACCCTTCCACTATATTCCTATTTTAACCTCTGCCTACCATCAGATAGGGCTCACGCACGCCTCCCTATAATTTCCCGCCTCGCTTACATTTAGGCAGAAAACCAGTGCCTTCGGAGGGAATCGAACCCCCATCTTATCCTTAGGACGGATTTGTTCTGTCCATTGAACTACGAAGGCAAAAATTGTCTAAATTCAACTTTCCTAGTATAATCCAGAAAAATTGAAAATCAAAATAAAAAAGAATTTGAGCTCGCAAGAGGAAGGTTGATAAAAATTAATAAACAGATAATATAGTGGAGAGTGATTAATGGGCCTATAGTATAGCGGTAGAACGCCTCCATGGCATGGAGGAGGTCGGGGTTCGACTCCCCGTAGGTCCACCCAATTTTACCTGCGAACCCGAGAGCAGTTGTAAAATTGAGTGCCCCGCAGTATGCGGGGCGCAAGAATTACCATCTCACTTTGTTCCGGTAATTCTAGCGGGCCCGTAGTTCAGTGGTAGAACGCCTCATTTGCAATGAGGAGATCAGCGGTTCGATCCCGCTCGGGTCCACCATTTCGGATAAGTCAAGGTTTCCGCCTCGCCGCTTCGCGGCTCGGCGGCCAAATTGAACGGGAATTTGAAAGAAAAAATCAATTTTTGGTTTTGTAAAATGTGGTTCGAGCCGATATTTTTCAGAAATGTCTTCATTTCTTCCTTATTTTCCGATTTCAGCAGTTTTTCAGCGTAATTCAGCTTCAAAATAAACTCTCTGGCCGGTTCGAGCCAAGACAATCCTTTTTGTTCAAAATCTCGTATTTTCTCTTGTAATTCTAACTTATGGGTTAGGATTTTTTGTTTTCTGGTAGTGTATTCTTCGGTGAAAATTACTTCATTTAAATAAACATCCAAAAGTTTTTCCAGTTTTAATTCAATTTCTCCTAATTCCTTTTTGAGATTTTGAACAAGGATTTTCGTTTCTTCTTTAGCTTTTAATTCGTCTTTTTCTAGTTCAGCCAAAACTTTCTTGGTGTCTTGGCTCGACAAAGAAACTTTTTGAAGGTAGGTTTTAATTTGTGAAATTAAATCTTCTTCCCGCAAAAAATGTTTTTCCTGACAAGGCCCTTTCTTTTTGGTACAGCGATAGTAAACATATTCTCTGCCACTTGGCTTAATTTTCTTTTCAGCAGTAATCGCCGCAGAACAAAGGCATCTCATTAAACCCAGAAAAGCAAAATTGTGTTTTATTTTCTGCGGCTTGCCCCGTTCTTTAAAAACTTCTTGAACTCTGTCAAAAAGTTTCTTTGAAATCAAGGGTTTATGTTTCCCTTCAAAAACTTCTTTCTTGTATTTCATCAAACCAATATAAAAGATGTTTTGAAGAGTTGATTGAATCTGGCTCGGCGAAATATTATTATCCAAATTGCTTTTGAGGTCTGCCCTCTTACACCATTCGGACATTTCTTTGAGGGTGTAATTGCCAGAGGAATAAACTCTAAACATTTTCTTTACCAGGAATGCTTTTTTAGTATCAACATCAATTCCTCTGGTTACGGGATTATTCAGGTATCCCAGCGGCGCCCACAGCGGCCAAACCCCATTTCTGATTTTCTGTCTCATACCTCTGGTGACATTTTCTCTCAAGTTATCAACGTAGTATTTGCTTTGGCCAAAAGCAATTTGGAGCATAAATAATCCCTGCGGAGTGGGTTCAAACCAGAAAGTCGGGAACTTGAGAGATTTGATAATTCCTTTATCAATTAGATGGATAATCTTTCCGCCATCGACCGCATTTCTCGCCAATCTATCAGGATGCCAACTCAAAATCCCATCTGCCTTATTTTGTTCAATTTGTTTTAACATTTCGGCGAACTTCGTTCGCCCGGGTTCTTTGGCAGTTTTTGCCTCGCAGAGCGAGGCGACAATTTCAAGTTTTTCCTTGGCGGCAAATTCTCGCAATTCGGCGAGTTGCGATTCAATGGAAAGAATTTGATGGTCCTCGTCCTCGGTAGATTTTCGGGCATAGATTATGTATTTCATAGGTTTATATTAAGAATGAAAAATTTTCTTTTACCGATAAAACCAAAAATTGATTTTTTCTTTCAAATTCCCGTTCGATTTGGCCGCCGAGCCGCGAAGCGGCGAGGCGGAAACCTTGACTTATCCGAAATGGTGGACTATTCTTAAATTAGCTCGGACGATTTTTTCGCCGCCTGTGGGCGGCGAGGAAAAGCCCCCCAAAAATTTGACGCTTCGCCGCGTTCTTCAAAAACTGCCAAAGAACCGGAAAAATATCGGCTCGGAAAACCACATTTTGTAAAAGAAAATTTTTCATAAGTTATCCCGAATCAGTTTCGGATTTTTTATTTTTTAGGTATAATTAAGTTAGAGATATGGTTAAAAAACCAATCTGTACTTTGAAAAAAGGAGGTGTAAATATGGCTAGCAAAGTTTTGATTATCGGTAGCGGCGGTAGAGAACATGCACTTGCATGGAAGCTCGCACAATCGCCTCGCGTTAGCAAATTATACGTTGCGCCCGGAAACGGCGGTACTCGCAATTTAGCAAAAAATATCGCGATTGAAGCCACAGACATCAGAGGTTTTGTTCGGTTCGCCGAGGAAAAATCAATCGACCTTACAGTAGTCGGTCCAGATGATCCGCTCGCTCTTGGTGTAGTTGATCTTTTCCAGTCTCGAGGTTTACGGATTTTCGGACCAACTCGTGCCGCGGCAAAGATTGAATGGTCTAAGGCATTTGCGAAACGGCTAATGTGCGACAGGAACATTCCCACTGCACCATTCCAAATTTTCCGAAAGTATGAAAGAGCGTTAGATTACATCCGCAAACACGGCGTGCCGGTTGTTGTAAAAGCAAGAGGATTAGCACTTGGTAAAGGAGTGTATCCTTGCAAAACACTTCCCGAAGCAAAAGAAGCTTTGGTGGAAATTATGCTTAAGCGCATCCATAAGGATGCCGGGAACGAAGTAATAGTTGAGGAATTTCTAGAAGGACAGGAAATTTCGATCCACGCTTTCTGTGATGGTAAAACATCAATTCTTTTGCCAACAGCGCAAGACCACAAACCAATTTACGACGGCGACAAGGGCAAAAATACTGGTGGGATGGGGACAATCGCTCCTGTGCCGTGGGTTACTCCCGAAATGTTACGAGAGATAGAACAACAGATTGTTAAACCAACGCTTGAAGCACTTGCTGAACGTGGGACACCCTTTGCCGGTTGCCTATATCCTGGATTAAAGATTACGCCAACTGGTCCGAAAGTGCTTGAATTCAACGCAAGATTCGGTGACCCAGAAACGCAAAGTTATATGCGACTCCTTAAGACGGATTTGCTTGATATTCTTGACGCTTGCGTTGATGGTAAACTCAGCGAACTCACAATTGAGTGGCAATCGGGTTTCTCCGTCTGCGTTGTTCTTGCTTCTGCCGGGTATCCGGGAAAGTACCGAAAGAAAATTCCGATTTTCGGCATTAGCGAGGCGGAGAAAGTCCCAGGTGTTGTTGTTTTCCATGCTGGTACGATGTATACTAACCAACTTCGGACTTCCAGCGGACGAGTACTTGGAGTAACGGCCATTGGCGAGACTCTTCAAGAAACGCTTGGCCGAGCGTACGAAGCAATTCGTTACATTACATTCAGAGGTATGCAGTGCCGAAAAGATATTGGCGCTAAAGCCATCGCTATGGGGTTCTGATTCCTTTGGGAATTAGAACCCCTTTTTCTTTCCGGAATTTGCCCTAGAAGGTAAAATCTGATAAGATTTTACTAACGAATTTCGTTCGCTAAAAACTTGAAATTGTCAAAGAACACGGCGAAGCGTCAAATTTTTGGGGGGCTTTTCCTCGCCGCCCACAGGCGGCGAAAAAATCGTCCGAGCTAATTTAAGAATAGTCCACTGGTAAGGAGGGTTGGTCCAACTCGCCAGCCTTGCCCTGTACAGTGTGGAGGAGTGGCCGAGCGGTTGAAGGCGCGACTCTCGAAAAGTCGTAGGGGAGTAATCCTCTCGTGAGTTCGAATCTCACCTCCTCCGCCAATTTTCACTTTTTGTGAAATCGTAAGAAACAGCCTCGGCGCAAAGCGCC
>ERZ1292632.1715-Hain-H43-01um-R2-1715-length-20401-cov-8_pt1 | contig 20401 bp, 26 predicted proteins | sample MGYA00564407_ERZ1292632 | MGnify/ENA primary metagenome ERZ1292632 (study PRJEB36523, sample SAMEA6512637) | groundwater metagenome | collected 2019-01-08 | study: AquaDiva: Metagenomics assemblies of 32 groundwater samples | reverse complement strand
TCTGGTGAACCATCTTCTTCTGCTATTGAAGAAATACCTTTATCACTTGGAGTTGTGCCATCTTGACTAAATGCGGAAGGAATAAAAAAAAATAGGAATACAATGCTTAACAGAAATTTATCTTTCATAACTTATCATTAGTTTAGCAGAAGTTGTCCCAGTCCTTATGGCTCTGAAATTTCTAATATTTGTAGCACCAATTATAGTTAATGAACTATTGACATTTAAGATATGCCCTTCTGATGAAGTCGGAGCATCGCCGTTATATTTGTATCTAATCTGCGCTGTTTCACAGGTAATCAAAGCGCGTTTGGCATAATTTCCATCAGATTGAGTATATTTGGTTGCGGTTAATGAGGTAGAACCGTCTGTAATGGTTAAATTTTCAAAAGCAAATGCTACATAAAGACCTGCTATTATATCTATTTTATCTTTAGCCATAAATTATCTCCTTGACTTTAGAAAATTATGCGTATATACTTTGAATATGGATATATTATTTTGGTTAATAATTGTAGCAATATCATTTAATTATCTAATATCTTGATTGTCCGAATACTCTCTTTCCTAATTCATATAAACCATACCCACCTGTTACTGTTGCCCCTATCTTTTTTAATATTTGTCTTTTCCTAAACTTATTCATATTCGTAATAATCTCTTGAGCATTTTCATTTAATTCTTTTAACCTATAAAATAGATTTTCTTTCCCTGCCTGACCTGCCTTTCCTGAAAACGCCTGCACTAATCGCCCTGTTTCTGTCGGAGTTCCTGTTTGGTCTATAACCATTCTTTTTGCTACTTTAGACAATCTGTAAACATCAGTCGCTTTCTTATCAAGATAAGAAAGATATTCACCCTCTTCTGTTCCTGTTAAGGTTTTTTCAGTAATGCCTTTTAACTTAAAATATGCCTTAACTTTTCTTGCTTGCGTGGGAGTCAAGTCAAAACCCTTCTTTCCTTTAGCCCACACCGACTCTGGTATATCGCTTTGAATTATATCTTTAATCTTTTTTACTGTGTTCAAGTCGGGAGTTAATTCCTGCCCTATTCCAGTTTTCAAGGAATTTATAATATCGTCCGCTTCTTCTTTGGTTGCGCCCTTTAATAGGTCACTTATAACATTCTTGACTTCTGATTTTTCAACCGCATTTTTACCAATTCCTATCTCATCATATAAATAACGGTATTCTTCTTGAATACCCTTAACTGTATCGTCTGCTACATTAAAAGTATTTTGGGATTGTGATATAAGCCAATTCCTATCCATTTTTTTGGGGAATTTATTACCAATATTCTTAATATTATCTACTGCTTTTATAAATCCCCTTTTTGCGGTTTCCCCCAATGGCGAGGATATAATCTCATCTGCGGTAGTTTTTACCAGTTCTTTAGCCTTGCCAAATTCCTTTGCAATTGGCTTTCCCGCTTTCATCCCAAAAGCACCTAATAGCCAATTTGCAGGTTGAGTTCCAATATCTACTGCCTGTGCTCCCATTTGCAAAGGAAGTCTTGTTGTTATATCAGCAATAGTAGTAGGAGCATTAGTAGTCCTTATGGGATATTTTTGTTTAGTTAGTTGTTCAAAGGTAGGCACTTCTTCGGGTATAATCGCACCCTTTTTGTATCCTGTCCCTTGAAGAAAAGAACGGATTGCCGCCCCCGGTCTTTCAAATATATCTCCATAAATATTTCTTTCCCCTGGGGCAAATTCTTTTTGTGTTAATGCCTGTGGGAAGAAATAATCAGTAACATTCTTAGCTACATTAACTACGGGAGAACGCCTTGCTCTTTCTTCAAATAATTGTCTTTCGGAAAGAGGCTTAGTTTCTTCTTCAAGATAAGTTATTTTTCCTTGTGGTTGTTCTTCATCTAAATAAGTAATAGGCATTTAATCTATCCTTGCTTTTTTACCATTTATAATTACCATTCCTTTGACACCAGAAGCTAATGCTTCTTGCTCTGAATTAAAAGAAGGGATATTAGTTTGTTGCCCTATCTCCTGTTCACCTATAAATTTATTTTGCCTATTGTCCCAAGTCGCCCCACTTTCAATTCTTCCTTGTATTGCCTCAAATTCTTCCGTAAATTTATCCAACTGTTTTATGTCTATTTCGTGATAACGCCCAAATTTAGGCAATAATTTTCTTAATCTTGAATATTCTCTTTCATTTATCTGCGCCCCTGAACGCAAACGAAGTATCCTATCTGACATATCATCTAATATGAGTTTGTAATTTTGTGCTTCCTTGCTTCCTGCTTGGAATGGGAATAATGAAGAAAATTTTACATCGGTAGTTTTCTTTCCTGTTTTAACTTGTTCTATTTCCCCTTGCAGAATTGATTTTAATTCTGCCGCTTGCTTAATTACTGAACCCGCCTGTGATAAAGTTTTACTTTCTCCTTCTGTATATTCCCTAACTAAAGGAACGGTAAGATTGCCGATTTTAGCGGTAGTGCCTGGGGGTAAACTACTCTGCCCGCCCATCCCAAAAGTTTTAAGCAATCTTTCTGTGCCAGTAATTTCTCCTTCTTGTTCTGCCAATTTTGTCTTCCTCTTTTCTTCTCCCTCTATCTTCGCCAATTCCCGTTTATATAGATAATCCTTATTCAATACCGTCAATGACTTAAATAAATCTGCTTCTTCACCTTTTCTTGCTTGGTCTTCCTTGTAACGCCGTGCCTGTGCGTCTAAAAATCTATTCATTATTATATTGAAAGGATTTTTTTCTTTTTGTTCTTCTCCTGCCATTACTCCTGTAGCAAAATCATTAGCCATTTTTAATTACCTCCTATCCTGACCTAACCACGAACCAGTTTCTCTTCTTCTGGTAGCATAAAATTGTTCCAATTCTTGATATGGGTCATATTGAAATTGATTTCCTCGTAAATTCTCTAAAGTTGAAGGTGTAGGAGTCGTGGTAGGGACAGATGTAGTAGGAGTAGGTAAATTTCCTAAATAACTTGCCCCCATTTGCCCTATCGCCGATAATCCTGCTTCTGCGGGACTTTGAATAGTTCCTCTATATCCTTCCAATCCGATTAAATTTCCATAAACATCCCTTTGTGTCTGTTGGGCCACCTGTGAAGCACCGGTCGCCACTTGCGCCGCCCTGCCCCTTGAAGCAGCAGAAGCATTTTCCATAAGTTGTAAAAAATTCTGTAATTCACTTCTTGCCCCTGTTTGTTCAGTCAACGCTCTTTCTCCTACTGTCCCTGCTTCACTTCTTGCACCTGTGGATAAATTTTGAAATAAGGTCGCTAATGTAGAAGCATTAGATAAATCCTGTTGTCTTGCTGCCTGTCTTCCAGAGGCAGATTGTATGGCTAAATCTACACCTGCCCTGCCTAAATTCTCAAATCTAATTCCACCTTCAGGAAGTCCACCAAATACTCCACGTCTATTTGCTTCGGCATTTACCATAGTCCTTGCTAATTCTAATTGTTGATTAAGAGTATCTTCATATCTTGCACCTGGTGCTTGCACATCTGCCAATATCTGATTGGCTAATTCCTCTGGGATTGCACCTTCTTGCCTGAATAATTCCTCACCAGTCATACCTTGTCTTGCAGCAATTTGGTCTAATAAGGCACGAGTTTCAGGACCAACTTCTCGCAGAAGTTCCTCTCCTGACATTCCTGCCCTGCGTTCAAGTTCTGTCTGTTGTCTTGCCTCAAGACCTTCACTAATCTGTATAGGCTGTTCGCCTTCTGCAAGCCCATATAATCTCTGTTCTCTGGCTAACTCCCCAGGGGTAAGCCCATATTTTTCCTCTAACCTTTGCTGTTCGGCAAGAGCGGCATTTTGTTGTTCTCTAGCTAATTCTTCTGCACTTGCGGCTGCCCTCCTTTGTGCTGATGAAGATATTGCGGCTGCACCAACTACACCTGCGGTCATCGCTACCCCAGCCGCAATAATTGCTGCCGTAGTTCCAATAACTCCGCACCTACAACCTAAAGGGTTATCTTTACATAAAGGGTTATTAAATTTGCAAGGAAATAACTTCTTAAATAATTTCATATTTAACTCCTTTAATATAATTTGACTCCATTAACCTAAAACCATTCATTTTATATAACCTATCTAAAACTTCTGGATAAAGATTACTCATATGTATCATTATGATTGCGTTTGCACCTCGCTTAATACATTCTCTTTCAAATTCCTTTATAAGTTTAAATCCCATACTTCCTTTTCTTTCTTTCTGTGTTACATACCAAATTGACTCTTGTCCTATCTTCTGACTTTTATCAAACATTGAAGGGGCGAGCATACCACCGATAACCCCAACAATAACACCTTCTTTTTCCGCCACTATCCCAATTTGATTATCAATAAAATTCTGGACAGTTTCATAGAGAGTTTCTAAATCAAATTTAATTCCAAAATCTCGTAAACTCTCAACATAGAATTGAATTATTAACTCTATAATTTGGGGTTTATCTTCACGAGTAACTTTTCTTATTATGGTTTCCTTAGAGAGTTCTATCATCTTAACTCGCTATTAAAATTACCACATCAGAATTACAATTCCACCTGCACCCGCACCACCTGGGCCATTAGCTCCAGTATTTTTACCAGCACCACCGCCACCCGAACCATAATCAGTCCCAATACTACCGCCATTATTTGAAGCACCGCCAGCACCACCCTTGCCTAAGAGGCTTCCGCTGCCGCCACCACCCGCATCACTTGCGCCATCTCCGCCAGCACCGCCTGATATTCCTGAATTGTAACCTGCGGTTGTTCCTGAACCACTCAAGGTATTGGCTTTGGCTGCGCCGCCGGTATGAACAGAACCTTTTCTACCCTTATTACCCCCCAATGCGGTAAGAACTGTTCCTGTCCCAAAGGTAGTATTTGTTCCATCATTTCCTTCATTATCACCATAGACAGGAGCTGCTCCCCCTGCCCCTACTGAATAAGCATAAGTATTGGTTGCAGTTACTGCATAGGGATAATTTATTATAGTATTCCCGCCACCGCCACCACCGCCAGCCGCATCGACATTTCCATCAGCACTGCCACCACTTCCACCACCGCCAATCATCGTAACATAGACCATTGTTACGCTTGCAGGACAAGTCCAGTTTCCAGAACTGGTGGTATAAATCTGTCTATTTAATAATCCAGCAACCGTTGCCGCCCCTAAAGCTTCATATCCATCTAATAAGTCGGCATTAAGATTGGTTACTTTTGTCGTTGAGGTAACATCTGATATTACAACCCCGCCTATCGTTCCGCCATTTATATCGGCAGTAGTAACCGTGCCAAGATTTGAAATAGTATCTCCACTAAAAGTCAAAGTTTGTGCAACCGATGCCCCCGATAATGGCACTGTCCCTGTATTATTGGGAATAGTAATTGTCCTATCTGCTGTCGGATCAGTAATACTTAGGGTAGTTTCATATTCGTTATCGGTAGTCCCTTCAAATGTTATTCCAGTATCTTGCAAAACTACACTTGGAGCAACACCATTTGTAGAGAATATCCAGTAATTATTGGTGTCATCATATTTTATATATGGTTTGTTTGTATCAGCATTATAAGCAGTGATAACTTTGTTCCCTGCTAAAGCATCCCCGACATTCAGGGTATTTGCTACCTGTGATACATCCGTATGCGTATGGGCGTTATAGGTTGTTACGACTACATTATTACGGGAATTTTCATCAGAGGCGGTAATCGTCGCACCATCAACAGCAACTGGGGTTATTGACATCGTGTTTGACGGAGAACCATAAGCATTTATGTATAAAAATAAAAATGCGAATAATAATAAATATCTTTTCATATTTCTCCTAATAAGCACCATTTACATCCACGCAAGTCCAAGTAGTCCCCGCATTATCTACCCCACAAGCAGAAAGACCGCCGTCGGGTTGTGCCATATATATTTTAGCGGAGTTTGAATGGATAAATACGGCGCTGGAATGTATAGACACACTTACCGCTGTTCCGTGAACTGAAATTTGCCACCTATCATAAGTCTCATCATACTTGACATACGGGCTATTTGATGTTGTATCGTAAGTAAGTTCGGGATGTCCGTGAGCATTAAACTTAGAGGATATTTCAGCATTGCGAGTATTCTCATCATCGGCAGTGATAACAGTATTGTCGGTTGCCGAAGGAGAAATACTCATAGTCGCATCAGGGGTAGCATAAACTTTGCTTAATAATAAAAAGCTGAATAAAAACAGAAGATATTTTTTCATAATTCCCTTTAATTTAAAGTTGCATATTTCCAAGACATTACACTATCAACATTCAAATATAATCTATAAGTAGAACCTGAAATATACAAAAGCATATCTCCCTTCTTTCCATTTCTTGTCGTATCAGGTATAGAACTTATAACTTCAAGTCTATGCCAATTCCTATATATCTCGTCAAAATAATGTTGCTCTGCGGCGGGTTCTCCTTCCAATGGCGGCGGGGTAAGGATATTCCCTGCAAATGCAAGTGATATAAATATCCCTAAAAATAAACCTAAGAGAAAATTTTTCATATCTAAATCCTGTCCGAACTTTCCACAAAAATTTGATAACCTTTAACTTCAAATGGTTCATCCAAACTTGAATTATAAAACTTTATCGCAAAGAAATTCCCCGCCAAGTTTGGTTCAATTCTTCCAATAATCAAATTCTGCCCGCCATATAAAGAAGTCCCATAAATCGCACTTCCATATAAAGAGGCACTCGACCCAAGAAGGCTCATTGTCTCAACAGTTCCCGTTGTCCCGAAGTCCTTGCGTAATTCAACATTAAGGTTATAATTACCCTTCTGATTAGCATATATATTCAATACCTTCCAGTCCTTTTCGGGGTTAAGTTCAGGAAAACTGAATTGTTTGGTCGTATAGTAAGCACTTATCGCAGTTCCTGCATCATCTTCCCCCGATGGATATTTATAAACAAATCCGCCATAGTCCCCGAAAACAAGCATATCTTGACCCACACCATCATCAGCAACGCATATAGCATTGGCTTTTATGCCTACAAATTTAGTCCATCCAAGATTATAACTGTCAAAAAGAAGTATCCTATCGTGAGTGGACATACTTGTATTTGAAAATGATATATAATAATCTTCATTGAATTGTTCGGTTACTACATATTGCCAACGGCTAAAGCTGGCGTTATCTATTGTCCCCTGAACCTTGCTTGAGATATTCCTTAATTTTATTGCCCCGTCATAAATATAAACATTGCCTTGGCCGTCAACAAAGAAGAAATCATTGCCTATCCTTTTTACCGCAGTAGGAGAACGGCAACCTGTCCCAGAAATCATCCTTTGTAATTGGAAACTATCTTTATCGTTACCAGTCAAACGCCAGATAGAATAATCCTTAAAAATATAAAGAGCGTCAAACCCCGGGATTATCGCTCTGATTATAGAACCATCATTAGTCTCTATGGATAAATTACCACTTATACCAGTTGACCAATTTGTTATATCCCCCAAATCTGAAAAATAAAGAGTAGATGGATAGGTATTATTCCCTCCTGCAAATGCCATATTCTTATGATATGCGATGAGTGTGGCATTGGGAGCAGAAGCACTAAGGATGGAACAACTGCCAGAGCCGGTATATTTAAAGGGTGGGGTGGTATTAAGACCATCTTCTATCAAAAGTGTATCTTCGCCAACCGCAAAAGAGGCAAGGTTATTCTGGCCTATAAGAAATGACGCAGTTCCTGTAATGTCATCCCAAGTTCCATCAGGCCCCCCGCCAACTTGATAGTCCATTTTGTATATCTTATCATCATCAAATATCCCGACAAGATACTTTGTGCCAGAGGTAGGGGCATAATACTTAAGCCCTGTGCAAGTAATAGAAGCACCAAGAGTAGAACTATTTAATTTCTTATATCCATCCCTTGTAGCAAAACTTCCATAGGTAGATAAAACTATATTCTGTAAATCCTGTGCTTCATTATTCTCAATGGATGCAGGGGAAAAGGCATCATTTAATCCGCCAGAATTGTTGAAGAAGTCAAAGCGACTAAATTTAATTGCGGCGAATGAATTAGATGCCAATAATAAAAATGCTAATGTTAAAGATAGTATTTTTTTAATCATTTACTAAATGGTATTGGTAAATTATAACCTGATGGATAATTTAAGCCTCTTCTACTATAAACAATGTCATCCTGCGACTTGCGGGGGAATGTCATACTACGAGAGATATTCCCTGCTCTTTGCCAAAACTGTGCCACCTGCGATTGAAATAATGCCTCTTGCTTCGTTGCCTCATCCTTGTCTTTTGTCATCCAAGCCCAGATAAGACCTGCGGTAACTAAGATATAATGGTATTTCTCTGGTAAGTCTGGTATATCCTCATCATTGATTAAAGGATATGGTATGCGTTGATAACGGAAATATATATTCTCCGCGGCATCGGGTATCTCATAAAACTGGATGATATAATTATCAAGATGTATGGTATAAGTTGTTAAAGCAGCAACTGCCGCAGATAATTTCTCATAAAGGGTAATCTGTGTATCGCTATCAACAGATTTTACCGTATAAACAGTCGTGTTTATGGTGATACGACTTCCTTTGCCTAATCCCTCAACTGAAGTCCAAACTGTGCTGACTTCGGTTAAAGTTGAGGTATTGATACTCCCTGATATTGTCCCCGTAGTATAAGTATCAAGTTTTGTCCCCACAAGAATTTCAAAAGACGGACTACCCTGACTTTGTGGTGTCGGTTCATAAATATCAAAAGCAGACGACTCTACTCCCTCCATTGCCACACTATTTTCTATTTGGCGCATAACTTTATAAACATCCAAGTCGGCAGGTAGGCGATATTCATCTTTGTAGATAGAATAGGTCGGGTTAGTTCCAAGTGCCAATGTTTTAGTAGTCCCCTGATAAATATTCTCAAGGATGATTGAAGTAGCACTACTAAAGGTTTTTATCCTGTAATAAGCATTTTCATCTGCTATGCGTATTTTTCTTCCTACCATTGCGGCAGTCCAAGTCGTGCCATTGCCCGTAATTGTGGCAGAACCATTGGTAACATCAACTGTTCCCGTAGCGTAAGGAGCAACAGTAGTAATAAAACTTTCTGTCATCAAGTAAGGCAAATCCGCCATTGTCGCCCTATCAAGACCCATTTGTATTGCATCTTTAATCAGGGCATCTTGGCTTGTAACATTAGATATTGCCTTAACTCTCGTTAAGATTGTGGAAAACTGTAAGCGAGGCATAAGACCCCCTTATTTTTTATTCCTTAACTCTTCCAATTCTATCAATTTCTTTTCGTATTGCCCTATGAGAAGTTCCGCTTTTTTTTCTTTTTCAAGGCAGGATATTTTTAATGCTTCAACTTCTTTTTCGGTATCCTTAAATGCCTTTGATTTTTCATCCAGTTTCTTTATCTGCCCTTCAATAACCTTACTGTCCTCTTCTCTTTTTTCTACGGTCTTTAATTTCGCCTCTACGCTTTTTAATAGTTTGTTCGCCTCTACGACTTTCTCCTGACATTCAATATCGCATTGTTGCCTCTGTCGTGCGATTTCCTTATTGGTATTATCTTTAAGAATATTGCACTCTTTAATTATATTTTCCAACTCCGATTGCTTTGTGGATATTCTTCCCTCGATAATTTTTATCTCCGTTTCCAATGCAGATAATTTTTCTAAATCCACCATTTTAGGCATTGACGACCTCCTTTATAGGTTTACCTAATCCGATAAAATTTTCTTTTTCTAACTGGAATTTCTTTTGTTCTTCTTCCAACAATCCTATGCAATCATTCCAGTATTTTTCCTGTTCTTTGATTTTTATTTCCCTACCCAAGAGCATATCCTTATCGTTTGCTATCTTCGCAAACGCTTCATTGGCTTGGGCGATAGTTTCCTTTGCCTCTGCCAATTTATTCTCAATCCCGACTTTATACATCTCAAAATTAGACCTTTGACTGTTTAAGTCGGCGATTTTATCCTCAAGGTCAAGAAGTTTCTGTTCTCGTCTTTCAATTTCCTTTTCCCTGTCATTAACTTTTCTTTCTATTGTTTCAGCCATATCCATCCGTCTTTCAGCATCAATCCTTTTTATCTCAATTTCTTTTTCCTTTACGGCATATTTGGTCATCTGTTCAAGGTCTTGGAGTTTTACATCCCGCTCTTCCTTCACCTGCGCGGTATGCGCCTGCGCGTCAAGGTTGTTGAAGATAACCTGTAATTTCGCTATCCCCTCTTTTAAGTTCGCCTCTACCTTTTTCAATGTTTCAATATCCGCAATTTTTTCCGTAATTACTGCATCCATATTTTTCTCCTTTTATAATTGTGCCTCTAATGCCGATATATATAAAATCCCCACTAACGCAAGCGGGGCGATTGATATGAGAAAACTACCCATTCCTAATACCAGATAAACGATAAACGCTATTGTATATCCCGCTAAGAGCATAGTATCTTTGACCATAATAATCCGTTTGAATAAATTTAATAAATATCCGCATACCAAAACAAAAAGAAAAATACCGCCATTGTGCAGTATCTCCAGAAAATCATTCTCTACTGCCAGAGCCAATGAGGTAGTATGGTCTCTTATTTGTCTTAATAATATACTTCCCAGACCCCACCCAAAAAGAGGTTTTATTTTCCAGTCCAATAGGGTAAGTTTCCATAACTCAAACCTGCCGGAGAAACAAAAATACTGCGGATGATATTTATAAATCAGAACAGCAATTACCGATAACCACAATATAACGCAGGTCAACATCTTAAATCTTTTCATAAAAATAAGATAAATTAAAAATCCCATTATAAAAGCGAACATTGAAATAGCACTGTTTATTAAAATCAAGGTTATGAAAGCCAAGAGATAAATAATCTTATACCTTAAATCCTTGAACATAAGACACAATGGCGATAACATAGCGATAAAATTAGCCGAGTGCATAGAGTTACCCATAAAAGTAATCATATAAGTAGTCTTGGTAATGTTAATCCACTTCAGGTCTTTAGTGAAAATCTGGTCTAACCCGAAAAATTGCAATAGAGCATAAATACTAAATCCAAAGCATACCCAGCATAAAACCTTTGCCATTATTACCCATCGAGAAAGACTATCGGTATATTCCACCAAGTCCTTAATCAGAAAAATCGCCAAGATAACATTTAAAGAAGGAAGAAAATTCCAGATATTCCATAATACCTTTTGTCCTTCCCCTGCCATTACAAGAGGTCTATAAAAATGCCAACCGAAAGATAAAATTATATATATTAAGATTAAACCAATCCATTTATTCTTGAATGTAGATATTTTTTCTTGCCTTGAGATAAAATTATAAGCAAGCAGAATGAACCCACCAATTAAAAATATCGCGGATTTAGGTATCCAGAAATTATCCGCAATGTTAGGGATAAAAATTACAGATGTTAAAATAAATAATGAGATTAAGATATTAAACATAATTTAAGAAAGAGGGCGACTTTCGCCGCCCCCTTTTGTTAACTAATCACTATTAGATGGACTTACCCAAACAAACGCATAACTGTTGTCTGTCCCATCTCCAGCCTCAAGTGTAACTCCTAAATTTGTGCCACCCCCGACTAATCCATAATTTCCTGAACCAGCCGTCCCAACTTGACCTCCAGCAGCAAATCCTTCACTTGAATCCTGGACAAGAGTATCTATTGGGCCTCTTGTAACAACTACAACTGGAGTTTGATTATCGGCAGCGACTTTTACCACACCAACAGCTAAATCGCTATCAGCACTTGCTGTCAAAGTTTCAACATAAGCACCCATAGTAGTTGCGGCAGTTACTGCGCTTTTCACGGGGTCAGTTGTTGATGCAGTTGAATCTAAATCCAAAACTACTGCCATTCCGTGAACCATCCTCCTACCTGAATTATTGAAGAACACAGCGGTTTCCTGAAGTTGTCCATAATCAGAACCATCTCCACCATTTGCTCCCCAACCAAAGGCCACTCCGTTAAATGCGAATACTAACGCAAATAACAGAGCGAAAGACATAAAATATTTTTTCATCTTATTCTCCATTATTAGTCAGTATCCCCATTTAATAATACGCCATTACGACCTAAATTAGTCATAATAGCGTTGCCTGCCCATAAAACATAGGTTACTAAATCATCCTTGCTCTGAGACTTAATAAAATCGCCTATTTCAGCATCTCTGCCTTCCCTTACTATCAGGCGATAATATTTAGCCAGATTAAGAAAATAACCATAGTTTGCAGGACATCCATCATCAGCAAAAGTAATCGCACCCTTATAGCGGAAATTCGGAAACCCAGCATCAATCATTGCTTCGTTTCCGGCTGCCGCACCTACTAAGGGAAAATTGGTTGCATATGTTGCGATAGCTGAAACATTGCTGAGATTTGCTTCAAGATTGTCCATAGTCGCGCCGGTAAGAACTATCGTATCAGGAGACTCGTCAAATCTCGTGCAATTCCTGAACAATGTCCTCATTCTGGCTAAACCATTGGCACTGAAATCACTTGAAACATTTGCCGATTGGTGTCTCCAAGTAGATAAAGTAGCCCTACTCAAACCTCCTACTGTTCCCGTAGTTGTAGAAGAAGTAAGCATATTTTGTAAACCTGTAATTTTCCTCAATTCGGTTTCTGCCGCATCCGAGAAAATACCCGTAGTTGATCCACCGATGCAATCTCGCATTGAGATTTCCGCTGACTGCAAGAACATCTCAATCAGATCAATCTCATTCCCTTCGGGTGTCTGTATCATATCACGGCCAGATACCTGAACAGGGACTGCGATTTGTTTCCACTCGTAAATACAAGATGTTACAGGGTCTCCTCTTACAGGAGTTAACGTATCTAAATCGGTATAACCTTGAGCCGTCGGAAGTTCCTTTAGAATGTTAAAACGAAGATTTGGTTTTCCGCCAACCTTGATTATCGCACCCATATCCTTTAAACGATATAGAAGTGCTGTCCGAGAGGATACATTGTCAAACAAAATAGGCTCTGCCTCATCCGCAACTATGGAGAATATTCTTGCATATTCTCTCGTTACAGATAAATTACCAGCCATTTAATTCTCCTTTAGTTGTTAATATTCGGAGAATAAGAAAGATAAAAACTATTTCCTTCCCAAGCGTTCCATTATCCTATCCCTTAAACTTTCAAGGGTTACTCGTCCCGCCTTGTCCTTTTTTAATTCGGTCTTGGCAGTAAAAGAAGTTTCTGTCCCGCTTGCGGAAGAACCTCGTTTTTTTCTTTCCAATTCTTCTTTTTCTTTTTTCTTTGCCTGATTAAGGAGAGCAGTTCTGACTTCAGATTTATCGGAAAGATGAAGAAGGATATTCTCAATTTCTTGGCGAGGGAATTTCAAGGCGAGTGCCTTAATTCCTTCTTTGTGTTTATCTACCAAGTCATTGCCATATTCCTCTTTTAATCTTGCAAGTTGGCTTTCTATTCTATCAGTCTGCCCTAATAAAGCAGCATCCTTTATCATAGAAAGTTCACCCTCTAATTTGGCGACTTTTTCTTCTAATGCCTTATTATCGGGTGTTTCTTCTTTGATGATTTCCCTGATGTCTCTTAACTGTTCTCTCTGTGCTGGGTCAGAAGCATCATCAATAAGTTTATCAAGTTTTTTTAGATTGCTGTCTTTAGTTTCAGACTTGGAAATCTTGCCCGACTTGAAGTCAGAATAAACCTTATTCAATGTTTCTTTGAGTTTCGGGTCGGCTTCCATTTCGTCAACTATAGCCTTTAATCCCGCAACTCGTGTTGTTTCCGCATTGAGGGTCTTTTCCTTCTCCGCAAGTTCTTGGGTCTTTTTTGTGTAATCCTTACCCTTTTGGGCTAACTCAATTAACTCGTCTTGAGTAACTTCTAATTCCTGCCCATCAACCTTAATCTTAAACTTTCCAGATTGGTCTTGGGTCTTATCTTTTATTTCTACTGTCATTTTGACACTCCTTCATTAAGTCTGTTCTTTTAGAACTTGGACTTTAGGTTAGTGTTATTATTTCTGTTTTCTGTTATATGGGTTTAAATTATCGTGTCCACCTTTTGCAGTTGGGCCTTCCACTATGGAAGATTTAGCCTGCTTAATTCCGCCCGCCCGACTTGTTTGAGTAGGGCTTGCAACTCTTTTAGGATTATTCGCCATCGGTTCCTCCTTTCCTTTAAGATTTTTGAGGTATTTTAGCCCCCTCTTTTCGGGCTTTTGATAACATTATTGCTTTCCTTTGTGCCTCCATTCTTTTCTTTCCAAATTTCTTTCTTGTATGCGCCAATATCTTAGGCGGGTTTTCTTTTATCTCGTGTCCCGCCGCCTCAATTTTTGCCTGTGTCTTTATTCCGATATTATGTGGAGTTCCTTGTCCACATCTATCTGCTATCATTTTATTTACTTCTGCCAACCGCATTCCTTTCATTTAAAAATCCTCCTATAATTCTGCGCCATTAAAAATAATATCTTTCGGATTTACTTTATGCCCTTTATCAAAATTTCTATGGCTTCCAGAATTTTTAAATGCCATTATTTCCGTCTTTTTTTTCTTCCATTTTATCCTTTTGGATTAAATTTTATATGCCTTCTATAAAAAATATCCTTCGCAAATTCTTTCCTCTGTTTTGTGTAATCTTCATTGTTTATCCTTTTCCTAAAATCCGCCTCCTGACGACATTCTCTTATGGAAGCGTCAGCCATTCCATATTTTTTAAGCATATTCTTAAAGTGCTGTTTGGAACGTATTTCAATGGGTTTCCCGTCAAACACATCGGTTTTAAAACTATATGCTTTATCTTTATGGGTATTGAAATTTCCGTTTATGCCCTTATTGGGTATCTTTGAAAAACACTCCAAACAAAGATAATCTCCATTATATTTGTATCTACCGTCAGTTTTTGAATTACACCCCCTGCAAAAAATGAGGGTTTCATTATTGACTGCTACATTAAAACTTTTCTCTTGCCATCTGCATCCCATCGTCATTTCCTGCCACCTATGTTCTCGCCAGTTCCCGGAAGGCTTCTTACCGCGCCCAATATATCCGCAAAATCAGTAACTCCGGTCTCAGGTTTCGTCCCACCGGCTTTAGGCACTACCTGTGGATTATTCATTTCATAATGTTGTTTATGGGTCATTATATGTTCGTCCATTTGCTGGGTTATCGCCAACCCAGGTGTTTGGTATGCCGTAGCGTGAACTTGCAAATGCAATAAATGATTTTCATTAGGACTGATTAACTGCGGTATACCCTGCAAGAGTAATTTATTCTCTTCCTGCGCTACTTTGACTTCCTCCTCGTCATAGGATATAATCGCCCTTTCAATATCTTTAAATTCATATTTCTTTAATAATTGCGGAAGAATTATATCGTCTTTAATTCTGTTCGGGAAAAGAGTTTTTAATTCCACTACTAAATCCTTCCATTGCTTTCTTTCTATTGCCTCATCCTTTGGTGGTCTCGTAGAACCCGCCTCAATCCTAAAAAGCAACTCCCTCTGGATTATACGCCTTGCCTCATCTCTATCTTCTGGCAATGTTGGCCACATCTGTTCGGTTATAGTTTCACCGACTATTTCTTCAATTTCTTTTTTGTTTTGTTTATACTGCCAGATAAGACCCGCCAGACCCTTAGCTACTAATACCGTTAACTCTTCTATGGTATCAACCTTTTCGGATTGTCTGACAATCATACCTGCCTGAACATTGGAACTTTCGGTGGCGGTCTGTATCCCTTCTGATACACCAAGTAATTGGTTATATCCACTTCTTCGTATTAACTCCCGAAGTATAACTTCTCTTAATCTATAAAAATCCTGTGGTAACGCAGGTGGAGTAAATCCTCTTATGGCCGCTTCACTATTATCGTCAACTATGATTAAATCCACATCACTTGAATTTTGTATTTGTGCGGCCTGCGTTGGATTAACTGCCCCATTTTTTGCCAATAATACCGTTCCCATTCTTTTTCTATGCCTCATCATTGCAGAAGAAATAAGCGATAATTCCTTTAACTGCGGTATCAATGGGACAATATCGGACAAACCGAAGGCATTACTTTCTTCATCTGTTTTAGGGATTTCATTAAAGATAAGCGGATATATCGTATGCCCATCTATCAAATAATCCCAATCGGCTTCGTGCAAAATATCATCAGGAGCTTCTTTGGCTAATGTAAACCGTTTTCCACCTACCCAATCAAAAATATGATATAGTGTAATCTTAACCAACTCATCATCTGTCCCATAATAAGACCCCTTACTTTTAGGCAACGCCTTCATATTGTAGGCAGTAACGGGAGAGATACTATTTGCAGATGTTCGCCCCCTTCTTAATTTTTCCGTATTTTTATAAATCGGGTTGGCAAGAATTTTATCAAGGGTAACAACTTGCTTTTTGATAAGATACGGACATTCTCGTATATCGTGGTATCCATCTGGAAATAATATATCCCAACTGGAGATATGGGTTAAAAATACATCATCTTCTTTAATGGTCTCATCGGTTATCCCCTGTTCCTCTTCGGTCTTTTCTTTTTTCTCTAAATCTTTTAATTCGGGAAACTCGCTTTCTATTTGTTTTTCAATCTTATTCTTTTCGGTAAAAAGAAAATATCCTATCTCTATAAACCCGGGGGGTTGTAGGATTGCGTCAATAATCGTCTTCTTGAATTTCTGTTTCGCCATTTTCTCATACCAATAATGGTTGATAACCAACTCCATTGTCTCGGCAAATTGACCTAATTTTGTATTTTTAGTCCTAACGAAGATATGGGGATTTCTGGCATAAATCGAGGAGACTGCAACCTGCATAAACTCATAAGTAAAGTTATCTTCAATTACTTCCGTGCTACCTGAAACAGGAGAACCGAAAAATTCCCCCTTATAGAGTTTTAGTATCTGCTTTCTCTCATTTTTCTTTGTCGCCTGCAAATCCTCGCATCGTTGTATCCTTGCAAACCATATCTTAATCGTTTCTTTATCCATTAGTGTTTTCCTTCCCAATCTTCTGGCTGAAAATCATAAGGAACGAATTTAAAATTTCCACTTTCATCTTTTGTCAGTAAGGTTATCGCTTTATATACCATAACTGTCGGTTTCATTTTTTTTTCAAAAGCGAACCATTCATAACCATTAAGGGGCGAACCGCAAATAGGACAAACCATTTCAGAATTTTCCTGCGGTTGCGGGATTAAATCGTTGGCGGGTTTAAAATCTTCTGCGCGTAAAATTCCCTTAAGAGATATTTCATCATTCTGATAATAATATAAAAGTATTTTTTCGTGTGGGCAGTAAATAGGGATTTCGGCGAAGGCAAATAAAAATAAAGTTAATATAAATCCAAAAGTTAATAATATAATTAATAAATTTTTATCTTTATTTTTCATTATTTTTAACTGGTTGATAATCATTAAATTCAAATATTTTTGGAGAAACTTCTTTGATAATATCTTCAAGTATATTTTCAACAGGATACCAATAGAGAATTTTAGATAATGAAATTTTTATTTCTTTTCCATTATCGTTATAAATTTTTAACCAAATATTTCCCAAAATATCATAATGCCATAAAGTAGAAATATTACTTTCATATTCAGTAACAAACCTATATTCTTCTCCTGTAATTAACTTAACTATAATTTTTATACGATTATATTCAGATTTCATACCCTGCCTCCTATTGCCAACCTATTCCACGGATTACGATTAAATTCTTTCAACCGATTGTCTTTAATTGCCGTATATTCCCCAAAAGTCATTTCCTGACTATCGGGTAAAATTTTAGGTTTTTCTGGGATAACTAAAGATAACCTACTTAAAAAAGTCATCGTGTCTAATAAATCATCGTGTTCCCACATCGGAAAATGCAGAAATTCGCCTTCCATCTCCTCAGTCAAATCATAATTCCTTCCGTTAAAACTACTATGTTTTACCACTCCGTCTTTTTTAGGCCATAACCATTTATGCTGGGCGTATTGCGGGACTAAAATATTACGGATATTATCCTCTTTAGCAACTCTGATTGTTTTTACTGGCGTAACCGTAAAAAACAACCTTTTTTCCCTGCGCTTTTCCTCTAAATAAAAATTATCATCACCTAATCCGCTTTCTTCCCAACCACTTTCCCTGATATTCCATTTTTGCGCCAATTCTATGGCAGTATCTATCCTTTGTTTAGGGTCAAGTTTATCCCTTATGCCATCAACTATCAAATACCGCAATTCGCCCTCAACATAAGCAAGTTTCACTACTAACATTGCGGTATAATCGGATTTCTTTTTTCTCTTTGAGGCGGGGTCAACCAGAAGATAGTTAATCCCTTCTCTGGGGATTACATCAAAATAGGCAATCATTTCCTTGCCTAACTGCATCCTTGCTGGGTCATCGGGATTTAATAACATCTGGCAATTAAACACCCACATATTTTTCTTTAACTCTTCTATTCCTTCCACACTGAACCTTTTAGGATTTGAAATATTCTCTAATGTTACATTATCGGAATTTCTATCTTTTAAGACCGGTATATCAATGAATTTTATCTTGGGGTCATTAAGTTTAACCGAATATAAATCGGCGAAATGGTATCGCGTTCCTTCATAATCCTGCAATTTAATCTGCGGATCATCAAACATACCCAGATTGAACCTTTCATCCCAATCAAGTGTCTTTTTAACCTGTTCCTCGGTATTAACCGACTTCTCAGTTACCAAATCGTTCTTCTTAGCTACTTGGTAGTGGCGACCCGTGATTTCGGTCTCTATCCCCACCGCCTCAATGTTCTCTTCACTCCTGCCTTTGTCTGTGCGGCAGGCCACAGAAAAACCACTCATATTTCCCCACTCTTTCGTATTGGGGATATATTTTGGGAAAAGCATCTTCAAGTCGGTAGTCAAAAAATAATTCTTTATTGATACAAGGTTATCCGATGAATTTTCCTGTTTGTTATGTGCTAAGACTATATGGATATTGGGGAAATTAAGAAGCAACTGCAAAGAATGGATTTTGGTAATTATGGTCGTCTTGTAAAAAGTCCTGTAACACAGATAAAGCCTCTGCATAAAATTCAAATCTTCCTTTGGATTATCCGTTACATCGCCAATCGGCAACATATACATATTCGGCTTGTGCATACCGAGTGAGACTATCTTCCAATTCATCAACGATACTTCATCGCAGAAGGGTTGGTAATATTCAGGATATTTGGCTATTTCGTCATTTTTGGTAAAACAACAGAGCCAATATAAGTCGTTCTGCGCCAGAAAACGTTTCTTATCCCGCAGTAACTCCAATGCCACATTATCCGACTTGGCGGTTTTTATCGCCTCATTGAATTGCTTGACTTTATTTTCTATCGTTTGCCTGAGTTTTAACATAATAAAAAAGGCGACCCTTAATAGCGTATCAGAAAAACCCGCTATCAGGTATCGCCTTAGTATGGTCGGCTGTTTAGGTTATGTTAAAGAACTAATGTTTATAAATACTTTTAGAATTAATTAACATTCTATTCAATGGTGCTAATTCAGAATAATCGCATCTTCTTAATATCGTTTCTTCTGGGGTTGCGCCAAGATAAAGTTTCCATACAGAGTCTTTTTTTTGAATAAGATAAAATTGAGCAGAAATAAAATAATCTATCCATTCTATTGGACTTAAATCCTCAAAATCAATAATATAGTTTCCTTTATTATCTAAATGACCAGTTGATTTTACATCTATCCAGTCAACTGTTTTATCTTTTCCAATATAAATACGGTAAGGAATTTTTTTATCAACTTGAATTTCGGCAAAAAGATTTCCGATAGAAAATAAAATGAATAAAATAATCAATAATAATCTAATCTTCATCTAATCCCTTATCGTAAACTTCCTGCGTCTCCAATCCGCCCTTCTCCATAAACTTCCTCACCACGCCATTTCTATCAGCGTAATAATTTATCGTCATTCTTGCCTTGCCAACTTTTCTTGCTTCACAGGTCATAGATATATCGGCGTTTAAAAGCAAGTCTTGCCATTTCATCTATTATGTAGTGATAAGTTTAACTCCGCAATTTGAACATCTATTTTTACCTCTACGATATAGTCTATACATTTTTCCTATCGCGTAATCCAATTTATGTCTCATACATTCTTCTACTTGCGAAATCGCATTAGATAATGTTTCAATGGTTTTATAATACTTTGGAGTTCTTTTTATTTTTATTGAAGATGAATAGTCTTTATATCGCCACCAAGATTTAGATGTCCTATCAATTGGGGACAATTTAATATTTTTCATCTATTTTTAATCCTATTCCACCGTAGTATCTCAAATACTAAAATTATAATTAAAAGAGCAATAATTAAATCCAACTGCAATAAATCTGCGAAGCGGCCTAAACTAAAATAACCTATCCTATCAATTATGAGCCAGTAAATAATACTCAATT
>ERZ1292632.1714-Hain-H43-01um-R2-1714-length-20405-cov-22_pt1 | contig 20405 bp, 32 predicted proteins | sample MGYA00564407_ERZ1292632 | MGnify/ENA primary metagenome ERZ1292632 (study PRJEB36523, sample SAMEA6512637) | groundwater metagenome | collected 2019-01-08 | study: AquaDiva: Metagenomics assemblies of 32 groundwater samples | reverse complement strand
GTTGAGTGTCTTGGTAGTGGAAAACCTCATCAATGTTCAATGACAAAAATATGAAAATAAAATTTACTATTGGGATTCCTTGTTACAATCAGGCATCATACTTATTAGAAGCTATTGAGTCTGCCCTAGACCAAACTTATTCTTGTGAAATTATTATAGTTAATGATGGAAGTACTGATGATTCATTAGAATATGCAAAAAGTTATGGATCAAAGGGGGTACGAATTATTAACCAAGTGAATAAAGGATTACCATCATCAAGGAATACAATAATTATGAATTCTATGTCTGATTATATCCTTTTTTTGGATGCTGATGATGTACTTTTGCCTAATTGTGTTGAGGAAATGGTTAAAGTGGCGGGAAAGACTAATGCTGATGTGATAGCCCCTTCATTTAAGACTTTTGGGTTAAGTTCCCAAGAAGTAATTTTACAACCCAATATCATTATTCAAGATTTTATAGGGGGAAATCGGCTTGGTTATTTTTCGGCGATTAAGAGGTCGGTATTGCTCGAGGTTGGTGGGTATTCGCCCCGTATGGTTGAGGGATGGGAAGATTATCATTTATGGTTTGATATTTTTAGTAGAGGTAAAACTCTTATTACTCTTCCTGATATGTTAGTTTTATATCGGACAAAAGAAAATTCAATGTATACAGAATCTATTAAACATTCGGATAAATTATGGAAACAGATTAAAAAAGATTTCCCTAAACTATGGCAATCTTAATAACGGGACACAAAGGAATGATAGGCTCTAAACTTTTTAAAAAACTAGATGCTGTTGGTATTGATATTAAAGAGGGAAAAAATTTAATAACTTGTGATTTACCAGAAGTAGATATTATCTATCATTTAGCCGCCCAGTCTTCTGTTGAGGCATCTTGGTCTGACCCTGTTCATGATATGGATAATTTAAGAATGACAGTGCGACTTGTTAAGAAATACCCAAATACAAAGATAATTTATACGGCTTCTGCCGCCACTCCCCAAACTTCACCTTATGGATTTTCAAAAAATGCTTGTGCAGAATATATTAAAATATTTCATGATAATTATGTTATTTGTGTTTTGCCCAATGTTTATGGAGTAAAAGGAGGGAAAAGTGTTGTTGATATTTTTAAAGATAATGAAGAGATAGATATTTTTGGTGATGGACTTCAAACAAGAAGTTACATTCATGTGGATGACATTGTAGAAGCCTTAATTTTGGCAAAAGATTGGAATAAGGGAGAATATTTTTTAGGAGATGGAATTGCCACAAGTGTCTTACAACTTGCTAAGGGAAAGAAGATAAGATTTAAAGAGCCAAGAAAAGAAACTAAAGAGGCGGTATTGCCAAACACTACACCAAATTGGGAACCTAAAATAAATGTTTTTGACTACCTAAGCTCATAAGAGGGTTGTTTTTCATACTGTGGGTGTTATAATAAACTTATGCCAACAGGGGTGTATAAAAGAAAACCGAATACAAGAAGTGGAAAATATATTAGGACAGATGCGATAAGAAAGAAGTTAAGTGATTCCATAAGGAAAAACCCCACTAAATATTGGCTTGGTAAAAATATTCCACCAGAAGTTATACAAAAAATTAAAGATACTAAAAAACGGAATGGGAAAAAAGGAAATTCTGATTATTTTAAGAGGCACAGATTTTTAGGGATAAACCATAAATTATGGAAAGGAGATAGAGTTGGTTATGACGCATTACACAGTTGGCTATATAGAAAATTGGGAAGTCCTAACATTTGCGAACATTGTAAAAAGATAGAACTAAATAGTAGAAAGATACATTGGGCTAACAAGAGCGGTAAGTATAGAAGAGAATTATCAGATTGGTTGAGGCTATGTGCTAAATGCCACTATCACTATGACAGATATTAAGAGACCAAAGATGAGTTGTATTATTCCAATACATGAAATGAAAAATTGGCAATTCTTTCTTACAAGATGCCTTGAATCTATTTACAAACAAACTTTTACTGACTATGAAATTATAATAACTAATGCTGGAAAAATGGCAGAAAATACTAATCGAGCTATTGATGCTTCAAATGGAGAACTTGTTAAAATTTTGTATATGGATGATTACCTTGCCTCTCCCGATTCTTTACAGGAAATTGTGGATAACTTTAAGGAAGAGGATAATTGGCTTGTAACAGGGTGTCTTCACCAAGAGCAAGGGGGGATACCTACAAGACCCCATTATCCTTTTTACAGCGAAGATATTAAACAAGGGGTGAATACTATTGGCTCTCCATCTGTTGTTACTATTCGCAATAAAAGGCATCTTGTATTTGATGAAAACCTCTCATGGTTGCTTGATTGTGAGTTGTATTTAAGGTACTATAGATTATATGGTTTTCCTAAAATCCTCAATACCCTCAATGTAATTATAGGCATTGGAGTCCACCAAATGACTAATATTTTAACAGAAGAAGATAAACAAAAAGAGTTTAATTATTTAAAAAAATATGACAAAAACAAGTAATATAAAAAAGCGTTTGCTCTTGACGGGGGTGGGTGGAAGTATCGGGATACATACACTCGCCCACATAATGAGGATAACCGATTGGCATGTTATTGGTATAGATAGTTTTAACCACAGAGGATGGGCAGATAGACTAAATAATCATTTTGAGGCACACCCAGAAGACATAGAAAGAACAACGATTATAACTCATGATTTAACTGCCCCCTTTTCTGATTTAACTAAACGAAAGATTGGTAAGGTTGATTATATTATTTCTATGGCTGCCCTTTCTGATGTGGAAGCCAGTATTCAAAACCCAGTAGAATTTTGTCAAAATAATTCCGCGATTGTTCTTAATCTTTTAGAATATGCTCGCGAAGTTAAACCAGAAGTTTTTATTCAAATTTCTACTGATGAGGTTTATGGCCCGACTACTAGGAAAGAAGAAGGTTATGGAGAGTGGGCTACTATGCTTCCCTCAAATCCTTATGCTTCTAGCAAGGCAGCTACGGAAATGTTTTGTATTGCATGGTGGAGAAGTTATGGTATTCCACTTATTATAACCAACACAATGAATAATTTTGGGGAAATGCAAAGTCCTTCAAAGTATCCAGTAATGATACAAAAAGCTCTTGCTAAAAACGAAAAAATTACTATTCATTCTATTGGAGAAGAAATTGGCTCTCGTTCTTACATTCATTCAAGGAATTTTGCTGATGCTTTGGTTTTTTTGATTAGAAATGTTAAGCCCCATATTCATACACCAGGGAAAGTAGATAAACCCGACCGCTTTCATATTGCTGGAGATAAACAGGTAGACAATAAAGAATTAGTTGAATTGATTGCTAAATTGATGGATAAAAGTGAAAGCTTTGAATATGAACTTATTGACGTTCATAGTACAAGACCTGGACATGACCCACATTATGGACTTAAGGCAGAAAAAATAAAAGATTTAGGCTGGAAATCCCCTGTTAGTTTTGAGGAATCTCTAAAGAACACAATCGATTGGCAAACTAGACACAGTGATTGGATAACATGAGAAACTTTAGATGGAAAATTATGGGCCGTTTAGCGAATAATCTCTTTCAATTTGCCTATTTATATGCACAATTTCGCAAGGGTGTAATTCCTAATTGGTATCTTCAAAGTGAGGAATATTTTGCTCCTTATGGTGGGGAAATTAAAGCTATGCTTCAAGAGGGGATAGAAAGGATAGACAAAGTGGCTATTCATTATAGGCGGGGAGATTATGTGGGCAATCCTTTCTATGTGGATTTAATGAAGACAGACTATTATCAAAGGGCGATGGGTGAATTCCCTAATGAAGACTTTTTGGTATTTTCTGACGACATAGGTTTTTGTAAAAGTCAAGATATATTTAAGGGTTGTGAATTTTCAGAGGGGTTTAACGAAGAAGAAGACTTAAATCGTATTGCCGCTTGTAAGGGACAGATTATTTCTAACTCTTCTTTTGGTTGGTGGGGTGCATATTTATCGCCTCATAATGGAAAGGTTATTGCCCCGAAAGCATGGCATCCTGATGGTATTGAAAGAACAGTTTGTCCTAATAATTGGGTAAAAATATGAGAAAAATACTTTATGGCGGAGCTATTACTGGGCTTGAAGAGGAACGAGCCATTATCAAGTCAATCAAAAAATCCCGTAAGACTAGAAATTGGCAACAAGGAGAGGAAGGGAAACTCTTTGAAAAAGAACTCTCCGATTATTTAGGGGTTAAACATTCTATTCTTACAAGTTCGGGTTCTTGTGCTGGGCTTCTTGCTCTTTCTGCCCTTGAACTTCCCAAGGGGAGTGAAGTTATAATTCCTGCTGTTACTTTTCCCACGATATTTAACATAATTCTTCAATGTGGATTAGTACCAGTAGTAATAGACAGCAAAATAGGAACATATAACCTTGACCCCAACGAGATAGAGTCAGCCCTCTCTCCTTTGACAAGGGCGATTATCTGTGTTCATGCGGTTGGTAATCCTGTTGATATGTTGGTATTAATGAAATTAATAAAAAAACAAAAACAGAAAATATGGGTTATAGAGGATTTTTGCGATGGTTTTGGAGGGGGAATAAAAGTTTGATTTATTTTAACCCGTCTGATATGATATACAAATGGAAAGAAAAACAATCGTATACAAAGGAAAGAAGTATAACCGACTTCCAAACTCTCCCAGAAGACAAGCGAGAGTCTATTATTGGAGGCATGACTCATATCAATCGCCTTTTCCGCTTCACAGACAAAAATGGATTGACAATTTTGGCCCAATTCCTAAAGGGTTTGTGGTTCACCATAAAGACGAAAATCCTCTTAATAATAGATTGGATAATTTGGAACTTATGGCAAAAGGTGTTCACTCTCGGCTTCATACAAAACGACCTGAACATATTAAGGTTGCGAAAAAGAATCTTGAATTGGCAAGGAAGGGTGCTAAGAAATGGCATGCCTCGCCAGATGCAATCGCTTGGAAAAAGAAACGAAATAACAAGGGGCAATTTATCAAAAAAGACTTAATTAAAACTTAATTAAAATATGAATTGTATTTACTGCAATAATCCAATACTTAGTCTTGATGATGACACCCATCATGCGGCAAGATGTGTGTATGCGTCAGTTAATAAGGAGTGGTATTGTGCTAATTGTAATCGCATAAAGGATTTTCATTGTGGACATCAGTATTGGTGTTATGACAATTATCATTTAGAAAAGCCAACAAAATGGGAGCCAAAATAATAAGGACAACAGAATGGAAAGTTAGACCAGAAGATGAAAAAATGCTGGAAGAGCATTACAGACTTTACTATCAAAACAAAAAGCGAGATTCTTTTTATAGAATGGCGATAAAACATCTAAAAGCGTGGCTGAAAAAATCAAAAAATTAGGTTCATTTGGGTATATTTCATTCACCTCGTTTCATGCGGCACATATAGTTTCAATGGGCATCGGAGGAGGAGTATTTACTAATGATGATGAGTTGGCTAAAAAAGTAAGGATGTACCGAGATTGGGGTCGTCAAGCTGATGTTTCACAAAAAACAAATGATAGGTGGCCAGAACTTCCTTCAGATTATAATCCTCGTTTTATCTACGAAAAAATCGGGTATAACTTTCAGATATTAGACCTTCAAGCCGCTATGGGCAGAGTCCAGTTAAGAAAGATTAAAAAAATTAAGGAAGCTCGTAAAAAGAACTTTGATTATTTGGTTGAGAATTTGCCTCACACTAATACTGATTTGATTGTGGCTGATTCTATTAAAGGTGCGGATGTTTGTTGGTTTTCATTTCCCCTTACCTACACTGGCGATAGAAGCAAATTATTAAAATATCTTGAGAAAAATGGTATTGAGACAAGGCCGATGTTTAGTGGTCGTATTGATTTGCATCCGGCATATGCTAATTCTAAATTTAGAATAAGTGGAAAATTAAAAGAAGCAAACTATATCATTAAGCATTCATTCTGGATTAGTTGTCATAATCATTTGAGTAAAGCCGATTTAAAATATATTGTAAAAACTTTTGATAACTTCTTCAATGGAAAAAATTAAACTTTCACAAGTTACTTTAATAGCCCTCACGGGAATTAAGTTTGATGAACACAAAAAGGCGTTAGATTTGATGTGTAAGGATATAGAGTTTGGCGGGGCAAAGATAATTTGGGATTCAAAGATAGATTCGGTGGATTATTGGAATCATGCTGTTGTCTATGACCTTTGGAAATATGTAGATACAGAATTTGCCTTCCTTTTCCATGCTGACGGTTACATTATCAATCCTGATTTATGGAATCCTGAATGGTTGGAGCTAGATTATATTGGGGCTCCGTGGCCTTTTCCCACAGATGATTATTCCTACCGAGATTTATTTGGCAACATCCAAAGAGTAGGAAATAGTGTTGGATTACGAAGTAGAAAACTCCTTAAACTCCCTACTGACTTGAACTTGGAATGGAAATCATATTATGGTAACACGAATGAGGATGGATTTTTTTCGGTACACAATCGCCATATTTTTGAACAACATGGATGTAAGTTTGCCACTTTTGAACAAGCACTAGATTTTGGTAAAGAATTTGACTTACCCGAGCACAAAGGTCGTAAAACATTTAGTTTTCACCAAGCAACATGATTTGTGGGCTTCTACATCCTGGAAGTGGTTTGGGGAATATGTTGTTTCGTTACATAACAACTCGTATCCTTGCTTTAGATAAGGGGTTTGAATTTTCAATGATAAATCCTGAAGGTTTTAAGGGAAAATCTTTTATGAATTTGGATTTTGGGGTAAAAAACAATATTCCTTATCATGTTGAAATGCCATCAGGTAAGATTATACAAGATGATGGCTGGAATAAATTGCCTTTATGGGAGGAAAAAACTTCTTACTATAATCCAGAAATAAACTACGTAGAAGATAACACCATTATTGATGGCAATTTTGAAGACGGAAGATACTTTGAACATAGAATGAGTGAGGTGGGGGAATGGCTAAAGATAACACATCAATATATTCCTGAAAATTTGTGCATAATTGGTTTTAGGGGCGGAGAATATAAAACTATTCCTGAACTATGGTTGCCTAAATCTTATTGGGATGAAGCAAGACATTTAATGATACAAAAATACCCTGGTATTCGGTTTGAGGTTCATACAGATGACCCCAAAACCGCAAGAGAGTTTTTTCCTATTTATCCTATTATTCACGACGTAGAACAAAATTGGCGGGCAGTACGGTATGCCCGATACTCGATAATTGCCAACTCTAGTTTTTATGTGCTTCCTAGACTTTTGAAACACCACCAAGATAATGCTTTCACAATCGCTCCTAAATATTGGAATAGATATAATACGAAGGAGTGGAAGTTTCCACAGAATTACTATAGACAATTTACCCAAATATGACTAAAGCAATTTTAATAAATTACAATTTCACGCCTACATGGTTACTTGATAGTGGGCTTGATTACTATTTATATGACCGTTCCGACTCAAAAGAATATTTAAAAGATTTTCCCCAAGAACGAATACGCTATACTGAAAATCGCGGTAATGTAGATTATGACAAGCTCTCTTATTTGGTGGAGTTTTATGACAACTTACCAGACATATTTTTGTGGGGGAAGTCAAATCTTTTTCAGTTCATTAGCCCTGAAGAATGGGACAAAGTGAAGGACAATAAAGTATTTACGCCTCTCTTAACTCAAAATCATAAAACTTATTCCGATAGAAATGGGCGAGTGTGTTATTATGAAGGGGGGATGTATTGGGAACGAAATGATAGTTGGTATTTAAATGAAGTTCCAGCTAAGTTTCAAACATGGGTGGAATGGGCTAACTTTCTTCAACTTCCGATTCTCCCTTATATTCCTTTTGCTCCTGGTGGTAATTATCTTCTCACTAAGGAACGAGTTCATAGATATTCTGTGGATTTCTACGAGAAGATGAAGGATACATTGCCCTATACTCAACTGCCGGGTGAAGCACATTTGGCAGAGAGAAGTTATTATTTACTTTGGAAATGACTCATACTTTAATTCCACAAAATGACCCAATGCGATTAAAAATTATGGTAACAGATGCGTTTCTTTACAATAACGAGCGGGAATTATTAGAAATAAGATTAAACATTTTAGATAAATTTGTTGATAGATTTGTTATAATGGAAGCAACTCAGACTTTTTCTGGAAAATCAAAACCATTATATTTTAAAAAGGACAGAGATTTATTTAAAAAGTGGGAGCATAAAATAAAGTATTGTGTTTTAGATAAATGGGACAATGAAGAGATATGGAAAATGGCAAGAGAAAGTCCGAATACTCAATATGGAAAAGGCGCTAAACATTGGTTGCAAGAATTTTATATTAAGGAACATTTAAAAGATTGCTTGACAGACTTAAAGGATGATGATACTTGTTTTGTTGGAGATGTAGATGAGATATGGAATCCTGATTTTGAGTATACTCCCCCTGAAGGATTTATCTATAAATTGGGGTTAAGGGTTTATACTTATTATCTTAATAATTGTTCAAGTGAAGTATTTTATGGTACAATAGTAGCTAGATATTCTGATATCAAGAATGCTTGTCTTAATCATTTGCGCACTAATCCTGATTTTAAGCTAGATGATAGCGGTTGGCATTTTACCTCAATGGGGGGCTATGAAGAAGTTAAAAGGAAGCTGTCTGATTCCTACACGAGAGAATCATATTGGACAGAGGAGGTGGAAAATAGCCTAGAACAAAACATTAAAGAAAAAAAAGACTTTTTAGGTAGAAACTTTACCTATAAGGTAGATGAGAGCGAGTGGCCGACTTATTTAAAGGAAAACCGAGAAAAATATGCCCACCTCTTACAAAAATAAGCAATACACATACATTAAGAATGAGGTTCAAAGAGAGCGTGACAGAATTTCTAAGAGAAAGAGAATGGCGGAATTGCGGATGAAAAGGTTAGAGGGAAAAAATTGTCTATTATGTAGCATACGCTTGGATAAACATTGTATACGTGGTAGAATATATTGTGATGATTGTTACAAGCGTTTTTATGATAAAGTTAGACGACACAAATGGAGACGTTATTATGAAAAAACCCTTAAACCACGCTTATTAGAATGGAAGAAAGTTAAAAACAAAGAATTAGGCGGAACAACATATATAGGAAAATAAAATGGCGACAATAAAACAAAAAAGGGCTATTGACAAAATAGTGGAAAATGGTGGAAATGTTAGTAGAGCTATGATAGAGGTAGGGTATAGTCCGGCAACTGCAAAGACACCTCAAAAACTAACTGAAAGTAAAGGATGGGACGAACTTACTAAAGAGTTTCTTGATGATACAGATGTGGCTAAGAAACATAAAGAATTACTTAATTCTCATAGTATTCAACACATGGTGTTTCCTTTGGATGTTACTGATGAAGAAATTACTAAATTATTATTGGAGGTGAATTGTATATCAAGAAGATTTATGCATTCTGACACACAAACTCATGTTTGGTTTTGGTCGCCTGATAATAAAGCACGAAAAGATGCTATTGATATGGCGTACAAAATAAAGGGTAATTATGCCCCCGAAAAATCAATAAATGTTAATGTGAATGCTGACGAATTAAAAAATATAATACAAGATGGACTTACAAAGTTTCGCCCTAACAAAGGAGGAGAAAGAGTTTTGTCTTAAACTTCTTTCACTCTTTCAAATAGATGGCCAAACTGCCGATACAAAAATAACAGAAGGACAACTTCTCATTTTTGGAGCATTAGTTCTTAAAAAATCAAATAGAATACAAATTATCACTTCCACTCAATATGGTAAGTCTTTAATTGTTGCGTTAGCTTGTGTTGTTCTTTCTTGCATTGACGGTGAGTTGATTTCTATTCCAGCCCCGTCAGAAGATAAAGCACGGATTATAATGCGTTACTATCTTCAGCATTTAGGCGACCATCCTTTGTTTTATTTGCAACTAGAAAAGGAAGATAAGCTAGATAAGTTATTGATGGAAACCACCAAAGACCGTTTAGTTCTAAAGAACAGAGGTGGAGTATTTATTCTTTCCGTTCATGCAACAAACGCAGTTAAAGGATTTCAAGCCGCTATGGGTGAAGGTTCTAAATATGTTATCCAAGATGAGTCATGTTTGATTCCCGACCCGATTGAATCAACGGTGTTCCGCATGATTGCCGGGAAGAGAGACGCAATGTATGTCAAGATAGGTAACCCTTTTTATCGCAATCATTTTTATAAGTCGTTCAAAGATGACCGTTATCTTAAAATCTTTATAGACTTCAAACAGGGATTAAAAGAAGGACGATACGATTATGATTTTATAGAAGAAGCCAGAACCAAACCCAATTTTGACGTATTATTTGAATGTAAATTTCCTTCTGAAGATAAAGTTGGAATGGATGGTTATATTCGTCTATTAACGGATAGTGAGATAGAAAAATGTATAGTAGATAAGATTGAACATGTTGGAGTATATAATATTTTAGGTGTAGACCCTGCGGCTGGAGGTGATAAATCTTCCATTGTGTTAAAATCTTCAAACTATCAAGAAATTATTTTTGACCAAAGATTAGAGGATGTAATGGACTTGGTGGGTGTGATAGTTGATGAGTACAGAAAACGAGGTTGTGCTATGGTTGTGGTGGACAGAACAGGCATAGGGCAAGGTGTTTATGACCGCTTGAGACAAATGGATATTCCAGTTCAAGGTGTTTCCTTTGGAGAAAAAGCCGAAGATGAAATGTTCTACAATCTAAAAGCTGAATTGCATTGGAAAGAAAGACAATGGCTTTTAAGTGGAGGGCGTTTGTTTAAACATCCTTCTTGGCAAGAATTAAGTATTATTAAGTACAAAAATAAAGACGGACGTGTTATAATTCAACCAAAGGAGGAACTCTTTAAACTAGGAGTTGCAAGTCCAAACTGCGTGGATGCGGCGGTTTTGACACAATATGTAAGTGATGTTTCAATTCGTTCAGCCCGTATTATGAAACAACGAGGTGGTGTGCCTATCGCAGATCGTATGGTTGAGATTTGGCGTGGCAACTAAATGGAAAAAATAAGCGAAACTAAACAAATTATAGAGAGCAATGCTAAAGATGCCCCGGTTAAGGATATTCTTTGGAATGCCAAAGAAATACAAACAGAGGGGGTTAGAATTATTGACCCAATGGAAGGTGATATGGTGGTATTGAGACATTTCTTTTTTGCCATGAAACCACAAATTACAGGTTCTCCACGCCCAACAAAACAACAAATATTGGGAGAAAATAAAAAGTTAATTGAAATAAGTTTATGGAGTGATGGACTTGAACCAAAAGAAGGAACACCCATTGAAGTAAGCACTAAAAAACAAATACGCACTATATCTCCGACACTTTATAACGCAATGGTAAATAATAAAGCTGATTATGTTATTCAAATTCTTTGTAACAAACGCAAAGGACTAATTTGGAGTAATAGTTCTACTCCCCAAAAAGCACAATGACCATAGAATCACAGAAAGTGTTTAACTCTTTACCTTTTGAAACTAAAGATATTTATTCAAAATATGATGAGTCTATGCAATTTTTACAGACTCGCAAAAAACGCCAAGTCAATCAACTTGTGCTTTTAAACAATCTCCAACGCGGGGATGAAAATATCGCTTCAACACTCCTTATAACTTTGTTTAATCGCATTATGTCTAACCTCTATGATGACAAGATGCAAGTTAAGTTTGTACCAGGGGAGGAGTTAGACCAAAAGAAAGTCAATTCTCTGAACATTTTGGCTCAAAACGATTACAGGGAAATGGAAAAGGACAAGTTAGATTACGATTGGTGCTGGGACACATTGTTCTTTGGACGGGGATACATGGAAACTTTGCAGTTTAACAAGGAAAGAAAGATTATGGAACCCCATGTCATCAATCCTCTTGTTTTTGGTTACGACCCTTTCTTTGACAATCCCCAAGAGTGGCGTTATTACTGGAAATGGATTACCAAATCAAGCGTTGAGATAAATAAGCTCATCAAAAAAGGCATTATCAAGGGAATTACAGAGGCCAAAGAAATTCCTTCTGGCATTGACCCTTACTTATGGGATTATAAAGTTCGCCGTGAACAGGCTAAATTGGCTACTCCGCAGGCTAACGATACTTACAAGGGCGATGTCCATCAGATACTTGAGTTTTTTGGATATGACAGCGATGGGAATAAAACAGTTTATTGGTTGGATAGGGATTTCTCAAAGATTTTATATAGAGAAAAACTTGATTTGAAAGACGGAGAAGATAATGGAAGCAAATGGCCTATTGTGGTCAAAGAGGCATTCCGTGAACCCCACGCTTCAGTTGTGTTTTCTGTTGCAGACTTGCTTGAAGACAAACATCGTGCGCGTTCAGTTCTTTTGAATCTTGCATTTATCGCCGCTAAAGATAAAGCTAATCCTTTGTATTGGTATGACCCTGACAAAGTTCAGGATGTAACACAATTATTTTCAAGACAAGTTAATCAACACATTCCAGTTAAGGGTGACGGCAACTTGGCAATAGGGCCACTCAATAAAGATTCTGCGATGGACCCAAGTTTACAGGCGTTCATGCAAACTCTCAATCAAGAAGCTAACGACCCAGTGGGAACAGGTATGGCGTTAGCTCCGGCTAAGAAAGGAGACCAAACTGCAACTGAAGCGGCTATTCAACAACAACTAAATGATTTGGCTCAATCTCTTCAAAGCAAGGTAATGCAATTCGGTGAAAAAGAATTTTGGAGTCATTGGTATCAAAGATACAAAAGATATACCAAAGAAGGAGATGAAAAAATTGCTACCATTGTAGGTGTGAAAGGAATGACCTTTGAAAAAATAGATTTGGGAGATATTATAACCAAATATCCACCCGGAGTTTTAGTATTTTCGGCTAAAGACGCGGAGTATAAAGAACTTGTAGAAAGGCGAGATTTAATGCAGATGTATCCTCAATTCGTAACCTCACTTTCGCCTGATGGTATGAGGAATTTCAATAAGTATGTTTTCTTCCCAAAATTCTTGAAAGACCCCACTATGATGGATATTCTAATCCCTAAAACCATTGATGAAATCAAGGCAGAGGAGGAAAATGAGGCGATAAATGAAGGCGGAATGCCTCAAGTTCTTGACACAGACAATCATGAACAGCACTTGGCAATTCACTATATGGCAAAATATACTTGGGCTAAATGGATACACATTGCTTGGCATGAGGAATTATTGGCTCAACAGAGAAAGGTCGAACAAGTGATGGCACAACAGCAAATGCAACAAGGAATGCAAACTCAAGGACAAGTTTCAGGCGAACCCAAAAAACCAGGAGAGGGATTGACAAAAGTGAAAGTTGGTGAAGATAAGCAAAACCCTCTGTCGGCGGCAAGTTCGCTTAGACAAGAAACCCAAAATAGTTTAAAATAATAAAATAATAAAATAATAATATGAAAAAAGTAAAGAAACCAGGGAAAGTAAAGAAAGTAGTAGAAACTCCAACCCCAATAATCAAGGAAGGAGAAAAATTAGTAATTGACATTATTGGTGAAAAAGTTAAGATTGAAAAAAAGGTTATAAGTAAATTAACTTTAAGCACAGGTCGTGCGGATTTTGATAGTATGGTCGATAAAATAAATGAGGTAATAGATGTATTAAATAACTAGATAATAACTAGATAACTAAATCGTTATGAATTATGCCAAGGAATTACCAAGAGACAAACAAGGTGCGGCTATGCAGGAGTATCCTGCACCATTTAGACCAAATGCCAGGTATGCTCCTGACAACTCCAGTGCTTCATCGGTTATTACTTTAACTGATGACACGACAGAGATTGAAATTGCCGCTGTTAGCGGAGCAGCGGTTATGCGATGGGTAACTGCCGCTGATACGCAAGCAAGTGTTGTAAGTATCGCAGGTGGTACTACAAATTTTGACCATGTTATTGGAACTGGGACAGTAAGACGATTTGTCGTGCCAATCGCATTAGCTACCGTACAAGCAAGTATTGTAGGTGTTAATGTTCAAATGGGACTTTATAAGCGTTTTGCGGTCAAGTCGATTGGGAATGCGTCAGTTTTAACATCGGAATTTTAATATGCTGAAAACAATGGAGAAAAAACATAAAATGGAGAAAAAACATAAAATGGAGAAAAAACACATGACAGTAGAGCAAAAGGCTAAACGGACAAGAACAAAGCTCTCTAATGCGGCAGATAAAATGTTTAGTCGAAGGTCGAATTAAAAGAATAATTAAAGAAATAAAATGATAAGATTACCGCTTCAAACAATCCATGATTACGATGATGTTGGACAAACAGGTGCGACATCTGTTGCAGGTGGATTAGCAAGAACTTTTAACCTTCCACAAGATGTAGATGGAGTAGTAGTAAAGCTAATTGCCAGTGTTATCGGTGGAGGAGTTAGTGCTACTTTTCAAACATCAGATGATGGAGGGACAACTTACTATGATGTTGCGAGGACGAGTATTGTTTCTAACGCAAACAACGCAGTGACAGCGCAATGGCTTAATATTCCTGTCAGTGGTGTCGGCGTAAGAACTGGAGTAGTTGTACCAAGCGTTGTGGCTGTAGGCAGTGTTCAAAGTTTCGGAAGTGTTTATGGCGCTACTGGTTCGGCTGGAGCATCAACACTTGGACAACTTGAAGTTTCAGGATTGCCAATTTTGGGAATACAGAACCGAGTGTTCTTGAGATATACGGCAGCCGTAACAAGCACTGACCTCGCAAGAATTAGGGTTATGGTCAATAGCCGTTCAGCTACATCATAACCATCATAACGATGAATAACTCTAACTTAGTTATTGAGAATCCTACCCTTTCAGAAGAAAAGCCCATAGATAGAAAACCCTATCTTAGGCAAAGAGAGGGAGAGATAGTAAAGATTCTTGATGCTATAACTGGAGTTCAGTCATCAAAAGATTGGAGTACCTTGAAAAATTATGTCTTTGATGGTCTAGTCCAAACTCTTAATAAGGATATTCAAGAAGAGGCCAGAAAAGAACAACCAGACACGCTCAAACTAAACCGTCTAGCGGGTCAATTAAAATGGGCTGAAAAGTATTCTGACTTGAATAGGATGAGGGATATTTTCAGACCAGAATTATCAAACATAAGAAAAAAATTATATGGCAAAGAAGAATGATGACCCAAAAGGTCAGGGGACGGAGCCCCAACTTGCTCCAGAAACTGTGTTAGAAACTGTGTCTCCGCCGGTATATACACCACCGGCTCCGAGACAGATGAGAATAGAGAGGCAAGGACAGTATGGAGTTCCTTTTACTCGCCGATTCCCCGAAATAAGGGGAGGTATCTGTGAGTTCTGCGGAGTTCTTGACCAGAATGTTCCTTCACAATATCAGTATAAGTTGTGTCCGCATTATCGAGGGATGCAGGCCAGGTGCAGTTATTGCCCTGAAACTTCAGACCCAGACGATGTGGTCTATCATGAAAAACTGAATGTGCAGGAATCTCCAGACAATCCCGGCACTCTCATTATGTGGTGCGGAAAGTATGAATGTTCCAAGAAACACTTGGAGCGATTCCAACTTTCAAAAGCGTAGAAGCGTAGAAAGGACTTAGCCGACCTTTCACTGATAAGGCTTTAATAGCATGGGCAGGGTTTCGCCACCCTGCAACATTGATAAAATAAATTAAATATATGGCAGAAGACCCATTAACAGGTTTAGAAATTCAACCCTCTGAAAGCGAAAAGAGGATTAAACAGCTCTCTGAAAAAGTACGATTAACCAGCGAAGAGCGCGATGAACAAGCACGGCTTCTTGCAGTGGAAAGCGGTAAAACCGCTACTGCCGAGAAAGAACGTGATTTTTACCAAGGTTTCTCTGATGTTGTATCCAGTAATCCTATGGCTAAAGACCATAAGGATGAAATCAAGGCGAAAGTTTTGAGTGGATATACAGTAGAAGACGCCACGTTTGCTGTTTTAGGCAAGGCAGGGAAACTTGGCCAACCTAAGATAGAAGAACCGCAAAGTCCAGCAGGCGGTTCCGCTCCCACAACGCCCCCGCAGAGCGGGGTAAAATCTCCTCAAGAGATGACCCAAGAGGAACGGAAAGCGGCTCTTTTGGAAGCTCAAGCTCGTGGTGATATTGCATTGACTTAGAGACATTAAAATATGCCCGTAACAGTAAGAAACTCAAGTTGGGGTGGTGCAACAACCAACACCTCTGAACTTCTCGTTGCTTATATCAACGATGAAATCAAGGTGTTAGAACCTCAACTTCAGTATGCCCGATTGGGCAAAAGGCGTGATTCCCCTAAGGGATTTGACCGCATATTGTTCCCGCAAACTAACCAGCTTCCTGTTCGTATCAATACTTCTATGCTCACTGTCGGTGGGCCAGGAGGTGCGGCAGGCGGAGGTTCAGTTTGGGGCGCAGGTGCGTCAATTCAGGGTGGAGCAGCAGCTACCGCTCCTGGATTTCCAGTATCGTCTACTGAAGGTGTGGCGGCTATAACGGAAGGCACAAACCCAACTTCAATAACTTGGGGTGCTACCGCTTATACATCAGGCCCAGCCCAGTATGGTATCTTGGTGACGGTTTCCGACCTTCTTGTCCATAATTCAGCTATTGAAGTAGTTGATGCTTGCGCAATGCAGGTCAAAAATTCACTCGCTCGTCTTGTAGACACAATTCTTCAAACAGTTGTGAACGCAGGTACGAACGGAGTGATTTATTCAGGCGGCAGAACTGCCCGAACAGGCATTGCGGCCGGTGATTTAATCACCACCCAAGATGTCGTTAGAGGAGTCAGGAACCTTCGCGCTTCAAACGCGGCCGGTCTCCGCCCTTTTGAAGGAAAATACTATGTCGCAGTCATCCATCCATTTGCGATGGCCGACTTAATGACCAACACTCAAACTGGTTCTTGGTCAGACATGGCTCGCTACTCCAGCGTGGATGATATTCTGGCTGGGAAGGTAGGAGACTTCCGAGGCGTAAGATACCTTGAAAGTGGTTGGCAAAATTACTTCAACTCAACAGTTGCGGTTTTCCCAACTACTCTGTTGGGCGAAGACTCGTTTGGTTGGGGATACTTCCAGCAACCGACCCCGATTCTCACTTCTACCCCCGACTCGAATAACCCGCTTAATCTTTACTCCTCAATCGGAGGCAAGGTAACTCTAGGTGTTACTAGATTCGAGGACAGTCTTGGTACGCAGAGAATCATAAGAATTGAATCCGCAGTTAGCTCCTGATAACTAGATAACTAATTGAGCTACTCTCTCCCTACTTGTGATGGGGAGAGAAATAACTTAATTAATTAATTAAAATGCCAGCAGCTACAGTCAGTTCAGTAATCACTTACGCACAACAATTAGCCCAAACCGACTCTAACGGTATTGGTAGTGTTTTAGGTATTGCCTTTTATAATGACGCCCTCCAAGATATGACGAGGGATTTAATTGAAAGAGGAATTGATGCCTCTCAAACCAGTGAGGCCTATGCCACTATTGCCGCTTCAGATGCCCAGCCCGGACGGTTTGCTTGGCCTTCGGATATGTTTGCTCTAAAAACTATTGAGGTTGATTTTACCAATTCTGGGACTTCAAGTTACCTTCAGGCCCAAAAACTGGATGTAGCCAACCTTCAGGGAACGACAACTTGGGATTATTTAAGAGTGAATCAATCTACAAGTTTCCCCCAGTTCACCAATCATGGCGATACGGGTGAGATTTTCCCCACTCCCGTCGCGGGAAGTCCCGCTTTGGTCAGGATTTACTACTATTTAACCCCGACTGAAGCAACTGTTGTATCCGACTCAACGGCCTATCCTCAAACGCTGGATTACCGAATGCTTAGCGCGAAAATGACCTCTCTTTACTACAAGAGGCAACAAAATCCCGATATGGCTAAGGTTTTTGAAGACGATTATCAGATGAGGTTGGGTAAGGTGAAGAACATTTTAGCTCCCCAATCAAAACAGCCTATTCAACCTGAAAAGTTGCACATTACAGGTTGGTCATTTTGAATATATGAAAAAGAATTGTATAAATTGCGGAAATGAATTTGAAAAACAAACTCATAATAGTAAAAAAGTTTGGGAACTTCGTAAATTTTGTACAATAGGATGTGCGAGTATTTTTAATCAACCTGCAAAAAAACTTATTGGTAGGAAAAGACCAGAAGAGGTTATAGAGAAATGTAGAAAAACAATGTTTGTCAAAGGGCAAATTCCGTGGAATAAAGGAAGACCATATTTAGAAATAACAGGAGAAAAGCACCCCAATTGGCGAGGTGGCATTTCCTTTATAAGAACAGGAATAAGAAAAACAATTGAATACAAAAATTGGCGTAAATTAGTTTTTGAAAGAGATAATTATATTTGTCAGTGGTGTGGCGTACGAGGAGGAAAATTAAACGCAGACCATATAAAACCATACTCTGCATTTCCAGAATTAAGAACCACATTATCAAATGGTCGTACTTTGTGTGTTTCTTGCCATAGAAAAACAGATACGTGGGGAGGATTAGCTTTTAAGTTTAAAATATTAAGTATATAAATTATGCCAACATTATGGACAACTATAAACAAAGCAACAGGAACAGCATGGACAAGTGTGGCAGGGGCGACACTCGGTTCGTCTTCAATAATGAGTACAGAAGGAGTTCCTATTGGATTACTTCTTGCTTTAACATACTCAACGACAAGTTCAGTAACAAGTGGTTTGCAATGGACAACAGTAAGCAAAGCAACGGGAACAAGTTGGCAAACAATAAATAAAGCAACATAATGGCCTCAAATATACCAATCACAACAGGAACGGGAACAGCATCGGTCGCAACCGAGCAAATAGGTGCGAATCAATATCAAATAATTAAAATTGTTGGTGGAGAGACTGGCTCTACTTCAGTTTTAGGCGTTACCCCAGATGGAGCGATACGAGTTTCTATTTTAGGTATTCCCTCAATTTCAGGCACAGTTAACATTGGAACTATTCCAGGTTCTGTCGTGGCTTTTCAAGGGGGCACTGTCATTACTTCTGTCACGGGAACAGTAGCGTTAAGCCCTTCTGTTTTTGGCGCATCGGTAATCGGCACAATTCCAGTTGTGCAGTCTGGGTCATGGACACCCTCGGCAATCGGTTACGTTACCAGAAACGATGCAGTAGCCTCCTTTTTAGGTGCTGACTTAACCACTAGGCCAGTTGCCGGGGATTCAGCAGGAAGATTCGTAAACAAGCCTTTCTCTCCCGAAGAATCCCGCGTGGAGGGTTATGCTTCGCTTGTGAGTACCAGTGTTACTACCCTTGTGGCGGCGGCAGGGGCGGGACTTAGAAACTACATTACTGACATTATGATTGCCAATAGTGGGGCAGTTAATACCATCATTACCTTTAGAGATGGGGCAGGCTCTGTTCTTGGATATACTATAGCCCCTACTGTTGGGGGTTCAAATATGATAGGATTTGCAACACCCATGCGTACAGGGGTAAATGCTACTTTTGATTTTCAACCAACTTCTGCCAGTTCTATTCTTTATGCAACTGTAAAGGGCTATAAAGGCCCGTAAAACATGGCCTTAATAGATAACATAATTGCTTATTGGAAATTTGATGAATCGTCAGGAAATGCTGCTGATTCTGCTGGTGGCGGATTTACCTTAACCAACAATGGAACAACGGCATATAGTGCAGGGAAAATAAATAATGCCGCTGATTTTGGTGCGTCAAATACAACAAAATCTCTTACATCGGCAAATACAATAGGACTAGATATGTCTACCAACTTTACCCAAAATTGTTGGGTGAATATAACCACAGCTCCAGCTGTTAGCACTGCTGAAACTTGGTTCCTGTGGGCAAATAATACGACTGCCAGCAAAAAAGGTTCTTTTGGAACGCAATACTATAACAATGCTGGCACATTTCAAATATATATAAACAGAGCCGAAAGTGGCGCAAATGACCAAACCGGAGTTAATCAAATCCTTACTGTTGGTACTTGGTATATGTTGACTGTTACTTGGAATGGTACGAATAACTTTATCTATTTAAACGGAAGCAGTACACCACTTATTACCAACGCCTCAACCCGCACTGGAACAGACACGACATCAGGATACACAGAGGGAGTTCAGGTTGGGAATGATACTACTAATGTCCGATGGTTGAGCGGTTTAGTTGATGAATGCGGAGTATGGAGCAGGGTCTTGACTTCTGCTGAAATAACAGAGCTTTATAATAGTGGAAACGGATTGTCTTATCCATTTGGGGGGGCGGTAGTTAGGAATTTTATGTTATTAGGAGTAGGAGCGTAAATTTATGGCAATTAAACCACAAACACTAGAAATTACAAACTTTTCAGGAAGGCTTACTAGAATCTTAAACGGAGATATTAACTCTGGTTTTGCTAACTTCGTGAATTCGTGGG
>ERZ1292632.1708-Hain-H43-01um-R2-1708-length-20427-cov-7_pt1 | contig 20427 bp, 19 predicted proteins | sample MGYA00564407_ERZ1292632 | MGnify/ENA primary metagenome ERZ1292632 (study PRJEB36523, sample SAMEA6512637) | groundwater metagenome | collected 2019-01-08 | study: AquaDiva: Metagenomics assemblies of 32 groundwater samples | reverse complement strand
GAACCCGTGTTTCAGCCGTGAGAGGGCCGCGTCCTAACCGCTAGACGAAGGGGCCATATGGCCGCTTGGGCGACCGGGCAGGGGAGGGGCTTTAGCAGGCGCAGCGCGCCCGTCAAGCGCTCGCGCCAACACCGCCCAAAGAAAAACCGCCCCATGCAAGCATGGGGCGGCCAAGGTTCAGGGAGGAGACGCCTCCAAAGGGGGAGGCGCCCATATGACACACCCGAAAGGGGGGCAGGTGCGCCATATGTTTGGAAGATAGGGCAGGCCGCGCCGCCTTTCAAGGGCAATGCGACCAGCCGTCCATCAATTTTTTCAAGCCTTTCGGGTTAACCCCGCGTTCAGGCGTTGGCCACTTCCAGGCCGGCCGGAGCCGGGATCGGCCCCTTCCCCTGAGCGACCTGCGCCTCGAAGACGTCGCGCATCAGTTGCAGCGAGAAGAGATGGGCGTGGATCAGCGGCAGCATCCCGTTCTGGTTGATCTTGCGAAGCTGGTCGCCGCGCAGGTCGCGCAGCTTTTCCTCGTTAATCATGCGGAAGCCGCGATAGACGAAGGGCTGCTCGTTGAGCGGCGACTGGATCGACACTTCGCCGTCCATCAGCAGGTCCATGTCCTTCAAGTCCTTGACGAACTGGCCGGTGCGGGCGGCGGCCTGCTCGAAATCCTCGCAGAATTTGAGCACGCCCTGGGTCAGTTCGCTGGGCTTGCCGTCGTCGAACAGCGGCTGGCCGTCCTCGAACGCGCCGACCGCGGGGCTGGTGGGGTCGAAGCAGAGCGAAAGCTCCTCGCTGTCGGGGCGCAGCTTGGCGAGCATCCAGGGATAGCGGCGGACATAGGCCGGGATATAGGCGGGGCCGCGCAGCTGGCCTTCGTCATCGACGAAGATGTTGACCCCTTCGTTGAGCCCCATCAGCAGCAAAGGCACCGAATCGTCGCCCGACGAGAAGATGATCGGCGCGAAGCGCTGCGCCGGCACGAATTCGTCGACGGTCAGCGGGACCGCATGTTGCGTCACCAGGAAGGGCGCCGATTCGACCTGCCGCACCTTGTAATCGACATGATCGTTGGTGCTGAGCGGCAGGAGATCATTGTAGAAGATCGGCAGGGTATTGGCGGGCGCGCTGGCCATGATCAGGGTCCACTCTTTCGATGTGCCGGCGATGCGACCGGCGCGGGTAAATATTGCGGCAGGGCGATACTGGCCTTGCCGGCGATAGGCAATCGGTTTGTCGGCCGATGCCGGTTCAGAGTTCGTCCGGCAGCGGGATGAGCTTGCCGGGGTTGAACAGGCCCTTTGGGTCGATCGCCGCCTTGATCGCGCGCAGCGCGCCGATCCGTGCGGGGCTGGAGAGGCGGGCGAGTTCGGCGCGCTTCATCTGGCCGATGCCATGTTCGGCGGAGATGGAGCCGCCCGCCGACACGACGGCGTCATGGACGAAGGCGTTGATCGCCTGGCCCTGAGCCGCGATCCAGGCCGGGCCGTCGCTCGTCCCCTTGGGCGCGCGGACGTGGAAATGGACATTGCCGTCGCCCAGATGGCCGAAGGAGGAGGCGGTAGTGCCGAGGAAGCGGGCTTCCGCGGCGGCGGCGGCCTCCACCATGAAGGCGGGCATCCGCGCCACCGGCACGCTGATATCATATTGCAGCGCCGGTCCCTGTGCCCGCTCGGCTTCCGAGAGCGATTCGCGGATGCGCCAGAAGGCGTCGGCCTGCGCTTCGTTGGAAGCGATGGCGGCGTCCACCGCGATGCCGCGGTCGAAGGCGGCGGCGAGCGCCTGCTCCAGCCGCTCGTCCGGGCCGGGTTCGGCGAGGTCAGGATGGTCGACCTCGATCAGCACATGCCAAGGGGTGCGCGTCTCGATCGGGCTGCGGGTGCCGGGGATGTGGCCGAGGACGAAGCCAAGAGTCTCGTCGGCGATCACCTCGAACCCCTCGACGCTGTCGCCCAGTTGCGCTTCGGCGAGGCGCAGCAGGTCGAGCGCGGCGGCGGGGCTTTGGACCCCGACCCAGCCGACCGCGCGGGCGGCGATGGCAGGCGCGAGGCGCAGCGCGGCGGCGGTGACGACGCCGAGCGTCCCCTCCGCCCCGATCAGCAGCTGCTTGATGTCATAGCCGCGATTATCCTTCCTGAGCGCGTCGAGCCCGTCGAAGATGCGGCCGTCGGGCAGCACCGCCTCCACCCCTTCGACCAGCGCGCGCATGGTGCCGTGCCGCAGCACCTGGGTGCCGCCCGCGTTGGTCGAGACGAGCCCGCCGATGGTGGCCGATCCTTTCGCGCCGAGGCTCAGGGGGAAGCGGCGGCCGGCGGCCTCGGCCGCGTCGTGCAGGACGCTCAGGATCACGCCCGCCTCGCAAACGGCGAGATTGTCTTGGGCCGAAAGGCTGCGAATGCGGTTCATGCGGCGGAGCGAGAGAATGAGCGCCAATCCATCCGCCGGCGGCGTTGCGCCGCCGACCATGGAGGTGTTGCCGCCCTGCGGCACGAGCGGCACGCCAAGCTCCGCCGCGAGGGCGACGGTCGCGGCGACCTCCTGCGTCGAGGCGGGGGAGAGGATCGCCGTGGCCGCACCATGATAGCGCCCGCGCCAGTCATGGACCCAGGGGTCGATGTCGGCGGGATCGGTGATGACGCCCTTGGGGCCGAGCAGGGCGGCGAAACGGTCGATGATGGGCTGTGCGATCATGGGAGGATGCTATGCCCCGGAATTCATCGACGGTTCAACCATTGGCCGATAGCGTCGCGTCCCCAAAAGGGGTCCGACTTGTTTTCATCCGTCCTGTTGCTGCTGACCGCGCCCGCGGGGGAGCCTGTGGAGCTGGCGCAGCTCACTATCCAGCAGCGCGTCATCATCCGCGTGCCTACGGTGCGGAAGGGGCGGGCGCCCGTGCGAATCGATCCCGAAGCGCGGGACGACTGGCGCGAGAAAAAGGGGCCGCGCTGCGTGGCGCTGCGATCGATCCGGGCGGCGGGCGTCGTGGTGGAAAATGGCGTCGATCTGATCCTGGCCGACAATCACCGCTATCGCGCCCGGCTGGAGCGGGGATGCGATTCCCTCGGCTTCTATTCGGGCTTCTATGTCGAGCCGCATGAGGACGGCTCGCTCTGTTCGGGGCGGGACGAATTGCAGGCGCGCAGCGGGCTTAGCTGCGCGATCGACAGTTTCCGGCGGCTGATCCGCAATGACGAGGAAGAATGAGGCGCGCGGCCCACGCGAATTTCTTGACAAGTGGCCAGGATTTCCGCAAGGCGCGGCCGATTTCCGTCGCGGACGCGCGGGCGGATTCCCTCCTGTCCCGGACGCTTGAATGACTTTCGCCGATCTCGGCCTTTCCGATGAATTGCTCAAGGCCGTAACCGAGTCGGGTTATGATACGCCGACCCCGATCCAGGCGCAGGCGATCCCGTCCGTCCTGATGATGCGCGACATCATCGGCATCGCCCAGACGGGGACGGGCAAGACGGCGAGCTTCGTGCTGCCGATGATCGACATTCTCGCCCATGGCCGCGCCCGCGCGCTCATGCCGCGCAGCCTGATCCTGGAGCCGACCCGCGAGCTGGCGGCGCAGGTGGCGGAGAATTTCGAGAAATACGGCAAATATCACAAGCTTTCGATGGCGCTGCTGATCGGCGGCGTGCAGATGGGCGATCAGGTGAAGGCGCTGGAAAAGGGCGTCGACGTGCTGATCGCGACGCCGGGCCGGCTGATGGACCTGTTCGGCCGGGGCAAGATTTTGCTCAACGGCTGTTCGATGCTGGTGATCGACGAGGCGGACCGGATGCTCGATATGGGGTTCATCCCCGATATCGAGGAAATCTGCACCAAGCTGCCCTCGCAGCGGCAGACCCTGTTGTTTTCGGCGACGATGCCGCCGGTCATCAAGAAGCTGGCGGACAAATTCCTGTCCAATCCCAAGTCGATCGAAGTGGCGCGGCCCGCGACCGCCTCCACCAACATCACCCAGCATCTGGTGAAGGTCGATTCGCGCAAGAAACGCGAGGCGCTGCGCGCGATGCTGAAGGCGGAGGATGTGACCAGCGCGGTCATCTTCTGCAACCGCAAGACGACCGTGCGCGAACTCAACAAGAGCCTCCAGAGCTACGGCTTCCGGTCGGGCGAGATCCATGGCGACATCGACCAGGCGTCGCGCATTGCCGAGCTGGAGCGGTTCCGCGAGGGCAAGGTCAACATATTGGTCGCGTCCGACGTCGCGGCGCGCGGGCTGGACATCAAGGGCGTGAGCCACGTCTTCAATTTCGACGCGCCCTGGCACCCCGACGATTATGTCCACCGCATCGGCCGCACCGGCCGCGCGGGGGCGACCGGGGTCGCCTATACGTTCGTGTCGGAGGCTGATGCCGAGGCGATCGACAATATCCAGAAGCTGATCGGGACGAAGATTCCCTATGCGCCGGTGCCGGGGGAAGCGGCGAAGGCCGAGGCGCCGCGCGCGCCGGAGCCGCGTGAAGAGCGCGAACGTCCCCGCCGCGAGGAGCGTCCGCGCGAGGAGCAAAGGGACGCTCGCCGCGACGAGCGCCAGCGTCGGCCCGAACCGCAGCGCGTGCCGCGTCGGCGCGAGGCCGTGGACGATGGCCCGGACGAGGGCTGGAACGGCCCCGTGCCCGAATTCCTGACGGTGGGCTTCAGCGAATAAGCGTCAGCGCCCCGTCATTGCGCGGGCGTTGGCGAGGAAGGTGCGGCCGATGCGGATGTCCGCGCCGTCGGCCAGCACCGCGAACCACACGCCGCTCCCGTCGTGGCGAAGCCGGGCGATATGGTCGCGGCGCACGATATGGCTGCGGTGCAGGCGGACGAACATCTGCGGGTCGAGCCGTTCCTCCAGGCTGCTGATCGTCTGGTGCAGCAGATAGCTGTGCGTGCCGACATGCAGGCGCATATAGTCGCGCTCCGCCTCTATCCGGTCGATCTGGTCGGCGGCGATGCGGATCAGTTCGGATCGGTGCGGCACCCAGAATTCCTCGGCCCATTCGGGCGCGGGCGCGGCGGGCGGGGCTGGCGCGTCCACCGAACTTTGGTTGCGGAGTGCAACCTCCACCCGGTCGATCGCGCGGGTCAGCCGCTCATGGGCGACGGGCTTCAGCAGATAATCGACCGCGGCAAGATCGAACGCCTCGACCGCGAAGCCTTCAAAGGCGGTGACGAAGATGACGGCGGGGCGGATGCCCATGCGGCCGACGGCGCGGGCGACGCCGATGCCGTCGAGCAGGGGCATGGCGATGTCGAGCATCACGAGGTCGGGCTTCAGCCCCTCGATCAGGCGCAGCGCCGCCTCGCCATCGGTGGCGGTGCCGACCAGCGCTATGCGCGGCTCGCGGGCGCAGAGCATCTGGAGCCGCTCGACGGCGAGCGGCTCGTCATCGACGATCATGGTGCGGATGGACATAAGTGGTCAGCAGCCCCGGCGGATGATGGGTAGGGTGAGGAGCACGGAGAAACCGTCCCCTTCGCGCGGACCATAGACGATGCGGCCGGACTCGCCAAAGCGCGCGGTCAGCCGGTCGCGCACATTGGCAAGGCCGATGCCGCTGCCCGCGTCGCCATCGCCGGGCGGATTGTCGCCATCGTCGGTGACGGCGATGTGCATGAGGTCGCCATCCTCGCGCGCGGTGATGGTGATGGTGACGGGGCTGGAGGTGCGCGAGACGCCATATTTGATCGCATTTTCGACCAGAGGCTGGAGGATCAGGCCGGGGACGCAGGCGCTCATCAGCGTGTCGGGCACGTCGATCATCGTCGTCAGCCGATCCGGGAAGCGCACCGCCTCGATATCGAGATAGAGTTTCTGGAGATGGACTTCCTCCTCCAGCGGCACGTCGTCGAGCGGATCGCCGGTCAGGCTGGTGCGGTAGAAGTTGGAGAGCGACATAATCATCTTCTCCGCCTCGTCCGGGCGGTTGCGCATGACCAGGGTCGAAAGCGAGTTCAACGTGTTGAACAGGAAATGCGGGTTCACCTGATAGCGGAGCGAGCGCAGTTCGGCCTGCTGGGCGGCGCGTTCCAGCCGGGCGGCGCGGCGTTCGGTGCGGTGCGCCTCGCTCGCATAGGAGAGGGCAAGATAAAGGCCCGCCCAGGCGGCGAGGAAGAAATAGCGGCTGATCGCGTCTTCGACGATGGCGACGAAGACATAGTCTTTCTTCGCCATTTCCGCCTTCGATGCGGCGTCCGCGAAGAGCGACACCGGATCATAGACGTTGAAGATATAATAGTTGGCCGCCGCCATCGCGAGCGCGAAGGGGGCGGCGAGCGAGAAGGCGGCGACGATGCGGACGAGCAGCGGCTTGCCGTCGAAGCGGCGCAGGACGAGGTAGAGGATCCAGGTGACGATGATGCCGATGGTCGCGACCACCATCCGGCGCGCGGCCAATTCCCATTGCGCGTCGAAGCCGATGACGGCCGCGCGCAGGCTGACGATGACCGTGTAGAAGAACCAGAAACCCAATATGGAATAGAGAGCGACCGCCGGCGCCACGCCACGCTCGCCGTCTTCGGCGCTATTGTTCATGATGCTCTTCTACGCCCGCACGCGCCCCGAGTCTCCATCCGGCTTTGTTGCTGGTCGAAGCGGCGCGGACGTTGGTCGAACGGCCAAACGGGAACCGTGCTGCAAGGCCGTCCGTTGATCCCGGTGAAGGAGATAGAGGATGACCGACAAGCAGGATGTGCGCCCCAACAGCCGGGAGGAAGCCGGAGACCGGCGCGAGAGCGACGATCAGGACCATAAGCTGGACCGCGACGAGGCGCTGGAAGAGGGGCTGAAGGATTCGATGGATGCGTCCGATCCGCCGTCGACCACGCGCGCCGGGGACCATGGCGATCCGGTGCCCTCGTCAGGCTATCGCGAAGAGGATGAATAGCGCCCGCCCGGCGACCATGCTAAGCTGACCGGCGGCAGGCGAACGCGCCGCCGGACAAGAGGAGAAGCCATCCATGCCGACATCCGCCACCCCCGCCGTCGAACGGATCGCCCGCGTGCTTGCCGGGCGGCAGTTGAGCCTGAATGGCGAGGGCAGCGATCCCCATGCGGCGGACAAGGTGGATGCGGCCTGGCGCGATCATCTGGAGGATGCCTATGCCATTCTCCATACGCTGCGCGAGCCCGACGCGCAGATGGCGCAGGCAGGCGATGTGGCGGTGTGGCGCGCGATGATCGGCGCGGTGCTGGAGCGGCGGCCGGCGGCGTAAGCCGCGTTGGCGGATCGGGCCGCTTGTGGCATGACGATGCGGCGTCATGCTGAAAATCCGGGTTCAGATATATTGCGGCGACCAGATCGCCATCGGCCCCGGCAAGGCCGACCTGCTGGACGCCATCGCCAGCGAAGGCTCGATTTCGGCCGCGGGCCGCCGGATGGGCATGAGCTATCGCCGATGCTGGATGCTGGTCGACGTCATGAACCGCTGCTGGGCCGAGCCGCTGGTCGCGACATCGACCGAGGGCGCGCGGCTGACGCCGATGGGCGAGCAGGTGCTGCGCGACTATCGAGCCTTGCAGGCGTCCGTCCTGTGCGCCGGCGCGGCCGGGCTGCCGCCGATCGAACAGTGGCTGCGGACCGAGCCGTTGGCGGCCCAACCCCATTGAGAGGCTGATGCCGGCGCTCCGGTTCCGGGGCGAAGCCGCAATAAGCGAACAGTGAGTGGGACAGCTGTTTGGCGTTTTGACGCTGCCTCACGCTATATACGAATATATATAGCGAATCGCCTGCGGTCCCGCTACCGCTCGCGCAAGCGGCAGGAGGGAGCGCATGGGATGACGTGGATGGGGCTGGCGGGAAGCATGGTGATCTGGCGGCGGCGGCGGGATCGGCAAAGGCGGCAGAAGCCGGTGCGGCCCCCGGCGCGGAGAGCGGGGCGATCATCGTAATGGCGCGGTTGCGCGCGGAAGACCCGCAGCGCGTGCCGGCTGCCCTCAGCATCGTTCAGGGCGACGACCTGACCCGCACCTACACCGTCAACATCAATCAGCTGAGCCAGCTGGTGCCTGCGCTGACCTATTCATCGGCCAATCCGCGCAATACCGCCTTCACCATTCGGGGTCTGGGGTCGAGCGTGGTCGCGGTGAGCCAGGCGAATGACGGGCTGGAGCCGGGCGTGGGCTTCTATGTCGACGGTGTCTATCATGCGCGGCCCGCCACCGCTGCGTTCGACTTCACCGACCTGGAGCGGGTGGAGGTGCTGCGCGGGCCGCAGGGCACATTGTTCGGCAAGAACAGCACCGCCGGTGCGATCAACATCCTGTCGAAGCGGCCGGCGTTCGTCGCCGGGGCGGATGCGGAAATCTCCTACGGCAGCCGGGACTTCGTGCAGGCCAAAGCCGCGGTGACGGGGCCGATCGCGCGCGACAGGCTCGCCTTTCGCCTGTCGGGATCGGTGACGCGGCAGGACGGCTATATCCGCAATATCGCGCGGGGCGAGCGCCAGAACGACGTGCATAATGATGCGGTCCGGGGGCAGTTGCTGTTCCAGCCGTCGAGCGACTTTTCTGTCCGCCTGATCGGCGACTGGTCCAGTTTCAGCAATAGATGCTGCGCGCAGGTGCATGTCCGGGTCGCGCCGACGCTGAAGCCGGCGAGCCAGCAATATGCCGCGCTCGCCGCCAATGCGCTGGGCGGTCCCTATGCGCCGCCGAGCGTCAACCCCTTTGACCGGGTGACCGACAATGACGCGCCGCTGGGGGTGGACACCGATGAAGGCGGCGTGTCGGGCACGGCGGAATGGACCTTCCAGGGGGTGACGCTGACATCGATCAGCGCGTGGCGCTTCTGGAACTGGGACGCGGCGAACGACCGCGACTATACCGGGCTGCATATCCAGACGACGCAGCATATCCCGTCCCGACAGGACCAGTTCAGCCAGGAGTTCCGCATCGCTTCGGCAACGCCGGGGCCGATCGACTATGTCGCGGGCCTCTATTATTTCCACCAGAAGATCGTTGGCCGGCCGATCAGCATCTATGGTCCGCTCGCGACCTACTGGCTGTTGCCGGCCAGCCCGACGCGGACGTCGGCGCTGCTCGACGGCTACCGGACCGACGGCCGCACCGATTTCCGCAGCGAGAGCTTCGGCATATTCGGGGAGGCGACGTGGCGGCCGGCGCCCGGCCTCGCGCTGACCGGCGGCGTGCGCTACACCTATGAGGGGAAGGACGGCGCCTATGACGTGCGGACCTTCGGCGGGGTGGCGCCGACGGCGGCCTTGCAGGCGGACCAGCAATCGATCCTGCGCGCGCAAAGCTATCGCGCGCATGTGGGCGACGGCAGCCTTTCGGGCCGCGCGAACATCGCCTATGATCTGACGCAAGGCGTGATGGCCTATCTGAGCTTCGCCAAGGGGCAGAAGTCGGGCGGCATCAACATGTCGGGTCTGCCGGTCAACACGGCCAACCAGCCGGTGCTGGCGACGGCCGTGGTGCGGCCGGAAACCAATAGGAGTTGGGAAGCGGGGATCAAGACGCGGCTGCTGAACGATGCGCTGACCCTCAACATCGACGCCTATCATATCGACGTGACCGATTTTCAAGCCAACATCGTCGACAACAGCGCAACCGTGGCGCTGCGCAGCTATCTCGCCAACATCCCCAAGGTGCGGGTGCGGGGCGTGGAGTTCGACGCGGCGGCACGGATCGGCGAGCAACTGACGCTGCGGGCATCGGGAGCCTATAGCGACGGCGTCTATGTCCGCTATCCCAACGGACCCTGCCCGATCGAACGGACCGGCACGGGCACCACGCGCTGCGACCTGTCGGGGCAGGCCATGCCGGGACTGCCCAAATGGGTCGGATCGGCCGGGGGCGAATATCGGCAGCCAGTGCGGATCGGCGGAGCGGACGGCGCGCTGTGGTTGCGTGCCGACGCCGTCGCGCGCACCCGCATTCTGGGCGATGCGACGGGGTCCGCCTATACCGTCATCAAGGGCTATACTCTGGTCAACGGCAGCATCGGCTATGCCGCCGGGCCGGTCGAGATCGCGCTGTTCGTGCGCAACCTGTTCGACAAGGGTTATATGCAGAATGTGACGGTGCAGGCGGGCAATAGCGGGCTGATCGTTGGCACACCGAACGAGCCGCGCACGATCGGGATAACGCTGCGCGCGACATGGGGCGGATGAGGATGGGTCACTCGGTTCGCCGCAGTCATCAAAATTTCATGTTGCACCGCACAACGAAATCTGTTCCCTTGCTGAACAGCGGTGGAATAGGCGCTTAAGCCTTCAGTAACCATGGAAGGCGCATATTCCATTCTGCGACTTGAAGTCGGAGGGCATGAATATGGGCACGAGTGCAAGACCGGCGGATGGGGCGGTGACCCTCGCGGAACTGCGAGAATTCGCCAGCTTCCCGTCTGCCACGCAACGCTATATCCGCCGATCGCTGGACATCGGGCTGCATCGTCGCGACGCGATGAAGCTGTGGTCGCGCGACCTGGTGGAGGAAGCCTCGATCCGGGCGCAGGCGCGGGTCTATGGCCGGCTGGACGAGATCAAGGCGCGCGTGCCCGACGACAGCGGCCTGGAACAGGTGGAGCCGTTCATGGCGCCGCTGGTGACGATCTCCGCCTTCGACCTGGGGCAGAACCGGCTGGGGAGCTTTTCCGCCTATCGCTTTCTTTACGAGCGGCTGCTGGGTGCGGGGGCGCGGCCCTGGCTGCCGGGCGCTTTCTGCGCGGCGGCGAGCCTGCCGCATTTGCATCCCGACAAGAGGCGCGCCTTGCTCCAATCGATCAGCGAAGCGGCGGCGACGGCGGCGGGCTGGTCCAATCGCGAGCCGACCTTCTACCCCGAATGGGTCGAGAAGGTGGATATGAGCAAGGCGAACTAAGCCGGGGGCTCTTGGATCGCTGCCAAGAAAAGGCCGCGCGGGGTGGGGGCTCCGGCGCGGCTTTTTTCGTTGGGGGTGAAGGCAGCGGGACCCCGGCTCAGGGCCGGGGTGACGGAAAAGACGGAGCTTCTCTCGTCACCCCGGCCGGAGAGCCGGGGTCCCGCTTTTGCGTCGCGCCCCTCACCCGTTCACGATCGTGCCGCCATTGGGGTGGAGCACCTGGCCGCTCATATAGCTTGAGTCCTCGCAGGCGAGGAAGAGGAAGGCGGGGGCGACTTCATTGGGCTGGCCGGGGCGGCCCATGGGTGTGGACTCGCCGAAATGTTCGAGCTTTTCGGGCGACGCGCCGCCGCTGGGGTTGAGTGGCGTCCAGATCGGGCCAGGGGCGACGGCGTTGACGCGGATGCCGTCCTTCACCAGATTTTCCGACAGGCTGCGGGTGAAGGCGGTGATCGCGCCCTTGGTGCTCGAATAGTCGAGCAGTTCGGACGAGCCCTGATACATGGTAACCGAGGTGCAGTTGACGATCGCCGCGCCGGATTTCAGGTGCGGGCGCGCCGCTTGGGTCAGGAAGAACATGCCGAAAATGTTGGTCTGGAAGGTGCGGCGCAGCTGCTCCTCGCTGATGTCGGTAATGTCCTGATCGGGATGCTGCTCGCCCGCATTGTTGACGAGGATGTCGAGCCGGCCGAAGCGGTCGATCACCTGAGCGACGGCAGCGTCGCAAAAGGCCTTGTCACCGATGTCGCCGGCGATGGTCAGCGCCTCGCGCCCTTCGGCCTCCACAATCCGCGCCGTTTTTTGCGCGTCGTCATGCTCGCAGAGATAGAGGATCGCGACGTCCGCGCCTTCGCGCGCATAGAGGGCGGCGACAGCGCGGCCGATGCCGCTGTCCGCGCCGGTGACCAGCGCGACCTTGCCCTCCAGCCGGCCCGAGCCGGGATAGCGCGGCTCCCATTCGGGCTTGGGCTCCAGCTTCGATTCATGGCCGGGCAGGCCGTCTTCGCGGATCATGTCTTCATAATTGTCGGACATCGGGAGTCTCCTTTCGTCGCTGCCAACAGACGGGTTGGCGGTTGGTTCAGCAGAAGGGGGAAAGGAGCGCATCGAAATGGCGCGGGAATAACATGGGTTACAGCTGGACGAGAAAGCACAGGCAGCGTCCTCAGGGATATTGACTACAACCGTAGATGATGCGACTACAGCTGTAGATGAAAGCCCTATGAGTCGGACGCGGAACGGTGAGCGAGAAGATCAGCGAAGCGGAACTGGTGGTGATGGAGGCGCTGTGGGAACAGTCGCCGCAGACCGCCAACGATGTCGCCGATCGGGTCGCGGCCGAGCGGGACTGGAGCCTCCAGACGGTCAAGACGCTGTTGTCGCGGCTGATGAGCAAGGATGTCATCGCCGCCGAGCAGGATGGGCGGCGCTTCCTCTATCGGCCGATGGTGGCGCGCGACGATTATGTCGCGAGCGAATCGGGCAGGCTGGTCAACCGGTTGTTCGGCGGGCGGGTGTCGCCGCTGGTGGCGCAGCTGGCGAGCCAGGATCAGTTGACGGCGGAGGATATCGCCGAGCTTGAGGAAATCCTGAAAGGGCTGAAATCATGAGCGTCTGGATCGCCGAAACGCTGATCGCCACGACATTGCTGATGGCGATCGTCATGATGCTGCGCCGGCCGGTGGCGCGCTTTGCGGGGGCGGGGGCGGCCTATCTGCTCTGGGCGCTGCCGCTCGCGCGGATGCTGCTGCCCGCGTTGCCGCACGACGTCGATCCCTCGCCGCTGCATCTGGCGGTGGATCAGGCGGGGCTTCCCGACATGCTGAGCGTTGCGGCCCCATCGGTCGGCATGGCCGATAGCGGCGGCTTCCCCTGGCTGGAGACCGCGATCGGCGTCTGGTTCATGGGACTGGTCGCTTTCCTGATCGTGCAGGCGGTCGGCTATGCCCGCTTCCGCCGGCATATGCTGGCGGGCGCGACGGACATCGGCGCGGAGGGGCGCATCCGCATCATCACCAGCCCCCAGGCGTCCGGCCCGCTCGCCTTCGGTATCTTCCGGCCCTTCATCGTCCTACCTGCCGATTTCGCGCTGCGTTACGACCCGCAGGAGCAGGACATGGCGATCGCGCATGAGCGGGCGCATCATGAACGCGGCGACCTGGCCGCCAACATGATCGCGCTGCTGCTGCTGGCGGTGCATTGGTGCAACCCGGTCGCTTGGATCGCCTATCGCGCCTATCGCGCCGATCAGGAGACTGCCTGCGACGCGCGCGTGCTCTCGCTCTATGGCCGGGAGCAGGCCCATGCCTATGGCCGCGCGATCCTGAAAGCGGTGGGCGGGCGGCAGTTCGCCGGCGCCTGCCACCTCACCCGTATCACCGCCTTGAAAGGGAGGCTGAAAATGCTGTCGAACCATGACATGTCGCTCCGGCGGATCAGCTGGGGCATGGCGGCGGTCGCGCTCGTCACCGCCACGGGCCTCGCGCTCACCGCATCGGGCAGCCGCGCCGCGCAGCAGATGGCGGCGATCACCGAAAAGGTCGAGAGCGCGGACTTTGCGCGGTTGACCGATCTGGTGGCGCAGCCGGCGAAGGCCAGCGCGGTGGCCGCCGTAGCGACCGTTCCTGACGTGCCCGCTGTTCCGGACATTCCCGCCACCGCCGATGCCGTCGCGCCGGTTGCGCCGATGGCCCCTGTCGCCCCGATTGCGCCCGCTGCCGCCATGGCCGTGCCGGTGCCGCCGGTGCCCCCCGTGCCGCCGCTCGTCCGCAGCGAAAAGGGGCGTATCATCGTCACCCATTCGGACGGCCGGGTCGAGACCCATCGCGTGCCGACCCAGGCCGAGATCGCCCGGATGGTTCCGGTGGTCGATGTCCGCGAAGGCTGCGACAAGGGGCAGGAGCGCACCACCCATCGCGAATATAGCGACAGCAGCGGGCAGCGGCATGTGCGGGTGCGCATCTGCAATGTCGGGGCCGAACGCATGGCGGCTGAGGCCGAGCGACAGGCCGAACGCGCCGCCCGGATGGCGGAATGGGAGGCGGAGCGCGCGGTTCGCATGGCCGAATTGCAGGCCGAGCGCGCCGACCGGCTGGCGAAGGTGACGGCGCTCAACAATCTGCGGATCGTGCGCGCGCAGCTTGCGGGCAACCGCTCCATCCCCGAGGCGGACCGGGCCGAGGCGCTGCGCGACATCGATGAGTCGATCGCGGAGCTGCGGAGCGGGGCGGATTGAGGGGGGTGGGGCCTGTCCGGTTGGCGCTGTTCTTCCACGAGAGACCCCACCCCAACCCTTCGGCGGCGGCCCGTGACGCCGCCGAACCTGAAGGGGAGGGGCTATAGGTCGTGATCGGCGCAGCTTGGTATTACACCGCCACCACTTCCGGCAATATCGCATCGAGCAGCAACATGCCGGCGGGTGCGACCTGGAGGCGGGGGCCGGTCTGGCGGACGAGGCCGAGATTGGTGAGCTGCGTCACCGCTTCTGTATCGACAAGTTGGCGCAGCGGGACGCCCGAGCGGGCGGCGATGCGTTCTAAGTCGACGCCTTCGCCCAGGCGCAGGCCCATCAGCAGCGCCTCGCGCGCCTGATCTTCCGGCAGCAGCGGTTCTTCGTTCTGGAGGCCATGGCCGTTGCGGGCGACGGCATTCATCCAGTTTTCGGGCTTTTTGTGGCGCAAGGTCGCCGTGCCACCGCGCCGGCCATGCGCGCCGGGGCCGATTCCGGCATAATCGCCATAGCGCCAGTAAGTGAGGTTGTGGCGGCTTTCCTGTCCTGGCCTTGCATGGTTGCTGATCTCATAGGCGGGGATGCCGGCCGCGCCGGTCATCGCTTGCGTGAGTTCGTAGAGCGTCGCGCCATGATCGGGGTCGGCGGGGGTCAGCTTGCCCTGCGCCACCAGAGTGGCAAAGCGGGTGCCCGGCTCGATCGTCAGCTGGTAGAGCGACAGGTGCCCGGTGCCGAAGGCGAGCGCGCGGGCGAGTTCGGCCTGCCAGTCCGCTTCGCTCTGACCCGGCCGGGCATAGATGAGGTCGAAGCTCAACCGGCCGAACACGCGCTGCGCGGTGTCGAGCGCGGCCAGCCCCTCCGTCACGTCATGGGCGCGGCCGAGGAAATGCAGCGCTTCGTCCTCCAGTGCCTGAAGGCCGAGCGAAACGCGATTGACCCCGGCCGCTGCGAGGTCGGCGAAGCGCGCCGCCTCGACGCTGTTGGGGTTGGCCTCCAGCGTGATCTCTATGTCGGGGGCGAAGCGCCAATGCGCCTGCGCCGCGGCGATCAGCGCCTCGACCAGCGCGGGCGGCATCAGCGAGGGGGTGCCGCCGCCGAAGAAGATGGAGGACAGCGGCCGGCCGCCGGTCAGCGCCGCCTCATGCGCCATGTCGGCGAGAAGCGCGGCGCGCCAGGCATCGGCGTCGATCCCCTCGCGCACATGGCTGTTGAAATCGCAATAGGGGCATTTGGAGACGCAGAAGGGCCAGTGGATATAGAGGGCAAGCGGTTCGGGGGCGGGCGCGGTCGACATGGGAGATGCTCGCCCTAGAGGCTTTCGGCGATGAAGGCCATCGCGCACGGGCACCTATGGCTTGTTTCAGTCGTGCCTGCCGCCAAGCGTCCCTAAGCTCCGGCCCACAGAGAGAGAGGAGAGCGCCGGTGGCCGAGGATAGCGCATGGGATCTGGAGGCGGATGTCGTCGTGCTGGGATCGGGCGGGGCGGCGCTGACGGCGGCGACCGCGGCGCGGGATTTCGGCGCGCGCGAGGTTGTGATCCTCGAAAAATCGGGCATGGTCGGTGGCACTACCGCCATGTCCGGGGGCATGTTGTGGATACCCAACAATCCCTACCAGCAGGAGGCCGGCATCGCCGACGATGACGAGGCGATCGTCGCCTATCTCGATGCGCTCGCGCCGGGGCAGCTCGATCCCGATACGCTGATGGCGTTCATGGAAAGTGGGCCGGAGCTGATCCGCTATCTGCACGAGGAGACGCCCGTGCGCTTCCATGCCTTTGCCGATTTCCCCGACTATCAGCCCTATATGCCCGGCGCGAAGCCCGATGGCGGGCGGTCGCTCGACAATGACGCCTTCTCCTTCGCGCGGCTGGGCAAATGGGCGAGCCGGGTCAATCCGAGCAAAATGGCCTATCCGCTGCGTGGCAGCCTGATGGAGGCGATCCGGGGATCGCTGGATGAAGCGACCTTGGCGGAGCGCGAGGCGGGAGACTATCGTGGCCTCGGGCAGGCGCTGGTCGGCGCGCTGTTCAAGGCGGTCATCGACCGCGAGATTCCGGTGCTGTTCGAGAAGCGCGCGCGACGCTTGCTCAAGGATGGCGACCGGGTGATCGGCGTCGTCGCCGAGGACGCCGATGGCTGGGATTTTCGCGCCCGCGCCCGGCGCGGGGTAGTGATCGCGACGGGTGGCTTCGAGTGGAATGAAGCGCTGGTCAAGACCTTCCTGCGCGGACCGCTGACGGGTCCGGTCAGTGTGCCGGAGAATGAGGGCGACGGCCTTATCATGGCGATCGAGGCCGGGGCGCAACTGGGCAATATGCAGCACGCCTTCTGGCAGCAGAGCGTGCTGGAATATAAGCCGCAGCACCGCAACGCGAAGCCCAATTATCTGCTGGGGTCGGACGAGCGCGCGCGGCCCGGCGCGATCCTGGTGAACCGGCGGGGCAAGCGGTTCGTCAACGAAGCGGCCAATTACAACGCGATGGGGAAGGCGCTGCACGCCTTTGACGCGGGGGTGCATGACTATGCGAACCTGCCCTATTGGCTGATTATCGACCAGCGCTATCGCGACAAATATCCCTGCTTCAACGTGCCGCCGGGCGGGCCGACGCCGGGCTTCATGATGCAGGGCGATACGCTGGCGGACCTCGCGGCGAAGGCGGGGATCGATGCGGACGGGCTGGTCGCGACGGTCGCGCGCTTCAACGCCATGGTGTGCGCGGGCCATGACGATGATTTCGGGCGCGGCGACAACAGCTACGACAATTTCTACATGTGGGGCGACATGGATTATGAGCCGCCCTATCGGACGCTCGGCGTGATCGACCAGGGGCCATTCTATGCGGTGAAGATGGAGTCGGGCGCTCTCGGCACGGCGGGCGGGCCGAAGACCAATGCCGACGCGCAGGTGCTGGACTGGCGCGGGCAGCCGATCCCCGGCCTCTATGCGGCGGGCAATGCGATGGCGGCGGTGCTGGGCGAAGCCTACGGCGGGGCGGGCGGCACCCTGGGGCCGGGCATGACCTTCGGCTATATCGCCGGGCGGCACCTGGGCAGGCATATTTCCAACCATTGACCGGGTGGGGATGCCGATGGAGACCGATCGGCATCCCCGTAGTAGAACGGTGGGAATGCGGATCGGGGCGCAATGCGCGTGCCAGAACGGGCGCATCGGCCCTGTCGGCGCAATGCGAAGGTTAACGGGCTGCCGGGCGGATCAAGACCTGTAAAATTAGCCGACAGGCAGCGTCAGAACGCCGCCGCGACCAGCCTGGCGAAGGCGTCGGCGCGGTGGCTCATGGCGTGTTTCCTGGCCGGGTCCATCTCGCCGAAGCTGATGTCGAAGCCCAGTGGCTGGAACATCGGATCATAGCCAAAGCCCTTGTCGCCGCGCGGCGGCCAGACGAGCATGCCGTCCACCCGGCCTTCGAACGCCTCGACATGGCCGTCGGGCCAGGCGAGGGCGAGGGCGCAGACGAAATGGGCGCTGCGGCTGGCGTCCGGGCCTTTGGCTTCGACGCCGTCCCACACCTTCTGCATGGCGAGGCCGAAATCCCTGGTCGGGCCGGCCCAGCGGGCGGAGAAGAGGCCGGGGTCGCCGCCCAGCGCCTCGACGCACAGGCCGCTGTCGTCGGCGAGCGCGGGGAGGCCGGAGAGGTCGGCGGCCTGCATCGCCTTGAGTTCCGCATTGGCGATGAAGGTGGTGCCGGTCTCTTCCGGCTCCGGGAGGTCTAGGCTGGCGGCGGAGATCGGTTCGATGCCATAGGGGCCGAGCAGCTCGGCGATCTCGCGCACCTTGCCGGGATTGTGGCTGGCGATCACCAGCTTGCCGGGGGCAAGCTTACGGATCGCCTGTTCCTGTCCGAAATCGTCCGACATCATTCTTCCTTCTCGTCATCCCGGACCTGATCCGGGATCCCGCTTCTTGGTCCGTCGGCCGCTGCAAGAAAGCGGGACCCCGGGTCAAGCCCGGAGTGACGGGTGCTGGGAATTACCGCCCCGTCGCGACATCCTGCGCGGCGAAGATCTTGGCGCAGCCGATGCGGGCGAGGCGGAGCAGGCGGAGCAGTTCCTCCTCGTCATAGGCCGCGCCTTCCGCCGTCGCCTGCACCTCGGCGAACTTGCCGTCGCCGGTCAGGATCAGGTTCGCGTCGGTTTCGGCATTGCTGTCCTCGGCATAGTCGAGGTCGAGCACCGGCGTGCCTTCGTAGATGCCGCAGCTGATCGCCGCGACCTTCTGGGTGATCGGGTCTTCGGCTAGCGCGCCCGATGCCAGCAGCTTGTCCACCGCGATCCGCAGCGCGACCCAGCTACCGCTGATCGCCGCCGTGCGGGTGCCGCCGTCGGCCTGGATCACGTCGCAGTCGATCACGATCTGACGTTCGCCGAGCTTCTTGAGGTCCACGACCGTCCGCAGCGAGCGGCCGATGAGGCGCTGGATTTCCTGGGTGCGGCCCGACTGCTTGCCCTTCGCGGCCTCGCGGCTGCCGCGCGTGTGGGTGGCGCGCGGGAGCATGCCATATTCGGCCGTGACCCAGCCCGACCCCTTGCCGCGCAGGAAGGGCGGCACCTTCTCCTCCACCGAAGCGGTGCACAGCACGCGCGTGTCGCCGAAGCTGACGAGGCAGCTGCCTTCGGCGTGGATGGTGAAGCCGGGCTCCATCGTGATGTCGCGCATCTGGTCGGGCGCGCGGCCGGAAGGTCGCATATCTGTTACTCCGAAACGATCAAGGGACGGCGCTTAGCGTCCGGCGGCGTGTCTTGCCAGTGTCCAGCGCGCGATTTCGGGGATAAGAGAGCGATCATGAGGATAAAATATCTTGGGCTGGTCGCCTTGGCGGCGCTGGGCGGGTGTATGAGCGGCGGCGAGACGCTGGAGCCGCCCAAGGTGCCCGGCGATGTCATCCGCTTCACCGCCGGGCGCTGTTTCGGCGCGTGCCCGACCTATACGGTGCAGGTGTCGCCCGACGGATCGGCGCTGCTGGAGCCCGAGCGGTTCACATCGGTGCCCGGGCCGACGCGCTTTACCGTGACGCCGGGGCAATATCGCCGGCTGGTGGCGACGCTCAGCCCCCATCGTCCGCCGGCCGGCACGACGCGCAGGATCGAGCATGGCCAGAATTGCGACCGCTTCGCCACCGACATGCCGAGCTATTCGATCGCGTGGAGCCGGCCGGGGCGGGACACGACCCGGCTGGATTATCAGTCCGGCTGCATGGACGCGCGCTATGGCCGGCTGCGCGTCGCCATCGCCTCGGTCCCTAAGATATTGGAGATCGAGCCGATGCTGAAATCGGGGCCGAGCGTGCGATGAGGACATCTTGAGCCGCCCGGCGCTCTTGCCTAGATAAGAGCCATGTCGGGCATCCCGGTTTCCGAACTCAATGATCGCGCGCGCGACGTTTTCCGCCTGGTGGTGGAAAGCTATCTCGGCACCGGCCTGCCGGTCGGATCGCGCACGATCAGCAAGATGGCGTCGCTGAGCCTCTCGCCCGCGTCGATCCGCAACGTGATGCAGGATCTGGAGGAGCTGGGCCTGCTCGCAGCGCCGCATACTTCGGCGGGGCGGATGCCGACCGAGACGGGGCTGCGCCTGTTCGTCGACGGAATGATGCAGGCGGCCGAGCCCTCGCCCGAGGAGCGGCGCGCGATCGAGGCGGGGATCGCCGAAAGCGGCCCGATCGAGGAGGCGCTGTCGGCGGCGACGGCGGCGCTCAGCGGCCTCTCTGCCTGCGCCGGCATCGTCATGGTGCCCAAGCGCGAGCCGGTGCTGCGCCAGTTCGGCTTCGTGCCCCTGAATGCGCGGCAGGCGCTTGCCGTTCTGGTCGGGCAGGACGGATCGGTCGAGAACCGCGTGCTGGACCTGCCCGAAGGCGTGACCCCGGTGATGCTGAACGAAGCGGCGAATTTCATGTCCGCGCGCTTTGGCGGCCTCACCCTGCGCGAGGCGGGCGAGACGCTGGCGCGCGAGATGGAGGCGGAGCGCGGCGCGCTCGACCGCGCGGCGCAGGAGCTGGTGCGGCGCGGCATCGCGATCTGGTCGCATGATGCCGACGACCGGCCGGTGCTGATCGTACGCGGCCAGTCGCATCTGCTGGACGAGAGCACTGCCGCCGATCTCGAACGGGCGCGGCAGCTGCTCGAAGCGCTGGAGGGCAAGCAGGAGATATTGGACCTGCTGCGCGGCGCGCTGGCGGGGAGCGCGACCAAAATCTTCATCGGGTCGGAAAACAAGCTCTTTTCCCTGTCGGGTTCTTCGGTCATAGCCGCGCCCTACCGGGGGGCGGACGGCCGGGTCGTCGGCGTGGTCGGTGTGATCGGCCCCACGCGCTTGAACTATGCCCGGGTGATCCCCATGGTGGATTTCA
>ERZ1292632.1707-Hain-H43-01um-R2-1707-length-20430-cov-7_pt1 | contig 20430 bp, 18 predicted proteins | sample MGYA00564407_ERZ1292632 | MGnify/ENA primary metagenome ERZ1292632 (study PRJEB36523, sample SAMEA6512637) | groundwater metagenome | collected 2019-01-08 | study: AquaDiva: Metagenomics assemblies of 32 groundwater samples | reverse complement strand
AATATATAAATTTACCGAAAGATAAAAAAACTCTTACCTTAACATTTGATTTAATTAATTTATTTTCTAATCCTGAAAAGATAGTCTTAGACTATAATAACGAAACAAAGAATTGTTTAGTTTCTCCAATTAAGAATTACTCTGGTTTTAATAAATACATAATTAACGTGGATGTTAAAGATATTGATAGGGGAGTAATGCATATAAAGAGAGAATATAAAGTTTTTAAAACAGAGGATTATGTTGGTCTTGATGCTAATAATTTAAATACATTTAATCCTGATCTTAGTGCTGAAACTTACACTGGAAGAACTGGTAAATATACATATAAGCTTATGGGTAAGCCAAATGATATAAGTGCGAAAATATATTTCTGCTCACATAGATTACAAGATCCAGAAGATGTGTTTAAAAATATTACAGTAACTCAAGAGGTATCTCCTTTGGTGTTTAGCATTATTAATAAGAACGCATTAAATGATTTAGCGCCGACAATTACCTTTAAGAAAATTAATAGCATTTATTATAAAGTTAAAGTAGAGAATGTTAAGTCTCCATTTGTTTTAACATTTTCAGAAAGAAATTCGCCATTATGGGAGGCAAAAATTGGAAATAATATATTAAAAGATCAATTTTTGGTAAATGGATATGCAAATGGCTGGTATATAGATAAAAAAGGAAATTATAATATTGACTTAGTTTTTAGTACTCAAAGTAAATTTGAAAAAGGCTTAATTGTTACAATTGTAACAGTATTAGCGTTATTATCATACGTATCAATAAATATTATCAAAAAATATAAATGAAAATTAACAATATATTCAATAAACATAAAATATATTTTGTAATTGGAGTATTAGGTATTGGTATTTTCTTACCATCTAAACTTCCTTATATTAATCTATTTGCTCAACATATAAATAGTTTTGTTGTTTGGATTGCAGCTGTAATGTTGTTAGGTTTTAGGTGGAAATACTTATTTTTAATTGGTGCAGGCTTGTTAGTCTTAATGGGTTTGTTAACTATATTTAAAGAGAATATAGTTACAGAGGTTTTGGGCAATAGCGTTTTCTTTATTTTTCTAACAGCTACTCTTTTTCTTTTTATTGAAGAGATAAGAAGCAAAAAATAATATGAATGAAGTTTTAAGAAAAATAAAAAGAAGTGGTTTGATTGAGTTTATATATCTTTCTATAAACACTATTTATAAAAGAGTTGAGTCAGTTATTAAGATTTTAATTTTAAATTTAAGAAGTTATAGGGTTAGTTATTCAGTTTTACTTGGTAAGTATTCATATTTTTTTCAGAGTACAAATAATTCTATTAAAATTGGTAAAAACAGTAGAATTGGTTTTGGAGTAAGACTAGAGGCAGGTTTTAAGGGAAAAATATTAATAGGCAATGATGTATTAATTCATGATTATTCATTTATATATGCACATAGCAATTTGTATATAGGTGATAATTCTATGATTTCACCAAATGTTTTTATTACAGATTTTAATCATAAGTTTCCACATATTAAATATAAGCATTTATTAAAATCTCCAAAAGGATATGATGATAGAAAAGTTACAATTGGTTCAAATGTTTGGATTGGAGCTAATTCTATAATACTTCCAGGAGTTAGTATTGGTAATAATGCAGTAGTGGGTGCTGGATCAGTAGTTACTAAATCAATTCCAGAAAATGCTTTAGCAATTGGTAATCCTGCAAGAATCATTAAGAAATGAAAAAATACTTAAATTTATTCGTTTTCGTATTATTAGCAATTTTAGTTGTTATTTTTACAAACGGTTTTTTAAATACTTACTTTCAACAAGATGAGTGGAATGGCTTTGGTGTAATAATAACTCTTGTTCATAAGCCAATTTGGGCTTGGTTTAATTTAGCAACAAGTTTACATTTTTTTCCTCTAAATTCATTAACTTGGCTTATGATGTATCGAGTGTTTGAGTATAACGCTCAGTATTATATTTTAACAGCAATATTAATTCATATAATTGCTTCATTTCTTGTTTTTGTTTTAGCAAAAAAATTAAGTGCTAGTACATTTGTTGGAATTTTAACGGCTGTTTTATTTGCTACTAATTCTCGTGCTAGAACTGCATTTCTTCATTTAGGAGTCTTTTCAAATACAGTGCCTTTTTTTATTTTTGTAATCTTATTCTTCATTTATTTATTTAATATTGCCAAAAAAACAATTTATGGGTTTAAAGAAGCGATTGTGTTATTACTGCTTTTCTTCTCAGCTGTTTTCTTTAGGGAAGAAGGAGTAATTTTAATTCCATTGCTGCCTGCATTTTTATATATTTATAATAAAGCAGCACTAAATAGGAAGAATATTAAGTTCTTTGTTGTATTTTATGGATTCTCAGCTGCTTTTTTTGTCTATAGAATATTTTTACAATTTATTACACCACATGCAGATCAAATTTCAGGTAAATCGTTCTTCCTTACATATTTATATAACGCATTAACATTTCCTTTCAAGTTAATAGTTCAAAATATTGCTGATGGATATTATGATGTAATGCTCTTTGTAATTAAACATTATAGTATTCTTTATCCTTTTGAAATACCTTTTCAAGTTGTAACTACTATTTTATTTGATCTTGCAATTCTTTTACTTTTTATTATTATTACTTTTCTTTTTTTCATCGTCACAAAAGGAATAAAAGATAAAAGTTTTTGGAAACACATTCAATTTTTTCTTTTCTTTATTTTGATAAACGCAGGAATGCTTGCAACTATTGGCAGGAGAATGGAGCGAATTGAAGAGAGATATTTATACTTATCAGGATTTGCAGTTTTATTTCTTTTATCACTTATCGCATATAAGATTTATAATACAAATACGGGTAATAAATTACTTAATCTTAGTAAGAAAATAATTGTTACTGGAATAATTATTACAATTATTTTTTCATCATATTCTGTTATGCAAGAAGAAATAAAGGTTCATCAGGTTCAAGGACAAGTACGTAAGCAAATAATTTCTAATATTGTTAAATTGCATCCTTCAATTCCTAAGAAAACAATCTTTTATATTAATTGTAAAGATGCATGTGTAAGAAATAGTGAGTTTGGTGTTTCTAATAATTTGGTTTTACCATTTTCTTCTGGTCCAGGTTGGATAATATTACTTCAATATGCAAAAGAAAATGAGAATGCATATCATAAATTTTTTAGTTATAATGGCCAAGGAATTATATGGGATTGGAAAACAGGTAAGTTTTCAAAAGCACAGGTAAAAGAATTCCTTTGGGACATGGGTTCACAGGGGTATAGAGAGATAGGAGAATATGGATTTGGTTATTATACTGACATTAAACTTTTACAAGAAACACTAATAAAAGAAAAATTAAATAAAAACATTGTAATAGGATTGGAATATGACGAAAAAGAATTTATAATAAAAGATGTTTCAAAAGATATACAAAGTAAGCTTTAATATATGATCATTTTGGATTTATTCGAAAAATTAAAAGTAAAAAATGCACTTTGGAAAGAAAGAGAAATTAGTTCTTTATTAAATAGTGGTGAAAAGGTATTAGATTACGGATGCGGTGATCTAATGTTTTCTAAAAGTTTAAAGAAAAAGGTTAAAGGTTTAAAAATTACAGGAGTAGATGTTGTTGATGCTCCTAAAATTAAAGATATAACTTTTATTAAATATGATGGTGGTAAGCTACCTTTTAAGAATGGAACTTTCGATACTGTTGTTTCGATATATGTTTTTCATCATTGCAAAGATGCAGAAGTTGCATTTAAAGAATGCGTTAGGGTTGCAAAAAAAAGAGTTATTTTTATTGAAGCGATTGCAAGGAGCGACAAGGAAATTTTACCGATGAAGTTTATGGATTGGTTTTTCAATGTTTGGAAACCAGAACCAATTCCCTTAACTTTCAAATTTAGAACACTTAAGCAATGGGAAAATACGTTTAAAAAATTAAAACTAAAGGTAGGAGTAAGGAAAGCAATAAATAATCCATTAGCAGTATTGCCTGTAGGTAAAGGATATTTATTTGAGGTAAAGAAATGAAAAAAAAGAAAAAAGTAGTAAAACAAATTAAGACAATTAAGAGAAAAAAGAAAACCAGAGTTTATATAGGTGGAACATTCGATTTATTCCACCACGGACACGTTAATCTAATTAAATATGGTAAGACAATTGCTGATGAAGTTGTTGTGTCACTTAATACTGATGAATTTAACCTTCAATATAAAGGTAGAAAGCCTGTAATGACTCTTGAAGAGAGAATGATAGTTGTAGAGGCTTGTAGATATGTAGATAAAGTTGATGTTAATGATGGCGGATATGATTCAAAACCAGCAATTTTAAGGAATAAGCCGGATTTTATTCTTCACGGTGATAATTCAGTTGGTGCAACTGAAATGAAAAGATTAATGATTGATGAAACTTTTTTGAAAAAAAATAAAATTAAATTAATTTACTTTCCATTAGTTAATGGTGTTTCAACAACAGAATTAAGAAGAAGAACAAGGTCTAAAAGTAGAAGACAAGGACCAATTGATACAAGAAGTAATGAGGTGCCAGAAACTGCCCGCAATAAGAAGCCACGAAATGGATCAAAGAAATAAACCAAAGAATAGAAAGATATTTATTTGCAAGCAAACTAGCATTTATTATGTGTTAATTAATTTATGAAAAAACCTCCTTTAGTAAGTATTATTTTAATAACAACTGATCAATTTAAATTTATTGGTGAGTGTATAGACTCTGTTTCATCTTCAAATTATAAAAATATTCAAATATATCTTATCGACAATAATTCTAAAAAAGAAGATTATATTAATTTTTACAATTCCCATAAGCATCTTAAGAAAATTAAATTTTTTCATTTAAAAAAACGTTTGGGTTTTGGGGGATGTTGTAACTATGCCATAAGAAAAATAAAAAAGGGTTATATTGTTTTGCTTAACGATGACACAATTGTTTCAAAAAATTGGCTAAATCCAGTTATTAAATATATGGAAAAAAATCCTAATGTAGGTGCATGTCAGCCAAAAATTAAAAACATGAGAAAAAAGAATTATTTTGAATATGCAGGTGCAGCCGGAGGACATATGGATGTTTATGGTTATCCATTTTGCCGGGGAAGAATTTTTTATACTGTTGAAAAAGATAGTGGGCAGTATGATGATATTGCTGATATAGCTTGGACATCAGGTAATTGTTTTATTTCAAAGAAAGAAGTATTTAAAAAAGTTGGTTATTTAGATGAAATATTTTACATTTACCAAGATGAGGCAGATTTTTGTTGGCGAATGCATTTTCATGGATATAGATTAGTTTATATCCCAAAGTCAGTAGTTTATCATTATGGATCGGGTACAGTAGGAACGCAAAATTCTTGGAAAGTATACTTGCATCACAGAAACACAATAATGCTTTTATTAAAGAACTATACAAGAAAAGAAGTTATTAAGTATTTACCATTTAGATTTTTCTTAGATTTTGTTGCTTTTTGGTATTATCTACTTGATAATAAATTACCATTAAATGCCCTTGCTGTAATAAGAGCATATATTAATTTAATATTTTTTATTCCAGCAATAATAAAAAGAAGAAAACACGCAGCATTTAAAATGCGTAATGTTAATAAGAGGCCTTACATGTTGTACAAAAAAAGTATAATAATGGATTATTTTATAAATGGAAAGAAAAAATTTAGCCAGTTAGATGTTACTAAACTATGAAGACTAAACTTAATAATAAATCTAAAGAATATAACGATAATTTCTATTCACAAAGATATAAGGATGATTGGTACGTAACGCTTAGGGTAAATGATGCTAAGAAGTTAATAAAACAAATTCAAGATATAAATCCTTTTAATAAAAACGATAAAGTGCTTGATTTGGGTTGTGGGACTGGTGAAGCGGGCGCGGTTATAAAAAATAAATTTGAGGCAAGAGTTTATGGAATAGATATTAATTCAATTGCTGTAGAAAAAGCAAGGGAAAACGGTCTGCTTGCAAAAATTGCTGATATTGAAACAAAATGGCCTTATGAAAATAATTTTTTTAACAGTGTTGTTAGTACGCAAATGATAGAACATTTAGTTAATCCAGATTTATTTTTGCAAGAGAGTAAAAGGGTTTTGAATAAAAAAGGATTATTAATTATTACAACACCAAACCTAGCTGTTTGGTTTAATAGGATAATTTTAATGTTTGGATATCAACCATTCTTTACCGAAGTAAGTACAATTGATAAAACTCTTGGTTTAAGCTTTACTAGAAATTTAACTCCTATAAGAAAACCGCTTGGACACTTAAGATGTTTTACGCTTAAAGCTTTGAAAGAGATACTAGAGCTGCACGGATTTGAGTTGGTAAAGGTAAAGGGATCTGCAGTAAATTATTTTCCATGGTATATCTCTATATTTGATAGGTTTTTTAGTCTTTTTCCAAGCTTAGCATCTGATTTAGTTGTAGTTGCACGTAAAAAGTAGTTATTATTAAACAAGGTGTGAAAAAGATTTTATTAATTATTAATTCTCTTCTTATATTATTTGTCTTAATAATAATTGGCATAATTTTTAAAACTTGGCTATTTTCTTTTTCTATATCAGCAGGTGATTTTGAATATTATTCATTGCAAAGAATAATAGATATTATGCCTCTTGGTATATGGGATCCTGCAAGAACAGGTCTTGGTGCAAGCATTCTTCCTTATTTATGGCTTGAAAGCTATACTTCAACGTCAATTAAACTATCTTTACTATTAGGTTGGGGAGCATATATTAAGCTTTTTTGGTATATTCCATTCCTTGTATTTTCATTCATCTCTAGTTTAATTTTGCTTAGATCATTGTTTAAGAATAATTTTTTATTTTCTTTAGCAAGCTTAATATATAGCGCTAATACATATTCCTTAATGATGGCCTCAGGCGGACAAATGGGAATTGCATTGTCTTATTCCCTTGCTCCATTTGTCTACTATTTCTATATTAAATTATTAAATAAATTATCACTTAAAAACTCAGCAATTTTTGGATTGGTTTTTGCCTTTGTTTCATTACTTGATATAAGAATTGGCTACATGCTTTCTTTTGCGATTATTACTTATTCACTTATTGTAGTTAGAGAGCTTTTGAAAAACATTAGATCCACTCTATTTTTAGTAATAATAATTCCATTATTAATTGTTAGTGGTATACATTTTTTTTGGTTATTGCCAGCAGTTTTCTCAGCCAAAGAAGCAATAGCTCAATTAGGTGATATTTATACTTCCCAAGAGGCTGTTAAGTATTTTAGTTTTGCTACTATGGAAAACTCATTTGGTCTTTTGCATCCAAATTGGCCAGAAAATATTTTTGGTAAAGTAGGCTTTATGAAACCAGAATATTTGTTATTACCAATAATTGCATTTTCCTCAATTTTGTTTATAGCTAAAGAGGAAGTAAGAATAAAAAAATATTTAATATTTTTTATATCTCTTGGTCTTTTGGGTATATTTTTAGCAAAAGGATCAAATGAGCCTTTTGGAAATTTATACATTTGGCTATTTGATAATATTCCCGGATTTGTAATGTTTAGAGATCCTACAAAGTGGTATTCGCTTATTGCAGTAAGTTATTCAATTCTTGTTCCATATTCTATCTTTAAGATTTTTATATATTTAAAGAATAAGTTTAATTAATATGAAAAAGATTATTCCATATATATTTTTATTTTCAACAATAGCTTTACTTTTGTTTTTAATTAAACCCGCGATTTTAGGAGAAATAAATGGCACTTTTAAAAAGATTGAAATGCCAACTGAGTATAAAAGTCTTGAAAAATATTTAGACAAGAAAGATTATTTTTCAAGAACAATTTGGTTTCCAAGACTCCAAAGATTTGGTTTTTATAGTAATCAACATCCTGCTATTTCAGCTCAAGATTTTTTCCAAACATCGGATTTATCTAAGTTATTAGCAAAACTAAGGGAAGAGAGAACGCAGAGTATATTTTTTGATCTTGGAATAGAGCATATTATTATTCCAAATGATTCACATGGGGAAATATTTATTAAAGATAGAAAATATAATAGTAAATTATATCTTGATACTATTTCTCAGATTAGAAAAATACCTTGGATAAGAGAGGTTAAAGGTTTTGATAGGATTGCAGTTTTTAGAATAAACGCTTTTAGGGATCATTTTTGGAGTAATTCATCAAAGTTGAATATTAGATATAAGTATGTAAGTCCGGTTGAATATAACCTAGAGCTTGACGGCGTAGAAACAGAAGATTTACTAATATTTAGTGAAAATTATAGTTCAGGTTGGGTAGCAAGCTTAAACGAAAAACAAGTCAAATCTGAAAAATATGCTATTTTTAATAGCTTTATACTTGAAAGAGAAGGATCATATAGCTTAAAAGTACATTATTTACCTCAACGATATGTTTCAATAGGGCTAGTAATAAGCATAATTACATTTATTATTACTACCTCTCTTATTATATTTGGTTACAGGTTCAAAAAATGATAGAATATATTAATGATATCCGCAGTTATTCCTGTATTTAACGAAGAAGAGAGTTTAGATAAATTTTACCCTAGGCTTAAAGATGCACTTATAAAGATTGATCCAAATCATGAAATAATTTTTATTGACGATGGATCAACTGACTCATCTTTGGAAATTCTGAAAAAATTATTACCAAAAGATAAATCTGTTAAGGTTTTTTCTTTTAGGAGAAATCAAGGTAAATCTGAAGCTTTAACTTATGGTTTTAGGGTTGCAAATGGAGAACATATTGTTACTCTAGATGCAGATCTACAGGATAGACCAGAGGAAATTGAAAACTTACTTAAAAGATCAAATGAGGGATTTGATTTAGTTTCAGGTTGGAGAAAAAACAGAAAAGATGCATTCTACATGAAGTTTCCTTCAAAACTTTTTAATTTCTTAATGTCAGCTTTTTGGGGAGTTCACCTTCATGATTATAACTGTGGATTAAAATTGTATACAAAAGATGCTGCCAAAAGTCTTGTTTTATATGGTGGAATGCATAGGTTTATTCCTCTTTTGGTTTCTGAAAAAGGATTTGAGGTAACAGAAATACCAGTAATTCATGAGCCAAGGAAGTTTGGTAAGTCAAAATATGGCTTTTCTAAGGTCTTCAAAGACATTCCAGATATGTTTACAATACTTTTCTTAACAAAGTATGCAAAAAGACCTCTTCACTTTTTTGGACTCGTTGGAGGAGTAGTTGGAGTAATAGGGTTTTTTATTCTTTTCTATTTAAGTATAATTCATTTCTTAGGAGAATCAATTGGTACAAGGCCCCTTTTAACGTTTGGAATGCTATTAGTTCTTGCTGGACTTCAAATTCTTTTTGCAGGTTTTACTGCCGATTTAATTATTAATTTATCAGAAAAAGGAAAGACTTCGAAAACCTTAGACGACATAATAAAATATAAATCAGAGTGAAAATTCAAGACATCTTGTTTTTATTAGCATTTGCCTTTTTAATATACAAAAGAGATTCAAAACTTAGTACATATTTTGGTTTAGGCTCTTTAATGTTGTCTATTCCTTTGTTTTTTCTGCAAATCTTCTTTACAGCTCAGCATCTTGTCTATTATGGATTTTTCTTTCTTATTCTTTCAATTTTAATTATGATTATTAAAGAAAGGATAATATGAAGATTGGAATAGATGTTTCTCAGCTTGCGTTTAGTAATACAGGTGTAGCTAATTATTTAAAGAATTTATTAGAAAATCTTTTAGAGGTAGATACTAAGAATCAATACATTTTATTTTTTTCTTCACTAAGGAGAACAATGCCAGAGCTAAATATAAGAAATGAAAATGTAACTATTAAAAAATTTAAGTTTCCACCTACGCTTTTAAATATTCTTTGGAATAATTTACATATTATGCCAATAGAAAACTTTATTGGTGACATAGATATCTTTATTTCCTCAGACTGGGTAGAGCCTCCAACGAAAAAAGCAAAAAAGGTAACAATTCTCTATGATTTAATAGTCTATAAATATCCAAATGAAACTGCTGCAAAGATAGTTAATATTCAAAAAAGAAAACTATTATGGGTAAAAAAAGAAATAGATAGGATTTTGTGTATATCAGAGGCTACTAAAAAAGATGCAATTGAGATTTTAGGTATTGATCCAAAAAAACTTGAAGTAATAAGCGCAGGAGTTTAATTATGATAATAGGAATTGACGGAAATGAAGCAAATGTAGAAAAAAAAGTTGGAATAGGTGAATACGCTTATGAACTTTTAGTTCAATTCGCAAGGGTTAAAGACGAGGGAAGCTTTAAGTTTGAGATATATTTAAAAGAAAGACCTAGAAGTGAATTACCCCCACCAAGTTCTAATTTTATGTACAAAGTAGTAGGTCCGAAAAAAATGTGGACTCAATTTGGTTTACCTCTTAGTTTATTTCTTGGTAAAAGGCCTAATATTTTCTTTACCCCAACTCATTACGCTCCTAGATTTTCCCCAGTTCCAACAGTAATTTCAGTAATGGATTTATCTTTTATTCATTTTCCAGACCTTTTTGCCAAAAAAGATCTTTACCAGCTCGTAAACTGGACAAAATATTCAGTTAGAAATGCAAGTAAGATTTTTACAATAAGTAAGACAAGTCGAGATGATATAATCGATGTATATGGCGTTGAGCCATCTCGCGTAATTGTTACTTATCCTGGAATAAAAGAGGGAAGTAATGCTAAGATATTAACAATGGATGATTTAAGAAAAAAATTTGGAATTGAGAAAGAATATATTCTATTTGTAGGAACGCTTCAGCCAAGAAAAAATATAATAAAATTAGTTGAAGCTTTCTCAAAAATTGAAAGACAAAATCTTGAGCTTGTAATTGTAGGCAAAAAAGGATGGCTTTATGAAGATATTCTATATTCTCCACAAAAATATGGAGTTGGAGAAAGAGTTAGATTTTTAGATTTTGTAGAAGATAAAGATCTTCCATCTTTATATAAAAATGCTACCTGTTTTGTTTTACCCTCCCTTTATGAAGGCTTTGGTCTTCCAGTTTTAGAAGCAATGAAGTATGGAGCTCCAGTATTAACAAGTAATGTTTCTAGTCTTCCAGAAGCAGGAGGAGACGCAGCTCTTTACTTTAACCCAGAAGACACAGATGATATAAGAGAAAAGATAGAAAGAGTAATTAAAGACCCAAAGCTAAGAAGTGAGATGATTGAAAAAGGAAAAGCACAAATTAAGAAATTTTCTTGGGAAAAGACAGCAAGGGAAACGCTAAAAGTATTAGAGAATTTAGGAGGAAAATAATGAATAGAATAATAAGAAGACTAACAACAGTATTTTGGGAGTTAATTAATTTTAAGTTAATTATTGTAGGCCTTATACCATCTCACCTTATTAGAAGATTTTTCTATAGACTTTGTGGAATTAAGATTGGTAGTGGATCTGCTATTCACATGGGTGCCAGATTTTATTATCCTCCAAAAATTAGTATTGGTAACGATACTGTAGTAGGTGAGGGAGTAGTCCTAGATGGAAGAGATTTGTTAACTATTGGAAGCCATGTAGATATTGCATCCCAAGTTATGATTTATAACGCACAACACGATATAAACGATGAAAACTTTAAAGCAGTAACAGCCCCAGTTGTAATTGAAGATTATGTATTCATTGGGCCAAGAGTTGTAATTCTTCCAGGCGTTACTATTAAAAAGGGAGCAGTTGTTGGAGCTGGAGCAGTTGTTACAAAAGATGTAGAAGAGTTTAAGATAGTCGGAGGAGTTCCTGCAAAAGAAATAGGGGAGAGGGAAAATAAAAACCCCACATACAAATTAGGCCGTGCAGCGTGGTTTAGATAGCTTATATGAAAAAAATACTTTCATGGATTTGGGATAACATTTTATTTTTAGAAACATTATTTTTACTTGTATTTATTCCGCTTTTTCCAAAACTTCCAATTTTAGATGTAAAAAATACTTGGGTGTATATAAGAGCTGAAGATTTTGTTGTATTTTTTGTGTTACTTTCTTGGATCTTTTTACTTCTTAAACAAAAAATTAGCCTTAAAACTCCCCTGACTATTCCTATAATGACCTTTTGGATAATTGGTGCAATAGCGACTTTACATGGGGTTTTGCTTATTTTTCCAACACTTGCAAATGTTTTTCCAAACGTAGCTTTTCTTTCTTTAGTTAGGCACATTGAGTACATGAGCTTATTCTTTATTGCCTATCAGGGAATGAAAGATAAAAGGCTACTCCCAATAATAATTGCAGTCTTAGTATTTACCCTTTTAGGGGTAATAGGCTATGGCTTTGGTCAAAAATATCTTAGTTTTCCAGCATACTTAACAATGAATGAAGAGTTTGCTAAAGGAATTCCAATAACTCTTTCTAGTTTGTCTAGAGTATCTTCAACTTTTGCAGGGCACTATGATCTTGCAGCTTATTTAGTTTTAGTAATACCAATTGTAGTAAGTTTAGTCTTTGGTTTTAAAAATTGGTTTATAAAAATATTTCTTTTATTAACCTCTTTCCTTGGTTTAATTTTACTGTTTATGACTGTTTCAAGAGTTTCTCTTTTTGTATTATTTATTTCTCTTTTAATTGTTTTCTTCTTTCAAAAGAAAAAGTTTATTTTCTTAGTTATTCCCCTTTTTGCAGTTGCTGCTTTACTAATAATTACATTTAAGCCAACAATTCTAGATCGCTTTAAAAGTACAATTTCAAGCGTTGATGTATTAGTTGATGCAAAAACAGGTGACTCAGTTGGTCATGTTAAATTTGTTTCTAAAGACTCAATTAAGGATAAAATTGTTTTACAAAAAAGAGTTAAAGATAAAGTTGAGCTTATTGGTGCAATTTTGGGAAATGAAGAGACTCTTAGGGCATCTGAGTCAGCTCTTTTAGTTTTTGAATTAATTCCACCAGAAGTTCCTCTTGTTCAGGCCACAAACGTGTCTAATGGAGAAACGCTGCCTCAGGGAACTGGTTATATTAATTTAGCTTTATCTCCTGTTATAAGAAGGCTTGGCAATTTTTATTATGAATTACCATCAGACATTAAAGCTACTTTTTCTGCTCAAATCTTAGTTCTTCATGGTGATTTTATTGTTAAAAGAGCTGCTGCTTATGATCTTTCTTTTACTACTCGTTTTCAGGGTGAGTGGCCAAGAGCGCTTGAGGCATTTTTTAGAAATGTTTTGATTGGAAGTGGATATGGTTCAGTTAGTTTAGCTGTTGATAATAACTATTTTAGAATTTTAGGAGAAATTGGATTGCTTGGTTTTGTAGCCTTCTTTGCAATTTTTACTTCTCTTTTAGTTTATATAAGGAAAGGATTTAAAGACATTGAATCACCTCTTGCTAAAAGTTTCGTGCTTGGATTTGGGGCAGGGGCTGTTGGGTTATTCCTTAATGCAACTTTGATTGATGTATTTGAAGCATCAAAGATTGCGTTTTTGCTCTGGATGTTGGTTGGAATTACTCTTGGTGTATTAATGCTATATCAAAAATCAGAGATTAATTTACTTAACGAGCTTAAAAAAATTGCTACCTCAAGTTTTGCTATTGGTATATATCTTCTTTTATTTGCAATATTACTCTTTTCGCCAATGCTTAATAACTTTTTTGTCGGAGATGATTTTACTTGGCTAAGATGGGCAGGGGATTGTACTAATAATTGTTCTTTTCTTGAGAGAATAATTAGTTATTTTACAAATTCAAATGGATTCTTTTATAGACCAGGTACTAAAGTATTCTTCTACATTATGGAATCTATCTTTTGGTTAAATCAGGCAGTTTATCATATAGCTTCTTTGCTTTTACATTTTGGTGTTTCGTTTCTCTTTTTCTTACTTGCTAAAAAAATATTAAATAATAAAATTCTTGCAGCACTAAGCGCATTCTTATTCCTTATTTTAAGCGGTTACACAGAAGCAGTATTTTGGATTTCTTCAATAGGTCATTTGTTTGCTGCATTTTTTGCACTTTTAGCTATTTTATTCTTTATACTCTGGGATGAAAAAAAGAAAATTTATTTCTATATTCTTTCTATTCTTTCATTATCTTTAGGATTAACATTTCATGAAATGGGAATTATCATACCGCTTTTAATCTTAAGTTTTAAAGCAAAAGATGGCGTTTTACCATTTATTAAAACATTTACTAAGAGATGGGATTATCTACTTCTTTTTGTGCCAGTGGTTGTCTACTTACTCCTTCGCTTTATGTCTCAAAGCCATTGGCTAAGTGGAGATTATAATTATGATTTTGCTATGCTTCCATTTAATTTTGCAGGAAACCTACTTGGTTACACAGCACTTATTGTAGTTGGGCAAAGTTCCCTTTCTTTATATGAAGCACTAAGAGCCTTATTTAGAGTAAATTTGATGATACCTGTTATCCTTAGTGTAGTAGCATTAGCTGGTCTGGTTTATGCATATAAAGTAAAACTTAAGATACTTTTTGGAAATGATAAGAAAATTGTTTTATTTGGGTTAATGTTTTTTGTATTTGCACTTCTTCCATATTTAGGCCTTGGTAATATCACATCAAGATACAGCTATCTTGCTTCTTTAGGTTTAATTTTAATCTTTGTATTTTTACTAAATAAGCTTTATGAATTCCTGCTTAAAGAAGGAAAACAAATTGCACTTCTAACAGTTTCTGTAATTGTTATTGTTTTTTCACTTTTCCAAATAATTCAGGTTCAACAAGCATATTTTGATTGGGCAGGAGCAGGAGAAAAAGTAAGGAAATTCTTTGTCTCAATAGATGCGCTTTACACAGATGCCTGGTCAAAGGGAGAGGTTACATTCCATTTTGTAGATGTTCCTCAAAAAGTAGGAGATGCATGGGTATTTCCAGTTGGCTTAAGTGATGCTGTGTGGTTTTCTTTTCAAAATAAAGATGCAAAAGTTTATATCCATACAAGTTTAGATACAGCTCTGCAAACCGCAGGTCTTTCTCCAATACAGCGAGTATTTGTCTTCAATGAAGATGGTAGTCTCGGTGAAATAGATAGGTATCTTGTAAGATAAGAGGTCTAATTGCTAAAGAATTATCAATAAACTAAAATAACACTAATGCGAAAATTTGAATTAATCCTATTAATTGTTTTTTTCATCTTAGGTTTTGTTTTTAGGCTTTATAGATTTGATTCCCCTATTGCTGATTGGCATTCTTGGCGTCAGGCAGACACATCCTCAGTCTCAAGAAATTTTGTAGAAAATGGATTTGATTTATTACATCCCAAGTTTGATGATTTATCCAACGTTCCATCAGGACTTGATAATCCAGAGGGTTATAGATTTGTAGAGTTTCCAATTTATAATTTCTTGCAAGGGTTTTTGTTTAAATCGCTTGGCATCTTAACTTTAGAAGAGTGGGGAAGACTTGTTTCAATTGGAGCCTCAATGCTTTCTGCAGTATTTTTGTTTTTAATAGTAAAAAGGCGTTTTGGTGCATCAGCTGCATTTATTTCTTTTGTATTTTTCCTATTTCTTCCTTTTAATATTTATTTCTCAAGAACTATTCTCCCTGACCCATCGATGGTTACAGCAATTTTAGGCGGTATTTATTTTTTTGGTCAATGGATTGATTTAGTAGATACTAATAATAAGAAAAAATGGCTCTATTTTATTCTTTCTTTAGTATTTACAAGCGTTAGTTTTTTAATAAAACCTTATGCTTTGTTTTTTACACTGCCAATTATCTATATGTCTTTTGAGAAATTTGGATTTAGTGTTTTAAAGAAATGGCAACTTTATATTTTTGCCGTTTTGTCAGTTATTCCACTTGCTTTATGGAGAATGTGGATGACTAATTTTCCAGCGGGTATTCCTGCAAGTAACTGGCTTTTTAATGAAGGAAATATAAGGTTTAAAGGAGCATATTTTTATTGGCTTTTTGGAGAAAGAATTTCAAGACTAATTTTAGGATATTTTGGATTACCTCTTTTAATCTTAGGATTTTTAAGATTAAATTTAAAAAAAGAATTATTGTTTCTTCTTTCCTTTGTTTTATCATCCCTAATTTATATGGTAGTTATTGCAAGAGGAAATGTTCAACATGATTATTACCAGATATTAATTATTCCATCCCTTTGTATGCTTTTAGGTGTTGGTGGAGTATTTTTAACAAAACCACTTGGACAAGTTAATAAATATGTTTTTTACAGTGTATTTTTAGTTTGTACAATTCTTTCAATAATGCTTAGCTGGTATTATGTTAGAGATTATTACAATATTAATAATCCATCAATCATTAGCGCTGGAGCTGCAGTTGATAGAATTACTCCAAAAGATGCAAAAATAATTGCTAATTATAATGGTGATACTTCTTTTCTTTATCAAACAAAAAGAAAAGGTTGGGCAAGTTTTCAAAAAAGTTTGCCAGAAATGGTGCAAATGGGTGCTGCATATCTAGTCTTAGTTAATCCAACCAAAGAAGATCTTGGCATTGGAACTGAGTATAAGATTGTTGCGGTTACCAAAGAATACGTCATATTTAATCTAAACGAAAAACCATGAAAATATTAATGATTTCTTCATATCTACCTTTTCCTCTTTATTCAGGTGGACATATTAGGTTGTATAACCTAATTAAGCACTTATCAAAAGAAAATGAGATTACTTTAATTTGTGAGAAAAGAGATTTTCAAACACAACAAGATATAGACGAAGTAAGTAAGGTATGTAAGAAAGTTATTACAGTTCCAAGAAAGAAACAATGGACAATTCAAAATATTATTAAAACTGGCTTTTCTAAAAATCCATTTTTAATAACAGGTCATACAAGTGAGGAAATGAAAACAGCAATTAGAGATGAAATGGTTAGGGAAACATTTGATTTAATACACGTTGAAACATTTTATGTTTTTCAAAATCTTCCAAAAGTTACAATCCCAGTTGTCTTAGTCGAGCACAATATTGAATACATGGTTTATAAAAGATATGCTGACCTTGTTAATCCTCTTTTTAAACCTTTTTTACTTATCGATATATTAAAGATTAAGAAAAAAGAAGAAGAAGCATGGGATAGTGTAAAAAAACTCGTTGCAGTATCAAATGTTGAGAAAAAAATAATGCAAAGAGAAGGCGTTTCAGTGGTTCCAAATGGAGTTGATACGGAAAAGTTTTTCTTTAGAGATTTCTTAGGCTTACCTAAAGAAAAAAGAGTTTTATTCATAGGTGATTTTAAATGGTTACAAAATAGAGATAGTCTTGAGTTTATCTTAAAAGAGATCTGGCCAAAAGTAATGAGTAAGTTTAGCGAGTTAAATAAAGACTTTGACTTAAAGCTTTGGGTTGTTGGTAGAAATCTTCCTGATAGTTTTAAAGAATATAAAATACCAAGTGTTGTTTTTGATACAAATAATAAAGAAGAGACTTGGAATATTTTTAATAAATCATTTATCTTACTTGCTCCTCTAAGAGCTGCGGGTGGAACAAGCTACAAGGTCTTAGAAGCTATGTCCTCAGGTGTTGGTATAGTAACGACAAATTTAGGAATAGAAGGATTAGAAGCTCAAAATGGAATCCATGTGTTATCAGCAGAAAGTGCTGATGATTTAGCAAATTGCGTAGTTAATCTTTCTCTTGATTTGAGTTTATATAGAAAGCTAACAATTAACAGTAGAAAATTTGTTGAACAAAACTATGATTGGAAGATAATTTCTGAAAAACTTAATAAAATTTATATGTCTTCTTTGTAATAAGTCCTCATCCTTTGTATAATGAGCACATGTATATTGGAATTGATGCCAGACTTTGGAGTCAAACAGGTGTTGGAAGATACATTAGGAACCTAACAATAAATCTTGCAAGAATTGATAAGAAAAATCGTTATGTAATTTTTGTAGGAACACTAGACTTTGAAAATGTTAAAAAAAGCATCAAAAACAAAAAATGGGAAATAGTAATCTCAGATATTAAATGGCATAGTATTTCAGAGCAAACAAAGTTTACGAGATTATTAAATAGTTATAACTTTGATCTTTTTCACTTTCCTTATTTTTCAGTCCCTATTTTTTACAGAAAAAAATATGTTATTACTCTCCATGATTTAATAGTTAATAAATTTAAAACTGGTAAAGCCTCAACTCTTCCATACCCACTTTATTTACTTAAAAGACAAAGCTATCTTTTTATTTTAAATAATGCCTTAAGAAAGTCTTTAAAAGTAATAGTTCCATCAAATACTGTTAGAAATGATTTGCTCAAAGCTTATAAAATAAATGCAGAAAAAATTATTGTTACCTATGAGGGTGGATTTGAAAAGATTAGTAAGGCAAGTGATAAATCTTTAATAAATGGAAAATATTTCCTTCGTGTTGGTAATTTTTATCCTCATAAAAACGTTGAAAATCTTTTATTAGGTTTTAAGGCTTTTGTAGAAAAACCAAAGAATAAAGATGTAAAACTAGTCTTAGTTGGTAAAAAAGATTTCTTCTTTAAAAGTATAGAGAAACAAATAGAAAAGCTTTACTTAAAAGATAATATTATTTTTCTTGATAACCCAAGTGATGAAAATGTACTCTCTTTATATAAAAATGCCCTAGGAACATTAATTCCTTCTTTTATGGAGGGTTTTTCTTTAACAGCAGTTGAGGCAATGTCTGCAGGCTGTTTGGTTTTAGCTTCTGACATTGAGGTTCATAGAGAAATTTGTAAAGACGGAGCAATATTTTTTGATCCAGAAGATCCAAAAGATATTAAAGATAAATTAAAGTTTGCTAAAGAAGAAGCAGAAAAAACTGAAAAAATTATTCAAAAAGGAGCCAAAAGAGTAAAGTTTTTCTCTTGGGAGAAAATGGCAGATTTAACGCTAGGTATATATGAAAGTAGCAATAGTATACGATAGGGTAAATAAATGGGGAGGAGCAGAAAGGGTGCTTTTATCTCTAAAAAAAATATTTCCAAATGCTGATCTTTATACCTCAGTTTATGATAAAGATAAAGCTTTGTGGGCAAGCGTTTTTAAAGTAAAAACCTCTTTTTTACAAAACTTTCCCTTTGCAAAATCATCACATGAGTTGTTTGCAACACTAATGCCAATGGCTTTTGAAAGCTTTAATTTTGATGAGTATGATTTGGTAATTTCTGTAACCAGTGAGTTTTCAAAAGCAGTTATTACAAAACCAAAAACATTACATATCTCGTATTGCCTTACCCCTACAAGATATTTGTGGAGTGGCTATGACATTTACTTTAAAAATAGCTTAGTTAGGTTTTTAGCAACTCCTTTTGTTTTGTACTTAAGAAGTTTTGATAAGGTAGCAGCCTTTAGGCCCGATGAGATAATAGCTATTTCAAACGAAGTTAAGCAAAGAATAAAGAAATATTACAACAGGGATTCAAGGGTTATTTTTGCCCCAGTTGATTTTCCAGATATGAAATTAACAAAAAATACTGGAGACTATTTTCTTATTGTTTCAAGACTGGTTGCTTATAAAAAGATTGATTTAGCAATTTCTGCTTTTAATAAAACAGGACAGCGTTTAATAATTATTGGAACTGGAGGAGAGGAGTCTAATCTTAAGAAAATGGCAAAGGGAAACGTTGAATTTATAAAAAATGTTTCAGATAAAGAGCTATTTAAGTATTACCAAAATTGTAAAGCTTTAGTTTTTCCAGGCCTTGAAGATTTTGGTTTAACGATGATTGAGGCTAATTACTTTGGTAGACCAGTTATTGCTTTTAGAGGCGGAGGAGCCCTAGATATTGTAAAGATGGGTGTTAGTGGAGTGTTTTTTGATGAGCAAAATACTGACTCATTAAAAAAGGTATTGGAAAAATTTACAAGTTCGCTATATAATGAGACATCATGTAGGGATAATGCTTTAAGATTTTCGTTAAATAATTTTAAAGAAAGTATTAATGCAGTTATCAAAAACAAGAATTTATGAAAGCAGTAATTTTTGCAGGTGGAGTAGGAACAAGGCTTTGGCCACTTTCCAGAAAAAATACTCCAAAACAGTTTGAAAAAATTGTAGGAGATAAATCAATGCTGCAAATTGCAGTTGCAAAACTCTTCCCTCTTTTTAAATGGGAAGATATTTTTATCTCTACAGGTAAAGATTACAAGCATATTGTTTTAGAACAACTCCCAGAGTTACCAGAAGAAAATATTATCATAGAACCTCAAATGAGAGACGTTGGACCGGCCGTAGGGCTTGTAACGTCAATTTTTGCAAAAAGATTTCCTGATGAACCATTTGTAATACTTTGGGGAAGTGATCATTTGGTTAAAAAAGAAGACATCTTTAGGGATGCACTTTCTGCTGCAGAAAAAATTATTGAAAAAGACCCACAAAAAATTGTTTTCATTGGTCAAAAACCAAGATTTGCAAGTCAAAATTTAGGATACATTGAATTTGGTGAAAAAATACAAGATTTTGGAGAAATTCCAGTTTATACTTTTTCAGCTTTTCAATACAG
>ERZ1292632.1004-Hain-H43-01um-R2-1004-length-29749-cov-5_pt2 | contig 20434 bp, 11 predicted proteins | sample MGYA00564407_ERZ1292632 | MGnify/ENA primary metagenome ERZ1292632 (study PRJEB36523, sample SAMEA6512637) | groundwater metagenome | collected 2019-01-08 | study: AquaDiva: Metagenomics assemblies of 32 groundwater samples | reverse complement strand
GGTAGTATTTGTGGTAGAGCCGCTTGCTAAAACCCATTTTAAATCTAATCCAATACCATTGGTATAATCCCAAGTTCCAGCAGAAGGAGAAGCTTCAAATGTAACAGATTTGTATTCCCATGTATTGATTGCATTTACAGTATATTCAGCAACAAAAGATCGGTCATTTCCAGTATTGCTACCAGATACACAATAAACACCCGTAATAGGAGCTTTAACCCAAAAAGATACAGTAAATTTTTTCTGAGCTATGTTTGCAAAGTTATAACCTTCAATGCGATGTGATATTAACATAAAATCACCAGCAGCTATAGAAGTGTCTGGAGTAGTTAAATTTAATCGAAGACTATTTTGAAATAAATAATTTGCCTGGGCTAATGATGGCACGTCAGTATCCTGAGTAACTGTATGAACCATTGCACCAGATTTAATATATTTCCATCTATCAAGAGAATAGGTAGCATTTGCAATAGCAGCAAAAGACGTTCCTCTTTGAGCAATTCTCATATCACCATTGATTACGATATTTTTTATAATGTTTGGTATATGTTTACCTAAAATTTTACTCATATCATCCTACCCTAACAATGCCTGTAATTCATCTTCAGTTAATCCTAAAGCGGCTAATTTAGCCTTCGCAGATGCCTTTTGAGAGTCTTTTTCAGATTTTATTTGTGACGCTGACTTATAACTTTGTGTCATAGCGTGATCAATATCAATCGCATTCCATAATGTATTAATAGCATCTTTTTCTTCTTGATTAGGCTCTTCAGAAAACCATAATTCTAATAAAGAGTTTGCTTGATTACCAACGTAGGTAGAATAATCTGATCTTAATTGTTGATCTAAAGATTCTAAGTCAACATTAAATTCTTTCCATTGTAAGTCTATTTTATACATATTCTATCCTTATATCTCTGAATCTGCCGTAAAGTGTCCATCAATAGTGGCATTTGCTGCAACCGAGGTGAACGATGCTGCTGTACTATTCATACCAGTATTATTGGCAGTCATAGCTACGTTATTTGCTCCACTGTCTCTCCACGTTCCAGTACCGCCAGTTGTCGGATTGTAAAAAGTTATACTTGGTGTGTTAGTTCTTTTTTGTATTTTAAAAACAAGAGGCCATCTAATGGCGACTCCAGTTGTAACCGCATTAAATCCAGAATAAGTACCAACAGAACTAACAGTTCCAGGAGCTACATCATTATCATAACTTTTTTCATAATATCTTTGACAGTCTTGAATTTCTTCTCGAATAGAATCGCCTCTTCGCTTAAAAGTAATAGGCATAATTCCAATGTTCATCATAGCTTGTTCTACTATGAATCCATTATTAATGTCATGTGTATTGCCAGAACTAACACCTGTAATTCTAATTCTAATTCCCAATACTCCAGCGGAAGTTGGCAAGCTGTTGATTGATTGTGCCAATAAGCTTCCAAGAACAAACGAAGAACTATTAACACTTACTAGGACTTCAGTACCCAATGCTGTATCAACTTTAGCTTCGGTAGTTTTATAATAGAATTGTATTCCAACTTGATTCACATTACCAAAAGATTTTATATAAACACTTGCGGACATGATTTTATCCAACAATGACAATGTGTTCATATTCTCTATTACTTGATATAATTCTGTTCCATTGGTTTGGGCTGCTGTGGGAGCTGTAGTTATTTGTACTTTAGCTCCATATTTAGATCCACTTACAGAACCAGCTTGTTGAGAATAAGTTATGACACCATTTGTACCTAAAGAATTTTTAACATACCATCTATCAGCTAAATAAGTAGAAACTGTATTTGCAACGGTAACGCTTGTTCCGCGCTGCCACAAATCAAAAGCACCATTCATTAATTGATTTTGTAATTTACTGGTATTAATAAGATCTATAGAAGCAGAATTTGTTTCTGATGAATCTACAACCGAAGTATCTTGTATGACCTCTAAAGAGTAATTTAATGCGCTGTAATCACCATCTAATTCAATAGTGCTTGTACTAATCTCTCGATAAGAGGCATCTGGAGTGAGAGTTGCATCAACATAACGAGGAATCTTCTGTCCGTTTAAATAAACCTTTAGAGCACCATTTGTAGTTCCAGCATTTACTGCTACAGGATAGGTGAATGTAACGGTTAATCTTGTTTTTCCACTTACCACGCTAGGAGCAGAGCAGTTTATCTCTGTACCAACACCATCTGTGAAAGCGTAGGCTTGATTCATTAATGTACCATCTAAATAACTTGAATCTCTGTGTAGGAAAGTTTTATATTTTAAAATATTAACAAATCCAGAACTAGATGTTTTATTAGCAAAAAATCTAATATAAAGATTTGTTCCAGAAGTCGGTGTGTTGACTATTGACATAGAGTCAACTAAATTAGTAGGTCTTAATGAAACGTTTGTATAACTAGTACCATCGGTAGATGCTGAGAAGGCAATTACTGGAGTTGTATTGGCATCAAAAATAATATCATCAGCAGTGGTTGTATCTTCATAATCACATAGAATTTGTGAAATAGAGCTGGGGAATGCCGTGGCAATTGCTGATCCATCAAGAGCTAAATTGTTAATATCTAGAGTGTAAACAGCTTGTGAAATAGTAACTTGACCAGCTAATGTTGGAGCTACAGAAAAAGCTTCAGTTGTGAAACTAGCTTGAGTTGCAACAGCAGTGATCCTTCTTGCTTCGGCACCATAAATTGCAATATCACCCACTTTAACTGTGAAAGATGCAGATGCAGAAATATTTAGATTTGTAGTTGTAGTGGCAGCAGCAACAGTTTTACTTGCATCATAAGCAAGTCTGTAATAGGCATTTGCCGCACTGTATAATGTTGAATCTGTTTTTCCTGCGGTAATATCAACAGCAGATGCTGATCCAGAGGGAATGTCTTCGAAATCATCTAAGAAGCTAGCTTTAAATGTTAGTGCAACTAAATCATCACCAATGCCAGAACCAGAGCTTGAAGCTGAGCCACTTCCAGAACCAAACTGATATATTTTACTTTGGGCTACGTTTTGAATTGTACCAGCAACGTTTTGTAGTGTAACGTAACCAATAGGAAGTGTTTTCTTTGGAGCTGCTAACACAGAGGCAGTTGCTTCAACAGCATTTTCAACACCAGGAAGCACATTCAATGCACCTGTTGCATCCATATAAATCAAAACTTTAATATAATTGCCAGAAGCAACAGTTAATATTCCGTTGTTTCCTGGAGAAACAGTAATTGTACCACCAGAAGCAGAAGGAAAGGTAACGGTGCCAGAGGTAAAACTGTTCGGAAGTAGCGCACCAATGTGTGAGATGGAACGTGAACGCGCACTTTCTGTATTTGAAATTATCGCTGCACCAACATTTACGATTAAGCTATTGGGATCATTAGCACTAAGTCGTAAGGGAGGTGTCAATTCATCATCAATCGCCTTGAGCAAATTGTCTAATTCAGATTGATTTGCTGGTTTAGCATCAGCAGTACCAGCATAAGTAGAGCTGTTTGCAATTTGTTGCAAAAACTGTCTTAATGTAACTTGTCTTGAATCTACAACGTTGCGACTCATTATCTATTTCCTTTTTTCATACTATGCAGACCTGTCCACTCTAAAGCGAATCACATCACCTACAATTAACTGAAATGTAAAAGACACCGATGTCGAAGAAGTGTGACTGTAATCAAAAACTGGTATTAATCTATTGCCTGATAAATACATTTCAAGTTCATTGCTAGTATATGTTTGTCCTGATGGAAGCGTTACTGGAGTTCCAGCGCTTATCGGTCCTGCAATTTCACCAGCACCAGGTGAAGAAGTAACAACTTTTAATGTTTGATCATAGATAGCAGGCGAGGAAGACTCGTTGGTCATTCTAGGTATACCTAAAAGTAACTCCAGCTTTTTTGCCATTTATCGTCCATTCCTCGTCATACTTATATAATACCATAAATCAATTAGTTGATACCTAATAGCTGCATATTTCCAACTAAAATTTTACTAACTTCTTGAACCATTCCAACTCGATAGGAAGCTTGATCAACAGCATAGCTAATCTGAGATACAGAATCCCATGCTCCAGCAGCTTTCAAGTGAACAGGTTCGCCAACTTCACCAGCGGCAAAGGCAGTGTCTGAAGATCCTAATGTAATAGAACCCATCAATACAACAACAACAGCATCTCCAGCAGTTTTTGCAGCAGCTCCGTTTCCTTCAATCATACCGTAAGCATAAAATTTGTTAGAAACAGAAGCGTCATAATCAGCTTTATAAACTCGACCAGCAGTTTCACCAGTTAAGGCAATTCGAACAGCAAACGAAGTGTTGGCGGCGAAAGACTCACCAGCAACAAATGATTTCGATACTTTACCTAAATTATCAACGTAATTTTTAGTAGCAGCATCTTGAGCAGCGGTTGGATCGGCAACTTCTGTAATTCTAAAACTATCAACGACTACTTTGCCAGTACCATTGGGAGATAATCTAATATTTCCATTTGTATCGGCGATAAGTTGAACATGTATTCCACCATAAGAAATTTTTGTAGCAGAAGATGTGCTTAATTCTCTATTTGACCAATCAAAAGATAGATTGTTAGATGTGTCATAAACTTCGCCAGTTGATAAATTAATTCTTGGTCCAGCAGATCCAGATCTTAAATTAGTTGTATATACGTTTAAAAATCTTAAAGTAGCAGATCCAACAGCACGAGTAACATCAGCGCTAGGAAGTAAATCAGCATTTATACTGGTCGTACCTAAGTTATTTAAAGTGGTGCTAGCTTTTCCGTTTAATTGAGTTTGAATAGCACTGGTAACTCCTGATAGATATCCCAATTCAGTATCAGTTACTGCAGATGCTACTATAAATCCAGAACCATCAGAAGCTAATGCACGGTTGGCTGTTAAAGCAGCTAATTTACTGTATGCAATTGCAGCAGCAGCAGCAATATCAGCATTCACAATACTTGCAGATAAATTTAATTTTGAATATGCAATTGCGGCTGAGTTGCTTACTTCAGTATTTGTAATTCCACCAGTAGCAACTTTTAATCCAGAAGAAGATCTGGCAAGAGTTGAACCATCGAGCTTTACTCTTAATTGACCAGCAGCATTGCCAGGATTTGAAGATTCTAAGCCAGCATCAGAAGTCAAATCAACACTAATTTGACCGCCAGTTAGAACAATCATGTCATGACCAGAGAAACTATTTGCAGAAGTTAGAACCCAAACAAGAGGGGTTGTTTCTAATGTGATGCTATCGGCAGTTTGAGCAAATTGTTTATCTGCATTTGCAGTACCTTGCTCAACAAAAACTGCAGCACCAGTGAGTTCGAGTGCTGTGTTTGCATCACTTGATCTTACAGGAGCGCCTGATGCCTGAACGATATAAATACCGTTTTCTTCACCAGCAGTTTGATCTTTGATAAGAATTCTATCGCCAGTTACTAATGCAATGCCATCAATTGAATCGCCATTTTCAAAATCGGTAGCTAAAACACCAGCAACGGTTGTTGCAGCCTTGACTGAATTTTTCCAATCGCGTCCATCGATTAAGCTATCAACATAAGCTTTAGTAGCAGCATCTTGAGCGGATGCAGGATCAGCAACGTTTGTTAAATTGAAACTGCCCATAGATTGATTGGCAGTGAAGGCAACGGAGCCATCTTTTTTGATAACTATGTTATCATTAGCTTTAGCATTTATTTGAGTTTGAATCGCACTGGTTACTCCTGATAAATAACCCAGTTCTGTATTTGTTACAGAAGAAGCAGAGATAAAACCAGAACCATCTGATTGTAGCGCTCTGTTGGCTGTTAATGCGGCAAGTTTACTCATCGCAATTGCAGCAGCGGCAGCGATATCGGCGTTAACTATAGAGGCAGAAAGATTTAATTTGCTGTAAGCAATTGCAGCAGAAGCAGAAATATTTGAATTGGTTAGATTACCAAGATCAACATCTGCATCGGGCATAGTGATTGTCCGAGTGGTTGCTGTGGATATACCAGAAGCTTGAAATGCTATCTTTTTAGTAGCGTCACCATTGTCTTTAATTTCAAATACGTTATCAAAAAATGATGAACCAGAAGCAGCGCCTAATGCAGCATCAATGCCTTCCAAGGCACTTTGTACGTTATTACCAGAAGTAAAATTAGAAAAGGCAGGAGTTACATCGATACCTATTTTACTAGCACCAGAGGCACCATCTGTTTGAGCACCTAATTCTGTTTCTGTATAATATCTACCATCATGAGTATGGGAATTAGTTCCAGTGGCGAAATCTGAACCGTTTTGTAAAGCAATTAAATTATCTAAAATTGCTTTAGTTAATTCAGAGGGCGATCCACCACCTACTTTAATTGATGTTGTTACTAATGTATTGGCGGAAATGTCCACATTCCGTTGTATACCGAGCACCAGTCTCGATAAAATACTAATATCTGCCATTTGTTTCTCCAGTTAGAATTGTTATTGCCATTTAAAGATTAGGATTTTATCAAATCTTTACTTTTACTTGATTTTTTAGTTTTTTTGCCTATTTTCGTAAGCTTATAGCCTATTTTTGTTTCCATGCCATAGATATTCAAAATAGCATTACACCTAATATTGGCTTCGTCCATAATTCTGGCAATTTCTTTGCCAATTTGAGCACTTAGAGCATCTGCTTGCTCTAAAGATAATGAATCTACGTTAATTTTACGCTCTCTGTCTTTAAGTTCCATTTTTTCTCCTTATAATTGACCAATTACATCGATAATTATTACTAAATCTTTATTTGATGGATTGTCGGAATTCTTAGCAATTACACCTACAGAAACAACAAAATCACCAGAAACAAAGCTATTTACACCGATTGATGGCTTTATATTGGTTAAATTTCCAGTTTTATCAATATACATGAAGTCTCCAAAGACAGCGCTTGTAGTGATATTAGAAACTTTGCCACTCGTGATCATCACACCGCTAGATCCATCAGGTATGCTTTCAGCAGCAACTCCAGAAACACTCAATGCTTGTGCTTCTATTGAGACATCAATAAAATCTAACTCACCGGAAGAATTCATCCTAACTGGAGTTCCTTTATTGATAGAAACACCAGTGTTATTTGGTCTACTATCTGAAACTCCAGAAGCTGTGAGTGCATTATATGGGCGATAGGTCACTAAAGTATCCACCAATTTCCAGCTACAGAGACAATTGTTAGAGATTCCATTTGTATTGAAATAGCATATGGCGCTGCGTCTATATCCACACCATCAAGTGTTTGTCCTAAAACTGATTTTATAAATAAAGTATTTCCAGCATCGAGTTTTTTAAAGTAAAAAATCTTACCAGGAACACTGGTAGCATCTGGAAGAGTTCCAGTTCTGTTACTTCCTAGATTTTCAAAAAATACAATATCATTTGCGGAAGTGATTGTGTAGTTAGCACCGCTAATCACAACAGAATTGCTCGCTGCAACTCCAGCACTTGATGCTATGGTTATATTATCTGGATTTTCTGTAATGGTAACATTGGCTCCTGCCAATAATCTTCTAAATTGAAATTGAGTTCCTACGGTTTGTTTAAAAACATTAGCATCTTGAACAGCGCCTAAATTAACACCAGAAGCGCTACCACCACCTGCACCGCCGACCATTTCAACTTTTGAAAAAACAAGATGATCTGCTATTTCTAATTGAAATGTAAATGAAACATGTGTAGTGTCTACTTCGGTATAATCAAGATCAACTTTTAATCTGTTTCCATTTAAATAAATAACAAGATCAGCTTCAGTGAGAACGTAGGTTTCTTGTACATCACTGTTTCTAGTATTTTTAGGAATCTTTACATTTGTAGACGCTGCAATGGGACCTGTTAATTCCCTATCATTTGCTGGAGCGCCTGCTATAATTTCAATTGGTTCTTCATATGGACTTGCATCAATTGCAATATCTAATTGCTGAACGGCTTCATCTAAGCGTTTAATTGATTTTGTTAAGTTTTCATCGTCGACTACGGTGAAATTAAATGAACCCACACCTTCAACATCTGTAACAACGCTGAATCCAACTGGCATGTCAAAATTGGCAGCATTTGTGGATGCACCAACTTGTGTATTTGTAACAGTGATTGTTCCATCTAAATTATCGATAGCATCGTACTCACCCAGAGCATCGATAACTGTAAAATATTTTGTCGCTACTTGAACAGCAGTGTCTGTACTCAATATATTAACTGGTACTCTTAATAATCCACCTGGTGCAGGATCTGCATCAACAGCATCAACTATAGCATCTACATAATTTTTTACGACATCGAGAGAAGAGTTGATTGTGAAATATTGACCAGAGCTAATTAATGATCCAGCAGGAAAGGTAATTGTTCTAGACTCTGCAACTCCGGTAGCTATAGCATTTGTATAATCAGGGGTTGTGTCTACTTCAGCAGGAGAACCAATATATTCTAAAACATTTAATGTTTGATTGTCTGAAATTTCTCTATCTTCGCCTTGTTCTAATTCTCCACCAGAAGAACCACGAATGTAAACTTGTGCTGCAGCAGCACCGTCATCGGCTCTTAAGAATAACCAATAAATATCTTCATTAAATGGAACATCTTTTCTATCTGCAACTTTTAAATGTCTATCTGTAGTAGGAACTGCAGCGGTTTCGTAAGTGCCCCATGCATACTGTGCTGTTGTTCCACCAGCACCAGTTGAGGTTTCTGCAAAAAGATCCACTAGAGTAACCTGTGAGGCAGAATCTACGGAGAAAATTTGATAATATTTGGTATCATTTTCTATTTTTATTTTAATGAAATCGCCAGCTATAACATCACTCGTCCAGGAAACAGCACCAACAGAAGTTACAATCGCAGAACTTTGTGTGAATATAAGATTCGGAACAACATCAACACCACGAATTATTTTAAAATATGCAACTTGATCATCAGATAGTGTTATGTCAGTAGTGGCAGCATTGGACAATATTTTATATTTAAGACGACTTCCAATATAGTTAATGAATATGTCACTATCCCAATTGATCTGACCTGCTGTTGCGATTGCGTGTGAAAATTTACCGCTACCAGTCATTTGTAAAAGAGCTAAATCTCCTTTTAATTTGGTAATAGATCCAGCACCAGTATTTTTTTGAGTCCAGAATGTTGAGCCGTCAATCTCAAGAATTCTTGACATTACAGCATCAGCCCACTCTTTAAATTGAAGTAATTGTTTATCTCCACCTTTGAATGGTGAAGTTACAGAAGAAGATGACCAATAATTTTCTGTACGACCTTCTACATGGTGGTCCCATGGATAGGAATAAAATGGATTTGGTGTATTAACACCACCAGTTCCAAGTCTGAATAACATAGGTCTGTTATCATCAACTGTTAATACATTGTTAGAAGAGTCAGTTTCAATTGTAGCAATTGGAACAACATTTGACGCCCATATTGATGAGCTAACAACTATTTTATAGTCAAATGTCTCTGCTAATGGAACGGTTTTGCTAATTTCATTTTTATTTGTGGGATTCCATAAGAAAACTTGAGCAGAGGTAGAATTGTCGACAGCTCTGGTAAATTCTATTCCTATATAATTTAATGCACTTGGCGTGAAAGATCCTTCAACGCGAGTATTGGTGGTGGAATTTATTGTTTGATTTGGAGTTCCTGTAGGAATTTGGAAAAAAGATCCAGCTTGATCTGAATTACCATGGAACAGAGAGCTGTTTTCAACTATCATTTGTACGCTACTAGCGGAAGCGCCAATAGTACCGACCATATTAAGTTCAAATCCACGGATTACATAGGAGGCATCTTCACCAATGGCAAAAGAGCTTATTAACTCATCGAAGTCATTGCGAACCGCAGACTCAATAGAGCGTAAATGCGGAACGTCAACTCTTTGTTGATTTAGCCAATTTTGGGACCTTCTAACAGACATTTTGTTTCCTTTGGAATCCTACTCTACAGTGCCACAATCTATATATTCGTTTATGGATTGAAATAGAGGAGATAATTTAAAGATTGTCATTTTGTTTTCTAACGGTTGATAACACAGAATATTGACATTAGGTTCTATATTCTGTGTTATTGAATTGTAAAAATTCAATTAATTCAAATACTTAACAAAAACTACCCATTTATATCAAGAGGGTTGTATGGGATTATTCCTGTAAATTGAAAGGAAATCTTTACAACACCTTTAGCTTGAATACTAATCTGTTCACTAACAACCTTCATTTGAGGTAACCAAAAAAGATCGCTATCTGAAAATCTATCTTTTAACCTAAGAGAGATATACGGACCATGTAAAATTTCATTTATTTTAGTTCTAAGGTCGTAAGCCTGTAAGCCTCCGACCATTTTGATAACAAGTCCCTGAACAGATCCTTTAACAGAAACTCGACCAGGAGCTATTTCTTGAGGAAATTGACTATCGATGCCATATATTTCAGATTCAGCATAGTCTATTGTATATTGAATGCTTTGTACTTCTGGGTAGAGTTTATCAGCAACATAAACTTTTACTTCTGCGCCTTTTAGAACAACGGATTGGCTCATGCAGGATCTCCTCCCCAAATGTCGTATTTTTCCGAATTAACAACATCTCCCCACTTACCCAACCCTTCATCATCTGGATAGAGAATTGTAATCACAACGTTAATTCCAGTGGCAGCAACAAGATTTATTAAATCTTCAGCATAAATACGTCCAGAAACTATGTCTGTAATATAAAATGGAAAGTCTGTGCCATCTTTTGCTGGTGCGAAAACATATGATTGAGCAACAAGTGATATGTTAGTTCCTGATAAGTGAACATTTTCGAATTTATAAGAAGGATCTATTATTAAAGTATTAACTGAAGGTCTTGCAATATATGGAACAGGACCTTCTTCCTTGCTAGTTCCAAAACCAAAAATTAAACTACCAGGAGAGTCTGGGATATCAGAAGAATTATCAACTTGAATTATCATGGAAGAATTTGAATCAATTTCTTGAGTAGTGTTACACTCTTCTCCACCGATTAAATATCCTTTAGAAATATCAAAACAATAAGGACCTTCATTTCCATCACCGCTTGGTCCTGTATCGTGTAAATGAGCTGCTCCAGCTCTTTCTCTACGAACAACTTTTGTTGTAGCTGGTATGAATATCTCTAAAAGTCTAGACTCCGTTTGATAGAGAGTGGCATAATTAGTTTTACTAACTATTGTAGTTCTTACCGGATTGAAGAATAGCATTCCCTCAAGAGTTCCTTGAAGTACAATTTCTGCAACACCATTGGGATTTTGAAATTCAAAAAATGCATCGTTGACAAGACCGCCCTGTACTTTTGTTATTGTAAAAGTACCTCGATTGTCTACATCAAACGCAGCTCCATATATATTAACATAATCATTTTTTCTTATTTTGCCAATAGAAGGATCAGGTCCTCCTGTCCATGTAGCTCTAATACCACCACCAGCAATTAATGTGAAAGTCCATTGTGTTGCTGGTTGTCCAGATGTTGGTCTGATTTTATCGAATTTTAATTCGTTTTGTGCTCTGCCGCCTAAAACAGCAGTGCTAGATGAAGGACCGTCTGTTTCGGAGATGATTTCAACATATGCGCCAATTCCATCATCTTTAACAATAGCAGCACCTTTACGACCAAGTCTTCTAATTTCTTTTGTAATCGCATCTGCAACTTCTTGTGCTGTTGCTGCAGCAATACTTGCGAACTGTGCTGTTCTAAAATTTATTTCAACTGGTTCTTGATCGTCATACTTAATAAGTAGAGTGTCGCCATCTTGTAGTGCGTATGGTTCAAATTCATTAGCGATTAATGTTGCTCTGGTGAATTCCTCACCATACATAATCCTAAGAATGTTTAGTAAAAGATCTCTAACCTGTTTGCGATTAGCAACCTGAATGCCTATGTCACGAAATACTTCGTCAGAAAGTCCTACAGCATCAGGTCTGGTGATGTCGTAGTCGGCTAATCTGGCATCTAGATAACGACCTTGAGCCTTAACGATATATAATTGATCGTTAACCGCTTCTACGTTATTAATCATGTGAGCGGCGCCAGTAGCTAAGGCTTCTAACACTGCATCAGTATTAGGACCTCGTATTGTAGGATTAAGATATGCTCTTAATCTGGCTTTTGCCGCTGCTTGATCTTCTGCATCACTCATCTTTATTCAACTTTACTAACTTGTACGTCATTTACTATATCAAGTACAAATGGTTTTTCAGCAGGATTTATTACAATAATATCATGTAATGGATCATAAGTTGGAGAGCTAATTGAAACAGCTCTAGTTCCAGGAATGCTATTTACTGTTGAAATAATATCGGAGATTGCAATTGACTCTCCAATAGGACTAGAATTGATCAATGCGGCAATATTATTTCTAACTTGTTCTGTGATCCTGCTAAACGGAATACCCGTTTGAACTCTTACGTTAATAGAAACAGTGATGCGTCTAACGAGAGGTGGTTTGATAAATATTTCAGCACCAGCAGCAGCCACTCCAGGATATGTAATGTCATCTCTTGGATCGCCATAGACAATTTTATTTGCCTCAGCAATTAATCCAATGTGATGTTTATAAGAATCATATCCAGATATTGTTGAAGAGGAATAATTAAGTTTACCCATTGCAGTCATTAGAACATCAGCAGCTTCATTAATTTTTGCATATCCTTCGTTATTATCAAATAACATCAGATATCTTTGAAGATTTGCTGGATCAATTGCTTTACTAAAAACTTTTTTATAGCCAACATATTGAATGCCTTCTTCAACATAAACTTGAATGAACAGGCTATTGAATTGTACAAGAGATTGAGCAGCCAGAATACCCTCAACAACAATTTTACTTTTAGAAAGAACTTCAGTTACGTTATAAACACCTTGATTTGCAGAAGTCAAAACATCACCAGAAATAACAAACTTATCACCAGCTCTTGTATTATCGTATGGACTTAGCGTTAAAGCTGGAATGTGTGATTCAAGAACATTTCCACCAACTCCAGTAACATTGATACCACTCTCAGCCACTGCATTTGCATTTGCTAGTTTTATGTAATCAGAACCAGTTTCTGTAACCATAAAAGTGCCTTGGTTTGCAGCAGCAAAGGCTGTACCAACAGTGACTACATCTCCCATTTTTGCATTGATAAAGGTAGGAGCAGTCCCAGAGCCATCATGTTCAATTTTCATATCACCATTTACCGTAACATCAAATCCTGTCGTTACATCAAATCCTAAACTTCTTAAGTTAGAAGTGACAACAACGCGCTCCTCAACTACTGATGGGTTATCAATATAAATACTGTTACCATAACGCCTTATAACTCTATATTGACCTTGATTTAGATTACTAAATGGAGCAGCAATCTCAACCATGTCGCCTTCTTTAATTTCTGTAGTAACTGAAAAATCTCCAGTAGCTACTGCAGCAGCGCCAGCAGTGATTCCATTGGCATTGTCAACAACAATTGTTAGTCCATCATCAGATGTGCTAATAACTATAAATGTACCATTATTCTCTGTATCAAGGAAATTTTGTATAGTTGCTATATCACCAGGCTGTACTTCTGAAAAATTTCTAAACCCACTGGTTATTGTGTATTCAGTAAGATTTGTAGTTGCATCAAACAATACGGACATATTCCCAGCGCCTGAATCATTTATCCCTACTGTTTTTGAAAATACTGGATCTCCACCAGTTGCTTCATCCCATGAAATATTAACCAGAGATCCATGTTTTTCTACATGAAAAGCTCTATTTCTATCTCTGAACATATTTCTAGGTTGACCAAAATATCTATCATGTGCTTCTCTATTTCCAAGTTCGATTGTAGAAGTTGTTGGAAGTGGAGAGTTTGGAACTATAGTTGCATTAGTTGTGAAGCTAATTCCGGTTGATTTTTTCTGAAAATTAGATGCTTCAAGTTTAACCCATTGTCCAACAGAAATGCCAGATGCAGATGCCTTACTAACGCTTGACTGCATATAAGGAGTTCCATTTACTAAACTGGATGTTCCAAGAATTAATGCTTGTGCAATATTTCCTTTTCCACCAGATAATTTTACAGAGCCTTGCGATCCGAGTATTTGTGTTGCAAGTTGAAGAATTTGATCTCTTTGAACGACAGATACCTCACCAAGAGTTGTAAATCCAGTAACAGCCAATACAGATAAAAAATCAGCCAATTGTTCGATTGTTGTAGGAATAATTCTCAATTCCTCACCATTGTTAAACGCATATGCGTCTACTGAATTTGTATTGAAATTTGGTAAAGATAATGTTTCTTTTAAGAAAAATTGTGCGAATGGTGCGCTAGCTCCTAGAGTAGAAGAGGCAATCCAATTAACGCCATCAAGCATGTTTATAGCATCACTATCAGTAGCAAAATCGTTATCTTCGTAAGTGCTAAGGCTAATAATTCCAGCACCAGTTAAACCATTATCATCTATCAATACTGCAGTGATCCAATCTACTAAATTGGTTTCAACATATGTAACAATTTCAGATGCTGACGTGTCACTATTTTCGTATAAATTTATCGTTGTTGTTGTGAGTGATGGAATGTTATTCTCTGCTACTGCAGATCCATTCGGTCGTCTAACAGTAAAAGAAGTTGATGTTGCAAAGGAAACTCTAAAAGTTCCTGTGTTCTCTGGACTAAATCCACCATTACCATTAATACTTACGTAGTGTCCAGGTGCAAGTGTCGACATGCTTGGATTTGTACCAACACCATTCCATGTGTATGTAACTTCATCAACTCCAGCAACCGGAGTGTTTGGAGTTATCGTAACATCCCATTCAGTAGTTCCATCTATTGTGTGAGGAACTGCCGCACCAGATTTAAGACTGATTTTAATATCAACCTGATCGGTTACTGTGACAGAGCTGTTGATTCCTTGACTTGCTGATGTTGGATATATATAGCCAACTCTATATTTTTCACCACCCACGCCCCAAATTGCAGAACGATAAAGAATTGCATCTTCATCTATAGCTGATTGTGGATCAAGTACATTTTTTGCTTTCATTAATGCTTTATAGTTTTTAAAACTATAAGAAGAGCCAAAAAATTGAGAAAATTGAGTCGTAGCTCCAGCATCTGTATCATATGCTCTAAATTGATTGGAATTTACAGGCATGGTTGTGTTTGTGATTGCTCTACGATATAAATTTATTGGAAATGTTTTTTCTGCTGCATTGCCATCTAGAACTGCAATGATAGAATCATTAAAATCAAAGTCAAGAGGATTTAAAAGTACATACCTATCATCAATTCTTACTCTACGAATTGTTTTGGTTACGTCTATATCAAGCGTTGTTGCTGCAATTCCATCAATTTGCACACATTGATCAACACCTTGTGAATCTTGTATGTAATTGCCAGAAGACAAATAAGGATGTTTCATGCATATGAGCACATTTGGATCAATTCCAAGTGCGTCTAAATCTATTGCTGATTCAAAATCTGCAATAAATGAATTTGGAGGATCTGCGAATCTATCCTGAGCCATTGCAGAGTGTATAAACAAAGGAAAGCGAGTAGCATTTGGATCATTTTTGAAAAATCCAAAATGTGAAAAGCTAGATTCAGCGTAATCACCCAAAGCAAAGTTCAAATTTTTAGCAGGATCATTGAATGTAAATATTAACACACTTCCATCAATATCTTTATTATTCGATGTTATAGAAATTACTTCATCATTTATCGTAGTTGCAGTGATTCCTAAAATTTGAGATGTTAATGATTGTGCTATTGTATTGATGTTATAACTGCCTGCTGCAATTTGAACTTTTTGTGGAGGAATGTCGCTTCTAACGAAAGCCAATCCTTCAAAAAATGCAATAGGACCTTCTACAACAGCGCCTATGTATTCAGTTGAAGTGACTCTGATTTCAAAATAATCATTAGCTAGTGAATCAGTTCCTCTAGCATATACTCGACCTTCTAATCTATTTCCAACAACTAATTCTTCAGTCCATATAACAACGTAATCGCCAGGTTGAACTTCTGAAAAGGCATTTGCAAACGAAGCTCTAAATCTAACTCTATTGCCGCCTGGTTTTGTCATGTAAATAAGACTATCACTTAAAACGCCGTGATTTATAATCTGAGCATCTTGATTGTCTACAATAGCCCACATTTGAGCGTCAGAAAGAAAGGTTACAGAACCTCCCAATATTGTTCCGCTTGAAACGGCAGCTTGTGTAAATTCGCTACCAGCAGTAAGACTGTCTCCAGATGCTAAGGCGTTTGTTAATTTTATTTGAGCTGTATTTCTTGAAAGTTTAAAATCTGCTTCAGCTCCAGAAGAAGATAAACCTATACTAGAGGTGAACATTCCTTTAGATACGAGAGTGGAAGTGGGATCAATTATAAGTTCCGCTCTAGATTTTGTGCCTAAATTAGAAGTTAGAACAATTCTATTTCCATTGATTGAAGCTGTAATGCCAGTAACCTTTGTGTTTAGAACATTTATCCAAGATTGTAATGTATTTGTTTTAGCAACTGTAGAATGAGTTCCTTCTGATAAAAAATCAGCATTGGTAATTGTATAAATAATTTGAGCAGTTCCATCTACTTCAATTTTTAAAGTATCGCCATTTGTGATCGTGTTAGACCAATCAGATTGATTTTCAGATTCTATGACAGCAGATCTTCCATTGCGACTAAGTGGTATATTGTTTTTGTAAAGTCTTAATGTTTCAACTTCACTGGTTGTTAATCCAAGTGCCTCTCCAGCATCTGTTCCAGATGTAGGATTAGTTTTTTGTAAATATTCAGACGTTTCTGTTTTTGCTTGAAGAGCAACTCTAGTTCCAGTATCAACCGTAGTAGCAGAAAATTTTAAATCTGGATCTGCATTAATAGATGCTACAACTTCATACGCTGTTGCGAATCCATCTGCAACGAAATCACCAGAATTAAATACGTGTTCACTTAGTATGCCGCCAACTAAAATGGATAATCTGTCATTAGGACTGATATCAAATGGAGCAGATTCTGCAGATGTCAATGTTGCTTTCGCAATAGACGTTTGTGTTCCACTGGTTATAAGTTTAAAATGAGTTTCTCCACCAAGGGCAGAATCAACAATAAATTCTAAACCAACACCTTTAGTTTTTTCTTCATATCCCTGACCATTATCAAGGAAAAGTGTGGTTTCTTCACCGTCAGAGAAAATCTCATCAGAAATAACAACAGCATTTTCATCAGGAGCCTGAGCGCCTATGATTGAATTTTTTACTGCAATGGCAGTTCCCAATCCTTTAGAAATCCTTGCTTTTTTAATACGGTTTCTAGTTTCTTGGTCTGTTTCTTCATTTCGTCCAGTGATGAGTGGATCGGGATTTATCACAGTGGCTCCAGTAAAGGGAGCGCTTGAAAATTCACGAATTGAATTTCTAGGAACGTTACTATTAGCACCAGGTTCTTGTGCAGCTATAGGCACGTCTGTAATAGTATCTTCACCGTCCAATACAGTTGTGTTTCTGGTAGTTGTAAAGCTAACGTCTGGAGATGAGCCTGATGGAACTGTTTTAACAACCGTTCCTGCTGGTATAGTTCTCGTTCCACCTTGAGCTAATATTACCTTTTCTGAAATATTGTGATATTTGGTAGTTGGAGTGGAAAGATTTATGTTGTAATATCCACCAATAGGTGTAATGCTACCATATGCAATAGGACCTTCAACATTTGTAGTGCCACGACCTATGTAGATAGAACCAGAAGCATCAAATTCTGATGCATCTGAGACAGAAATAACAGTCGAACCAATGTTTGGAGGAGGAGATCCTGCGTAAATTTTAGTTGATTTTTTAGTAAAGGAGCTATCTGTAATTGTTACCTTGCCAGTAGCAACGCGAGCGTTTATTTCAGCAAGACCTTCTTGTTCACGAATTCTTTGTAACGCTTCGCCCTCAGCCCTGTCTACAGAAAAATCTCTTAAAATCGCAAAAGTATCGCCAGATGCTCTATAAACAGCTTGAGACATTGCTTCGAAGAAAGATGTCACAGCAGATGCCGTATTAAGATCGTTAACACCTATTTTAGCCATGAAAGTGGCTAACATGTCTCCATTAATTTGTTCGTAACTTTTTGGATTCGGCAGTCTACTTGCCATTTATCTCTCCTAGCATTCTTATTTAAAGATTGCTGCTATTATATATAATACCATAAACTAAGCAGCTCTTATATCAAAGGAAATTGGCAACACGCCACTTCCATTGGCAATTTTAATACTCATATCAATAGTCATGGTGGAACCGCTCAATTTAATTGATATACTTTCAATAGATTGAAACCTACTGTCACTTGCAATCATGGTGTTTAATGATTTAATAATGGCACCGTTTTCTATATCAGAAACAGAAACTCCATGTGTTAAGCCAATGCCATAGCTTAAATGCCTTAATAAAGTTCCCTTTTGTGTTCTTATTTTAAGTTTTAACGCTTGTATGAGATTTGTCAGTCCATTGGCTAATCTGAAGTCGCCTATTGCATTTATAGCTATATCAAAATTATCCGTTAAAAGAAAATCTATTTTAGCCAGTTTATTGAGCGCAGTGCTTGGAACATTTGCAACATCAAAAGTTCTATCGTCGGCATTGGCAGGTAAGTTGACTGGTATGTATATTTGATTCTGACTGTTTACCGTTCCAGGCAGATATCCTTGCATTCTAGCATTGTCTGTTGTTTGAAATGTATCTAAATTTGCCAATCCATCAACAGTGACTAAAAAATTATTATCACCAATCTTTTCAACATTGATTATTTTTCTCGTAATTGGAGGTTGGGTGTCTGAGACTATGGTGATTTTTTGTCCAACAAATAGATTATCTTCTGTGTCATCTACGTTAAACTGACGACCCTCTGCGTTAGATAGCATTTCATATACAAAGCCAGTTTCATCAATGTACGGAGATCGTAATTTGTTTAAAGTAACTATTTCTAGCCATTTGGATGAATCTCCCATATATCTTGCAGCAATTTCTTCTATCGTTAGACCAATTGGAACAGGTGCAAGGAGTTTTGCTGAAAAATCTTCAAAATTTATACCAGATTCATTTGCCAATCCACCAACAAACTCAAGAGGATTTTCAATGTTGAAATCATCATATTGTTGAGTGGCGGTTAACAAATCGTAAGCTTGGACTGATTCGAAAATAGCTTGAAGAATTTCATTCTCTTCAACTGTCATATCAATAGGTCTTGTTTTAGGATCTGGTAATCCATAGATACTAGAATAGGTCGCATTTCCAGCACCAAAATTATCTGCAATGTCATGAGCTAAGTTTACCATTTCTTGTCTAAATCCTCGAAAGTCATTTATATTTAACAATCTAACTCTTAATAATTCATCTTCAATAGCATGCTGTTGTGCAGTGTTGAGAGTTAAATCGTCTACAGTTACAGCATCGAATAAATCAAAATTTGACTCTGGACTTGCAAAAACATCATTTAAAGGATCAGTTTCGAGTCTGGCTGCTGCATCCGAACCCAATGCCCCAGAAGCAACTTCATCATTTGACAATCCTTCATTCATTTTTTTCATATCATTAGAATGTTGGATGATGTCTCCTGCATTGCCTGAAGAAGTTGTGATTTTATTAGCTGTGGGATTTTTTATAGAATTATTAACACTAGAGCCAAGGAAAGAAGAATTTGGGAAAGCAGTTTTTAAATTTGAAAAAGATTCTCTTATTGAGTTTTCACTGTCTTTTATAATTTGTCTTGGAAGATCTCCAACTGCAGAAATTAATCCAGCAAGATCTTTTACAGCCAAAGATGTTTGTCTCAATGCATTGAACGGTTTTTGAAAATCACTTCTTACAGCTTTAACTAAATTCGTTGCACCGCTTAATGTGCGCCGTGTTTGTGCTATAGTTCCTATAATTCTTTGAAATATATTGGCGTCTAAATTTGGAAGACTTCCACCAGCAGGTTGGGTTTCTTGCTGGAGATTGATTCTTTTCCACGCTTTGAGTTGCATGGAATACATCATTTCATTTGGTTTTCTTTCACTTTGAATAAATTCAAAAGCAAGAGGTGTGACAATAAATGATTGATTTTGTTTAGGAATATCTAGAACTAAGCGCCATCCTTTATTTTTAGGATTTTTCTTAGCTTGCACATATCTTTCAAAAAATTGACCCAAATATAATGCTTGATAATATCCTGTAGAAAATTCTCCAGCGTTGCTATTTTCTGGCATTATATCAGAGCTTTTTGAATTTGGGTGTTTTCCACTGAAGGAATTTGCAATTTTACTAACACCTTGTGCAACACCTGCAAATGCCTCTAAGGTTCCGCTAAAAATACTGCCAACTGAGCTAGGAGAGGATATTTTTCCGCCTTTGGTAGGTCTTCTTGGCCAAATCCCAGTAGTTCCAGAGGCTGTGATTATTTTGAATTTAACGCCGTTGTGTTCT
>ERZ1292632.1706-Hain-H43-01um-R2-1706-length-20439-cov-7_pt1 | contig 20439 bp, 32 predicted proteins | sample MGYA00564407_ERZ1292632 | MGnify/ENA primary metagenome ERZ1292632 (study PRJEB36523, sample SAMEA6512637) | groundwater metagenome | collected 2019-01-08 | study: AquaDiva: Metagenomics assemblies of 32 groundwater samples | reverse complement strand
CCGGCTGGCAAAAACTGAACATTTCCACTTTATCAAATTGATGAACTCTTAAAATCCCCTTAGTGTCTTTTCCGTAAGAACCGGCTTCGCGCCGAAAACAAGTTGAAAAAGCCACATATCTTTTCGGCAATTCTTCTTCATTAAATGTTTCGTCAGCGTACATAGGACCAATGGACTGTTCCGAAGTGCCGACGAGAAACAATTTGTCTTTTTCAAAAAAATAACGCTCTTCTAAATCTTTTTCCGAATCAATATAGCCCATTGCCTTCATCATTTCTTCTTTGAGCATCACCGGTGGAACAATCGGAACAAAACCTTCGGCAGCCAAAGTATCAAAGGCCAGTTTAACCAAAGCGAATTCCAAAAGCGCCAATTTACCTTTGATATAGCCAAAACGGCTGCCAGAAACTTTGCCGGCGCGTTCAATATCAATTAAATCCAGTTTTTCGGCGATTTCCAGATAATCTTTTGGAGAAAAATTGAATTTTGGTTTATCCCCAACTTCGCGAAGCACGACATTGCCGGTTTCATCTTTGCCGACCGGCACCTCGTCAAGCGGCAAATTCGGCAACTGATATAAAATTTTTTGACGCTGGTTTTCAATCGCTTTTAATTCTCCTTCTGATGACTGGATTTTATCTTTTATTTTTTTTGCTTCCTCAATCTTCCTCTCATCAGAAAGTTTGTTTTGAGCGGCTCGTAAATCGTCAATTTCTTTCGTCAATTTTCGCCAATTTTCATCCAAAGCCAAAAAATCGTCAACCAATTTAGGGTCGGCGTTTTTGGAAGCAATACCTTCTTTGACCGCTTCCGGATTTTGACGAATTAAATTAACATCTAACATTTATTTAGGACGCAATGTCGGAAAAATAATTACTTCCTTTATATTATGGCTTTTAGTGATTAAAGCCGCCAGTCGGTCAATGCCGATGCCCAAACCGGCGGCCGGCGGCATTCCGTATTCCAACGCTTCCAGAAAATCCTCATCCAATCGTGAGGCCTCGGGGTCTCCGGCGCGATACAATTTTTCCTGCTCTTCCATTCTTTTCCTTTGCTCAATCGGGTCGTTTAATTCAGAAAACCCGTTGACGATTTCCGTGCCGTCAACAATTAATTGAAATCTTTCGGTCAGTTCCGGATTATCCGGACAGGATTTTGCCAAAGGCGAAATCGATTTGGGAAAATGAGTGATAAAAGTCGGTTTGATAATCTTAGGCCGGACTTCTTTTTTAAAAATTTCGTCAAGTTTTTCAGCGGCTAATTTTTTGACATCGGTTTTGGCGTATTTTTTGAGCGCTTCGGAGAAAGTTATTTTACCCCATCGGCCGGCTAGAAACTTTTTAAGCAGTTTTTCAACGAATTTCATCAAGCCCTTCCAGTCCTGATAAGCCCAATAAAGTTCCAGCATTGTAAATTCCGGATTGTGGTCCCGGTCAATGCCTTCGTTCCGAAAATTTCTGCCGATTTCAAAAATTTTTTCAAAGCCGGCAACCAAGAGTCGTTTAAGATAAAGCTCCGGCGCTATCCGCAGATAAAAGTCGGTGTCTAAGGCGTTATGATGCGTAATAAAAGGTCGGGCTTTGGCGCCGCCGGGAATCGGCTGAAGCATCGGCGTTTCCACTTCAAGAAATCCTTCCTCGTTCAGTTTTTGACGAAGATAAGCAATTATTTCCGAACGTTTGAAGAATTTTTCTTTAATCTCGGGATTTAGAATAACATCCAAATAACGCTTTCGAAATCTTTCCTCAACGTCTTTTAAACCGTACCAATGGGTCGGCAAGGGTCGTAAACTTTTGGCGATGATTTCTACGGATTTGGCTTCAACGCTTTTTTCGCCGGCTTTGGTTTTGAAAAGATTTCCGCCGATGGAGATAAAATCGCCGACGTCAATGTTTTGTTTTAGAATTTTAAAGTTTTCAAGATTGTCTTTTTTTAGGAGTGTTTGGATTTTCCCTTCGGCCTTGCTCAGGGCAGGTCCGCTTTCATCTTTAACGTCGGCGAAAATTAAATTACCCTGGTCCCGCAATGCCATCACGCGGCCGGCAATGGAGATATGTTTTTTAGAACGGGATAATTTGTTGAAATTCTTCAGGGCTTCGGCGATTGAAATCGTCCGCTTCGCTTTTGAAGGGAAAGGCCTGACGCCATTTTTAATTAGATTCTCAATCTTTTTGCGTCTTTCCTTAATGATGTCCTCGAGCATATTTTATTCAATTTTAATTATTTTATACCTCACTTTTCCGCCCGGGGTCTGTATTTCAATATCGTCCCCCACTTTTTTGTCCAAAAACGCTTTGCCGAGCGGCGATTCGTTGGAGATTAAATTCATTTCCGGTTTTGCTTCTTGAGAACCGACAATCGTGTATCTGGAATCCTTAAAACCCTTCTTAATTATAATAGTCGAGCCAATTTTAACCGTTTCTCCTCCTTCGCTTTTTCTTATAATAATAGCATTTCTGATGATATTTTCCAGCTCAATAATGCGGCTTTCCAACTGGGCTTGGGCATCTTTGGCAGCGGAATATTCGGCGTTTTCCGAGAGATCGCCGTATTCCTTGGCATGTTTAAGACGCTCGGCGATTTCGTGCCGGGCGTCTTTTTTTAAACGTTCAAGTTCACTTTTCAACTCTTCAAGCCGTTCTTTGGTGAGATAATGCTTCATAATTTATACTTCTTAAAACTTAACCAATACCTAATTTTCACCACTTCCCATAGAACTTGCAGATAAGCAAATGGTCCGACTTGCGAAAAAGGGTCATTAACCCAGAAAACCGGAATTTCTTTGATTTTATAACCCATTTTTTTTGCCAAACCTAAAACTTCAACATCAAAGCCCCAGCGGTCAATTTTTAACAGAGGAAAAATTTTTAATGCCGCCTCTTCGGTGAACGCTTTAAAACCGCATTGGGTGTCCCAGATGCCCGGCAAAAGCAGGGCTTGAATAAACAAATTGCCGACATTGCCGGCTAATGTTTTATGCCAGGGCTGGGGCGGCTCCTTTTTCGCGCCCTCAACGTCACGGGAGCCGATGACAACATCGTAGCCTTCGGGAAAATATGGTTTCATCTTTTGGAACTGGTCAATTGAAGTTGAGTTGTCAGCGTCCATAAATAATCTGATATCGCCATTTGCTTCCAAAATTCCTTTTTTGACGGTCGCTCCTTTGCCCGGAACTTTACACTCCAACAGCTGTAAATTTTTTATCAAATGCGAAAACCGACGGACAACTTCTCGCGTGGCATCAGTTGAATTATTGTCAGCCACGATGATTTCATAAGAAAATTCACCTTTGGAAAGGTGCTTGTCAATGTCAATAAGAGTCAGGGGCAATCGTTTGGCTTCATTATGCGCCGGAATAATTATGGAAAGATAGGGCTTCATCATTTAGCTACTAATTATAAATTAAATACAAATATACTAATATATTAAAACGCAGTCAATACTCTACCTCCTTTTTCGGCAATCACAACCGTGTTTTCAAAATGGGCGGACAGCGAGCCGTCGGCCGTTGCCCAACTCTCGTCTTTTTTTTGAATAATTTTTTCGGTGCCGATAGCGAACATCGGTTCAATCGCCAAGACCATTCCGGATTTAAGTTCAATCCCCCGTCCCCTTTTTCCAAAATTATAAATCGTCGGCTCTTCGTGAAGTTTCCTGCCGATGCCATGGCCGGTCAATTCTTTTATTACTTTAACGCCGAATTTTTTGGCGATTTCGCTGATTGCCCAGCCGATATCGTCTAAATGATTTCCAACTCTCGCTTGTTCAGTCACCCGTTCCAGAGCCAATTTTGTCGCGTTAATCAATTTTCTCGCTTCTTTAGAAATGTTGCCGACGCCGATAGTTGCTGCCGCATCGGAATGGAATCCGCGGTATTTTACTCCGCAATCAATTTTGAGAACGTCGCCGTTTTTTAATTTGTAATCAAGCGGTTTGCCGTGAACAATTACTTCGTTTAAGGAAGCGCAGATTGAATATGGAAAAGGATGTTTGGCGGCGTTTGGCCGATAACCTAAAAAAGCCGGTTCGGCCCCGGCCTTTTTGATAAGCTTGTAAGCCAAATCATCCAAGTCCTTCAAGACAACGCCGGCTTTAACTTCTTGAATTATTTTTTTGAAAACATCGGCCAGAATTTTTCCCGAAGCGGCAAGCATTTCTATTTCCGAAGGAGAATATAAACGAATCATTTTTTGCGCAGCGCTTTTGAAATATCTCCGGCGACGTTTTCAATTGATTGTTCTCCATCTATCCTGATTAAACTATCTCTTTTTCTATAATATCCGATTGCTGGCAGAACATCGGTTTTAAACCATTTGAACTTTGTTTTTATTGCGCGAAGATTGTCATCAGCTCTTCTTATTAAAACTCCGCCGCACTTGTCGCATCTTTCAAGTTTTTTAAATTCGCCAAGATAGGGAATTATTTTTCCGCATTTTCTACACATTCTCCTTTTCGTTAATCGGTTGATAACTTCTTTTGGCGAGACGTCAATAAAAATTACTTTTTTATTTTTATTCCAGCCGTACCACTCAAGCGCCTGTTCTAACATTTCCGCTTCTAAAACGGTTCGGGGACTGCCGTCCATAATCAGCCCCTTTAAATCTTTTTTCTTTTTAAACGATTCCAATTTATCCATCCAGATTTTAAAAATTACCGGCGTTGGCACTCGTTTGCCGCTGTCTATAACTTGTCTGATTTTCTTTCCGGTATAATCATTTTTCTTCGTTCGGGTTCTCAGCAGGTCACCGCTGCCGATGTATTCGTATCCGAATTTTTTCCGCAATAAATCCGCCTGCGTTCCTTTGCCAGAACCCGGCGGACCGAGAAAAATGACGGCTTTAGATTTCTTCATATTCTCTCATCACTAATTGCGAATTTATTTGCCTGACGGTTTCCAAAGCCACGGCAACGACAATCAGCAGCGCGGTGCCGCCCAGAGTCAGCGCTTTCACGCCGGTGGCCATCTGAGTGAGATTTGGCAGAATGGCGATGAGCCCCAGGAAAATCGCGCCCCAAAAAGTAATCCGGTGGATTATTTTTGAAAGGAATTCGCCGGTTGAAGCGCCGGGTCGGATGCCGGTGATAAATCCGCCGGCGCGCTGAAGGTTTTTGGAAATTTCTTTTGGGTCAAAAGTGATGGCCGTGTAAAAATAAGTGAAAATGACCACCAAAGCGAAATACAAGGCGCTGTAGATGTAGATGTTGTTAAAAAACTGATTTACGAGTTCGGTGATTTTTAAAGCAAAATCCTTTGAAATGATGGCGCTGACCTGTCCGGCAAACTGGGGAAAAAGCAAAATAGAAATCGCGAAGATAATTGGAATGACGCCGGCTTGATTGACTTTTAACGGCAGATAACTTGAAACTCCGCCGTACATTTTCATCCCTCTGACTCTTTTGGCATAGGCAACCGGAACTTTTCTCTCACCCTCATTGATAAAAACCACTCCGGCAATGACAAAAACCGCCACAACGGCAAAAGTGATGTAAGTCGGCAATTCGCTGGCGCTGTAGGTGGTGATGATTCGCAATACGGTTTGAGGCAGAGCGCTGACAATGCCCGCAAAAATCAGCAGTGATATCCCGTTGCCGATTTTTTGTTCGGTTATGAGTTCTCCGAGCCAGACCAGGACCATCGTGCCGGCGGTAATGATAATGACGCTCTGGACTAATATAAAAAGATTCATCTGAGGCAGAACGTTTTGGGAAATTAAAAGATTTAAGAATCCGTAGGACTGAAGAGCCGCCAAAGGCACGGTGAGATATCGCGAAAATCTGTTGAATTTCGCCCGGCCGATTTCCCCTTCTTCGTAGTACATTTCTTTCAGCCGCGGGAATATCATTGTCAGAAGCTGCATAATGATAGTGGCGGTAATGTAAGGCGCGACTCCGAGCATCACCATTGAAAGATTTTCCAAAGCGCCGCCGGAGAAAATATTAAGAAAGCCCATCAGTTGATTGTTTGAGAAAAATTCCCTCAGTCGCCCAATGTCAATGCCGGGAGTTGGAATAGCCGCTAAGACCCTGAAGCACACCAGGAAAAAAGCCACCGTCAGGATTTTCTTGCGGAGGTCCTTGATTTTGAAAATTTGGAGGACTTTAGACATTGATTATTCGTTGATTTTTCCGCCAGCGGATTCTATTTTTTTTCGGGCGGACTTCGAAATTTCTATGCCTTCAATGGCTAACGGCCGCTTTATTTCACCGACAGCCAAAATTTTTATCCGCTTATCGGATTTTCTGAGCAAACCGGCTTCAAGTAAGGTTTGTCTATTAATTATATTGCCTTTGATTTTTCCTTCCAAATTAGAAAGATTTATAACAACCGGTTTTGGTTTCAGGGATTTAAATTTAAAGCCGCGAAGTTTGGGGATTCGCTGAATTAAATCTCGTCCAGCCGGTCTGATTTTTCGTCCGGCTCGGGATTTTTGGCCTTTCTGACCGCGACCGGAATAAGTGCCTCTTTTTCCTCCCCGGCCTATCCTCTTCTTTTTCTTATTCTTATAATTTGGTTGTAACTGATGTAGTTGCATACTTTTAATCTTTCAATTTCTTTAACGCTTCTATGGTTGCCAAGGCGTTTGTTAATTTATTTTTTGTTCTCCCCAGACATTTTGCTGTCGCGTCTCTTATCCCCGCCAAAAGCAGAACTGTTCTTACGGCGCCTCCGGCTTTAAGTCCGTGTCCGGCTTTCGCCGGTTTAACTATTACGTGGGCAGCGCTGTATTTTGCTTTAACATCATAGGGGATAGTTTTATTTTTCAGACTGGTGGTGATTAATCTTTTTTTGGCATTTGTTTTAGCTTTATCAACCGCCTGAGCCACATCCAATCCTTTAGCGATTCCCACGCCGACTCTTCCCTTCTCGTCGCCGATTACCACGGTAGCGCGGAAACTGAATCTTTTGCCGCCGGCAACCACCCGCGTCACTCTCCGCAAATCCAAAACTTTTTCTTTATATTCGCTTTTAGGTTTTAATTCTCTCATAGTTGTAGTCCGCTTTTTCTTGCTCCTTCGGCAATCGCTTTTACCCGACCGTGATATTTGTATTTGCCCCGGTCAAAAACCGCCCTCTTAATTCCTTTCTCAACGGCTTTTTTGCCGATTAATTCTCCTAATTGTCCGGCCAGAATCAGTTTTGAGTTTTGAGTTTTTAGTTTTGAGTTTTCTAATTCTTTAGTTGTCGCGCTTACCATTGTTTTTCCTTTTTCATCGTCAATCAGCTGGACATAATCATAGCGGTTGCTTCTAAAAATCGAAAGCCGCGGCATATCAGAAGTGCCATATATCTTAGCTCGGGATCTCTTTTTTCTGCGTAATCTTACTTTGTTTAATACTTTTTGAGAATTCATAATTTTACTTTGTCGTTACCGCCACCTTCTTGCCGGCCTTTCTTCTTATTATTTCCCCTTCATACCTAATTCCTTTGCCTTTATACGGTTCGGGTTTTTTAAATGCTCTGATGTTTGCCGCCGCTCGCCCGACTAATTCTTTGTCGGCGCCGGAAACTTTAATGATGTTTTTTTCAACGGAAATTTTTATTCCGTCAGGCGGAGCGAACTTTACCGGATGGGACAGTCCTAAACTTAACACCAGAGTATTTCCCTGCCTGCCGGCAGGCAGGGCTTCCGTAGAGGCGCGGTAGCCGATTCCTTCTATGAGCAGCGACTTGTTGAAACCTTCGTTTACGCCGATAATCGCGTTCTGGGCCAACGCTCTTTGCGTGCCCCAGTTTGCTCTTGCCTGTTTGGATTTGTTTTGAATTATAAAAACAATCGTCTCGTCTTTGATTTCGGGTTTGACGAAGGGCAAAACTTTCACGCTTAACTCGCCGTTTCTGCCCTTGAACGATAAAAATCCATCGTTGATTTTTACCTCAACACCTTCGGGAATGATTATTGGTTTTTTGCCGATTTTACTCATATCTACCAAATTTCGAAAAGCACTTCTCCGCCCACTTTGTTTTTCCTTGCTTCTTTTCCGGTCATAATTCCTTTTGGGGTAGACAGCATTACTATGCCGTGGCCGCCTTTCACCGGTTTTATTTCTTTGAAGCCGGCGTAGATTCGGCGAGACGGTTTGCTGACAAATTTGACTCCGTTGATTACTCCTTCTCCATTAATGTATTTCAAATCTATGCTTAAAATCTTTTTTACTCCCCTTCCCTTTTTATCAGAATTTTCAACAAATTTATTTTTAACTAAAACCTCAAGGACGGCTTCATCCATTTTGGAATAAGGAAATTTAATGCTTTCCTTCTTCACCGCTTGAGCGTTTTTTAGTTGCGTTAAGAGATTGATATACATATTACCAGCTAGCCTTCTTAATCCCGGGTATCTCTCCCCTACTCGCCATTTCCCTGAAACAAATCCGGCACAATCCGAAATCTTGAAGATAACCTCGTTTGCGACCGCAACGAAAACACCGCCTGACTATGCGGCTGGAATATTTTGGTTTCTTTTTTGCTCGCGCGATGACTGATTTTTTAGCCATGTTTCTTCAAGGGCATCCCCAATAATCTATACAATTCTATCGCTTCGTCTTTTTTCTTCGCATTACTAACGATAGTGATTTCCAGTCCAAAGTCAAACTTAGACGTTTCCGGATTAATCTCCGGGAAAATCATTTGTTCTTTAAAGCCAATGGAAAGGTTTCCATTATTATCTATATTTTTTAAAGAAATTCCTCTGAAATCTCTCAGACGCGGCAAAGCGACATTGATTAATCTTTCCAAAAATTGATACATTCGTTGGCGGCGAAGAGTCGTTTTCATGCCCATTATCTGCCCTTGTCTTACTTTAAAGCCGGCTATGGATTTTTTGGCGGCGGTAATCTGCGGTTTCTGGCCGGTAATCAAAGACAATTCTTTTATTAGTTCCGGAAGAATTTTTTCTTCAAAATTCGCCTGCTGGCTTAATCTACCGATGCCGGCATTAACGACGATTTTTTCCAGTTTTGGAACCGCCAAGTCGTTGGCATAACCGAACAATCCTTTCATTTTTGGAATCACTTCTTTTCTGTATTCTTCTTGAAGATTTAATCTTTTCATATATTAGATTTTCGCCCGGCAGTTTTTACAATATCTTATCTTATTTTTACCTTCCAAGCGGAAGCCGACTCTCGCGGCTTTGCCGCAACCAGAACAAACCAGCATTACATTAGAAGCGTCAATCGGTCTTGGAACCAAAACCACCTGTCCTTTTTCTCCCTGTCGTTTCGGCCGGACGTGTTTTTTATACAAATTCAGTCCTTCAATCAAAATTTTTCCTTTCGCGGACAGGACTTTTAAAACTTTTCCGGTTTTGTTTTTATCTTTGCCGGCGATTATTTTGACTGTGTCGTTCTTTTTAATCTTCATTGAAAGATTGAAAAATTGAAAATTGAAAAATTAATCTTTTAATCTTTCAATTAGCAATCTATCAATTTTAATTAAACTATTTCCTCCGCCATTGTCACTATTTTTTCAAAACCTTTTTCCTTTAATTCTCTGGGAATCGGGCCAAAAATTCTGGTGGCGCGGGGTTCTTTTTTGGCGTCAATTAAAACCGCGGCGTTCTCGTCAAAACGAACATATGAACCGTCGGACCGCCGGAAAGGTTGTTTTTGTCTGACAACGACCACTCTGACAATTTCTTTTTTCTTTACGGCTTTGCGCGGCTCAGCTTCCTGAATTGAAGCCACGATAACGTCGCCTATTCTTGCGTAACGGCGCCGAGTGGCTCCTAAAATTCGAAAACAGCGAATTGTTTTCGCCCCCGAATTGTCGGCAACTTTTAATATGGAACGTTCTTGAATCATGTTCGCTTTGCGATTATCCGCCAGCGCTTTTCGCGTGACAGCGGTCTGGTTTCTTCAATAATAACTTTATCTCCTGTTTTGTATTCGTTCTTTCCATCGTGCGCCTTAAATCTCCGCGTTGCTTTATAGTATTTTTTGTACCGCGGATGCTTCTTGAGCCGAGTTACTGCCACGACCCTGGTTTTATCCATTTTATCGGAAACGACGATGCCTTGTAGTTTACGCATATTACTTGTTCATTATGGTTAGTATTCTCGCTATCGCCTTTTTTATGTCTTTAATTTCTCTGATATTTTTCACTTTTCCCTGCGCCAAATCAAACTTCAGATTTCTCAACTTTTCGCGATACTCGTTGAGATTTTTTTGAAGCTCCGGCAGAGGTTTGGTTTTAAGTTGTTGAAATTCAGATTTCTTCATTTAGTAATAATTCTTGTTTTTACCGGCAGTTTATGCCCCGCCCTTCTCATCGCTTCTTTTGCCGTTTCTTCGTCTATGCCGTCAATTTCAAAAATTACTCTCCCAGGTTTCACCGGAAAAACATAATGGTCAACCGCGCCTTTACCGCCGCCCATTGTCACTTCCGGCGGTCTCTTGGTCACCGGTTTATCCGGAAAAATTCTTATCCACATCTTTCCTTTTTTCTTGAGAAAATGGGTGATTGCTTTGCGGCCGGCTTCAATTTGTCTTGAATCAATCCATCCGGATTCCAACGATTGGAGACCGAAGCTTCCAAACGCCAAAGAAATGCCGCGGGTTTCAACCCGTCGTTTTAGCGAGCGTCCTTTTTGCCATTTGCGATGTTTTACTTTTTTTGGTATTAACATGATTATTCAAATACTTCGCCCTTATAAATCCACACTTTTACTCCTACCGTTCCGTAAGTGGTAAAAGCCGTTGCTTGGCCATAATCAATATTCGCTCTTAAAGTTTGCAGGGGCAGATTCCCTTTTTCCAAATGTTCGGTTCTGGCGATTTCCGCGCCGTTCAACCGGCCGGAAACCTGAATTTTCGCTCCTTTGACTTCTCTATTTTGCATGATTTGGTCAAGATATTTTTTTATCATTCTCCGGAAAGGCATTCTTTTTTCCATGTCCCAGGCGATATTTTGAGAGACAACGGCCGCCGAAACCTCCGAACGCTTCAATTCTTCAATATTTAAACTCAAAGAAACCGGCTCTGCCATTCCTTTTTCTTTTCTTAATTTTTTCAAGCGGTTTTCCAGCATTTTCGTCAATTCTTCAACGCCTTTTCCTCCTCTGCCGATAATGAGGCCCGGCCGTTGGGCTTTAATTAAAACGCGGCATTTGTTGCCCGTTCTTTCTATTAAAATTTTATCAATGCCGGCATTGCCGATTTTTTCTCTGATGGTCTTTCTGAGCAGTTCGTCTTCTTCCAGCATATTCTTAAAATCGGTCTTCTTCGGCATCCAGTTGGAAAGCCATCCCTTAATTACTCCCAATCTTAACGAATTTGGTCTGATTTTTTGCCCCATGTTTATATGCTTTTTCTTCTAAACATTTTCTTTATAAATCCCGGACTTTTTGTTTTCTTCGTTTCTTTAACCTCTTGTTTTTCTTTCTGTTCCGTTCGTTCTTTCCTAATTCTCTCAAGTTCCCTTTTCTTAATTCTTTCCGGCTTTACTATTTTAAATCTCGGTTCTTTTAATTTTTCCGATTCAGCCAGAACCAAAATGATATGGCTGCTTTTTTTATGAATCGGCGTTGCCCGTCCCATTGCCCGCGGCATAAATCTTTTTAATGTCGGTCCCTGGTCAACGCGGATTTCTTTAATAAAAAGCCGGCTGGCGTCAAGTTGCTGATTGTGTTTGGCGTTGGCAATTGCCGAATGAAGAAGTTTAATTAACGGCAGACCCGCTCTTTTCGGCTTGAGTGAAAGTTGGGCTTCGGCTTCATTGACAGACAATCCTCTTATTGAATCGGCAACCAGCCGCACTTTTCTCGGCGCGATTCGGAGATAATTCAGTTTTGCTGTTTGTTGTTTCATAATCGGCATTATTTCTGTTCAGTCGTTTTCTTTTCAATTTCTTTTTGTATCTTTCCGCCGTGCTTGATGAATTTTTTGGTTGGCGAAAATTCGCCCAAGCGATGACCCACCATTTCTTCGGCAACCTTCACGGTAATAAATTCTTTGCCGTTGTGGACTCCAAAAGTAAACCCCACCATTTCCGGAGAGATTTCGCAGTCCCGCGACCAGGTTTTAATCACAATTTTGCCGTCCGGCTTTAAGTTGGCTATTTTTTTCAACAGCTTAGGGTCAACGTATGGGCCTTTTTTGGAACTTCTGCTCATATTATTTTCTACGCTTTATTATCAGCTTATTTGACCACTTCTTTTTATTTCTGGTTTTTCTTCCGCCGGTGATTTTACCCCATTTGGTTTTTGGGCGCTTCGTGCCTCTCAGGGCTCTTCCTTCGCCGCCGCCGTAAGGATGGTCTCGCGGGTTCATTGCCGAGCCGCGGACAGTCGGTCTGATACCCATCCACCTCGAACGACCGGCTTTCCCAATTACTACCAAATTACGGTCAGGATTGGAAACTTGCCCGATTGAAGCAAAGTTATCCCATAAAATTTTTCTTACTTCTCCGGAAGACAATTTCAGATGGGTGTAGCCGTTTTCCTGCGCCAGGACCTCGGCATAAGAGCCGGCTGATTTCGCCAATTGTCCGCCTTTATCTTTTTGAAGTTCCACGTTGTAAACTTGGTAGCCAACGAGGATATTTTTTAACCGCAGCCGATTGCCTTCTTTGAGCGGCGCGTTCTCTGAGACGATAATTTCATCACTGATTTTCATATTTTTTGAAGCCAATATATAGCGGCGTTCGCCGTCAATGTAAAGAACTCTGGCAATAAAAGCGGTGCGATAAGGGTCATACTCTATTGCTTCAATTTTTCCGGGAATGTCAAATTTATCTTGTTTGAAATCAACGAGCCGGTAGAGTTTTTTGGCGCCGCCGCCCTGATGACGCATTGTTATTCTTCCTTGGCTGTTTCGTCCCGAACGTTTTGGCAACCTGATTACCAAATTTCTAAGAGGTTCAACCGCGCTCAAAGCGCCCCGATACATCGGAGTCGTCATTTGTCGCCTTGATGGAGTTGTGGGCTTGTACTTTTTCATAATTACGTTGGCACCACGTCTATCTTATCCCCTTTTCTCAACGTTACAATCGCTTTTTTAAAAGCGGAAGTTTTTCCCAGGCTTCTGCCCAGTCGTTTCATTTTCCCCTTTGTGTTGACGATATTCACCGAATCAACTTTAACTTTATACATTGTTTCAACCGCCTTTTTAATTCGCGGTTTGTTGGCTTTGCGGTCAACTATGAAAATATATTTGCCGACATTAGCCAAGTCGGTGGCTTTTTCGGTAATCCATGCCTGTTTCAATGATAATTTTGAATTTGTCATAGGTAGTGTTTTTCTATCTCTTCTACCGCTTCTTTTTCCAGAATAACATTTTTATATCTTAACAAGTCGTAAATATTTAAGGAATGCGAACTGATGGCGCCGATGTTCTTGATATTAACAACCGCTTTTTGCGGATTTTTATTGCTTGAGGCCGGAATTAAAAGATGTTTTGTTCTCAAGTCAACGATGTTTTTTAGAAAGCCCGCCATTTCTTTTGTTTTTGAAATGCCGCTTCCGAAATCGCTCAATATTTTTAGATTTCCGTCTTTGAGTTTTTTTGATAAAACGCTGAAAATCGCCAACCTTTTCATTTTTTTATTGAGCTTTCTGGCGAAAATTTTTTCTTTGGTCGGACCGAAAGTGACGCCGCCGCCTTTCCAAAGCGGCGAGCGGATTGAACCATGCCTTGCCCGGCCGGTGCCTTTCTGCCGCCAGGGTTTTCGGCCGCCGCCTCTGACTTCGCCTCTGCCTTTGGCATGAGCCAAAATCTGGCGGCGGTTTGCCAATTGAACCAAAAGCGCCTGATGAACCAGAGCAGGGTTCCACTTTACTCCGAAAATCTTGTCCGGCAAATCAATCTCCTCCACTTTCTTATTTTTATTGTCAAAAACATCTGCCTTCATAATTTCTTAATTTCCAATAATGTATTTTTCATTCCAGGAACCGAACCTTTAATCATTAAAATGTTATTCTCTTTATCAATGCCGGCAATTTCTAAATTTTTAATCGTATTTCTTTCCTGCCCCATTCGACCAGCCATTTTTCTGCCCGGCATTACTCTTTGTGGGGCCGTGGCGCCGATTGAACCCGGAGCGCGCAAACGGTCTTTCTGGCCGTGGGTCTTGGGCCCGCCGTGAAATCCGTGTCTCTTTACTACGCCTTGAAATCCTCTGCCTTTGCTTAAACCGCTGACTTTTACCTTGTCGCCTTCCTGAAACTGGCTGACATCCAGGACATCTCCGATTTTAAAATTGCTGATTGCTGATTGCTGATTGTTGATTACCGGTTTAATTTTAAACTCTTTCAAATACCGAAAATTGCCTAAATTTTTAAATTGGCCTTGTTGTGGTTTTTTGATGTTCTTTAACTTTTTGGTTCCGAATCCGATTTGGACCGCTTCATATCTGTCTTTTTCTTTTGTCCGGATTTGAGTTATTACGTTCGGCTCGGCTTTAATTACGGTTACCGGAATAACTTTGTCATCTTTCCAGATCTGAGACATCTTCAGTTTTTTACCTAATAGAAATTTCATCTTTTCAATAAAAAACAGCCAGACTTAGCCGGGCTGTTTTAGTGGATTTTATTTTGGCTAAATCCGATTAAATTATATTTGATTTTAAATCAAATATCAACATTAGATTTTAATAAAGTGTAGCAAATAAAAGGATTTTGTGTCAAGTAAACCAAAACGTCCCGCAGATGCGGGACGTTTTGGTTTACGTCATTTTTATCTCTATATCCACTCCGGCCGGAAGGTTGAAGTTACTTAACGCTTCAATGATTTTTTGGTTCGGGTTTAGGATGTCTATCAGGCGTTTGTGGACCCGCAATTCGAACTGTTCGCGGCTGTCCTTATGAACGAAAGTTGAACGATTTACCGTATATTTTTTGAATTCCGTCGGCAAAGGAATAGGGCCGACAACCTCGGCGCCGTTTCTGATGGCGGTTTCAATAATCTGCTTGGCAGAACTGTCCATCAGTTTATGGTCGTAGGACCGGATTTTTAATCTGAGTTTTGATTGGATGATTTCTTCTTTTTCCTTTTTTGCCATAACAAAGAACTATCTTAAAGTTATTGCTAGATTACTAATTGAAAGATTTAAAGATTAATTTTTTAATCAGTAATTTTCAATCTTTCAATTTATTTTAGGATCTTGGTTACCACTCCCGCTCCCACGGTTTTACCTCCCTCTCGAATCGCGAATCTTTGTTTTTCTTCTAAAGCCACCGGAGCGATTAATTTAACGACGATGTTGACGGTGTCTCCGGGCATAACCATTTCCATGCCCTGCGGCAACTCCACTTCGCCGGTAACATCAGTAGTGCGGATGTAAAACTGCGGTTTGTAGCCTTTGAAGAACGGCGTGTGCCTTCCGCCTTCCTCTTTGGTCAAGACATAGACTTCGGCTTCAAAATCAGTGTGCGGAGTCACGCTGCCGGGTTTGGCAACTACCTGCCCTCGTTCCACGTCTTCTTTTTTGAGACCGCGCAAGAGGATGCCGACATTGTCTCCGGCTCGTCCTTCGTCAAGAATCTTGTTAAACATTTCAATTCCGGTAACAACTGTTTTCTGAGTGGGCCGGATGCCGATAATTTCCACTTCTTCGTTGGTTTTCAATACTCCTCTTTCCGCTCTGCCGGTAACAACCGTGCCGCGGCCTTCAATCGAAAAAATGTCTTCCACCGGCATCAGGAACGGCTTGTCGATTTCCCGAACCGGTTCAGGAATGTAGTCGTCAAGGGCTTTGACCAATTCCAAAATAGGTTTAGCGTCTTCTTCGTCAGCTGATTTTACATTTAAAGCCTTTAAAGCCGAACCGCGGATAATCGGGGTCTCGTCGCCCGGGAAATTGTATTTTTTGAGAAGTTCCCGAATTTCCGCCTCAACCAAGTTAGTCAGTTCCGGGTCGTCAACCTGGTCAACTTTATTTAAGAAAACCACGATTGACGGCACGCCAACCTGTCGAGCCAAAAGAATATGCTCCCGTGTTTGAGGCATCGGGCCGTCGCTGGCCGCCACCACCAGAATCGCGCCGTCCATCTGAGCCGCGCCGGTAATCATATTTTTGATGTAGTCCTGATGGCCCGGCGCGTCGATGTGGGCGTAGTGCCGTTTTTCCGATTGATACTCGGAATGGTGCAAGGCAATGGTAATGCCTCGGGCTTTTTCTTCCGGAGCGTTGTCAATCTGGTCAACCGACTCTTCTTTGTCAATCAGACCTTTTAATTTAAGAACGTGCATAATCGCCGCGGTCAAGGTGGTTTTGCCGTGGTCAACATGGCCGATGGTGCCGACGTTTACGTGCGGCTTAACTCTTTCAAATTTTGCTTTTTCCGCCATACAATAATAAATTGCAAGATTGAAAAATTGAAATATTTAAAAATTAATCTTTCAATTAGCAATCTTTCAATATTTTTAATTTTAATTCGACTTTTTGATTTTATCTTATTATCTTAATTGTTGTCAACCCCCAACCTGTGGATTATACGAACTCTATTACCGCGGTCCGCGAACCGTCTTTTTTTCTTCTCATCGCTTTTATTACTCGCAGGTATCCGCCTTGGCGGTTTAAGTAGCGGGGCGCTATTTCATGATAAAGTTTAAAAGCGGATTTTTTCGGCAATCGGCTAAGCAGTATCTTCAAAGCGGCCAAGTTTTGTTTTTTAGCGATTGTTATCAATTTTTCCGTCATTGATTTGAGCGCTTTCGCTTTCGCTTCGGTTGTCAAAATTTTTTCTTTCAGAATCAAATTATTGAGCAAACTTTTAAAAAGGGCTTTACGTTGCCCCTTTTTTCGGTGGAATTTTTTTGTTTTCTTCAGATGCCTCATTTTTTCTTTTTGGTCGTTTTCTTTGCCGCTTTCTTCTCTTTTTTGGCGAGCTTTGCCTGCAGGGCACCGGCGATTTCCTCCTTTTCCGGCTCTTTCACTTCAATTGCCGAGACCTTGTCAAAGTGGTCTTTCAAAATATTGGCGGCTTTGTGCAAAGCGCTTGACGGACTGATGCTGCCATCGGTTTCAAGAGTGATTTTCAGCCGGTTAAAATCAGTGCGCTCGCCGACCCGCATATTTTCAACGACGAAATTAACTTTGACAACCGGCGTAAAAATTGCGTCAAGAGCGATTGCGCCAACCGACAATTTTTCGGCTTTGCGCGATTCAACCGAGACATAGCCCAACCCTTTTTCAACGGTAATTTCCATATCCAGCTGGGCGTTTTTGTCGGTGAGAGTGGCAATAGGCGTCTCCTTGTTGATTATTTCCACTTGAGCATTGGCGATAATGTCAGCGGCCGTAACCTTCCTTTCCCCTTTTACTTTTAAAGTTAGAATCTGCGGCTCGGCGGCGAAAAACTTAAAGCAAATTCTTTTAAGATTGAGAGTAATTTCCAACACATCTTCTTTGACGCCGGGAATGGTGGAAAAATCATGCTCCGTTCCTTTAATCTTCGCTTTGGTAATGGCGGCGCCGGGGAGGGATGACAAAAGAACGCGGCGCAAAGCGTTGCCCAATGTCAGACCGTAACCGGCATAAAGACCTTCAATCTCAAAAACGCCCTCTTTTTCGGTTTCGGAAACTTTTTTGATTTTCACGGTTTCGGAAAGACGTTGGTATTCCATATTATATTATCTGCTGTAGTAATCCACCACTGAATTTATGTCAAAGGCGATGTCTTCGGTATGAGGCAGTGATTTTACTTTGCCTTCCAATTTTTCTTTATCCACTTCCAGCCAGTCGGGCGGATTATATTTTTTAATAGTAGTCGGCAAGTCCTTAAAAATCAAGAGGTTTTTAGATTCGGGTTTGATGGAAACGACGTCGCCGACTTTAACCTGAAAAGACGGAGCCGCAACTTTTTTGCCGTTCACCAGAAAATGTCCGTGGCTGACATATTGCCTTGCCGTTATTCGGGACGGCGCTAAACCAAGGCGATAGATGACGTTGTCAAGACGTTTCTCCAACACCTTAATGACCGCTTCGCCGACCCCGGATGTTTTTTGAAGCGCTTTTTTAAAGATTTGGCGCAATTGCGTTTCTCTCAATCCGTAGCTGAGCCTGATTTTCTGCTTTTCCAAAAGTTGCTGGCCGTATTCGGAAAGAGCTCGACGTCTTTTTTTGCCGTGCATTCCCGGCCGATAAGGCCGTCTAATCATCGCGCATTTCGGCGAACTGCAACGTTCGGCTTTTAAAAAAAGCTTTATCCCCAACGCTCTTTCTTTTTTTTCTTTGGCTTTTAACAGCATAATTTAGACGCGTCTAACCTTCGGCGGTCTTGGTCCGTTATGCGGAATCGGCGTAAGGTCTCTAATTGACAGGATGTTAAATCCCTGATTTGCCAACGACCTGATTGCCGAATCCCGGCCGCTGCCCACTCCTTTGACAATGACATCTATATTTAAAAGCCCTATTTTTTTGGCTTTTTCCGCGATGGCGGCCACAACTTTGGAAGCCGCGAAGGGCGTGGCTTTTTTCGGTCCGGAAAATCCCAACGAACCGGCTGAAGCCCAAGCGACGACATTGCCGGCTTTGTCGGTTGCGGTGATGAGCGTGTTGTTAAAACTGACGTTAATGTAAACTTTGCCGAGGTCGGTCGCGGCTTTTCTGACTGCTCCGCCGGCTGCTTTGGCGAGCGCCTTTTCCAGTTTTTCTTTTTCCTGAAGAAGTTGTTCTTCGGTTTTTTGGATGATTTTTTTCTTCCCCATACTAAATGAAATTGAAAGATTGCTAATTGAAAGATTTAAAGATTAATTTTTCAATTTTGCAATTTTCAATCTTGTAATTTATTTGAGTTCTGCTTTTCTCTTCCCGCTTCCCACCGTCTTTCTGACGTTGCCTCTGACGGTTCGAGAATTGGTTTTTGTTCTTTGTCCTCGAACGGGCAATTTCTTTGCGTGCCGGAGGCCTCGATAGGCCTGAATGTCTTTCAGCCGATTGATGTTTGAACGGATAAATTGACGCAGTTCTCCTTCAATCTTGTAATCCTTTTCAATAACCTCTTTTAGGCGATTGATTTCTTCCGGAGTGAGGTTCTTGGCGCGTTTGTTCAAATCAACTTTGGCGGATTCCAAAATTTTATTGGCCAAAACGCGGCCTATGCCATAAATATAGGTCAGCGCGATTTCTATTCGTTTATTGTCGGGGATATTTATACCAACGAGTCTCATATTTATCCTTGACGCTGTTTATGTTTCGGATTCTTTTTGCAAATCACATAAAGCCGTCCTTGTCTGCGGACGGTTTTACACGACTTACAAATTTTTTTTACCGATGAATGCACTTTCATAACCTTCTTATTATCCTTCCTCTTTTTCCGTCCTCGCTTAATTCTACCAGCACTCTGTCTCCGGGCAGGACTTTTATGTGATGTAATCTCATCTTACCTGAAAGATAAGCGAGAACTTCTTCTCCGCCAGCCGGCGAATCGGAAATTTTGACTTTAAACGTCGTTGACGGCAACGCTTCAAAAACAATCCCCTGAATCGGCTTTTCTTTTTCTTTTGACATCAATTACGAAATATTAATTTAACAGCGACAAAAAGTCAACCCTTTTTATTCTTCATCTTCCTTAGGTTTTTCCAAAAGCGTTGGCTCTATTTTAGCGGCTCTGCCGGAAATTTTTAGAACGTCCTTGTCTATTTTGCCGAGTTCTTTGTAGGTTTTGTTGTACATACCAACGGTTGTTCCCAGATGCGTTCCCAATTTTTTCATATATTCGTCAACGGACATAAGATGTCTGCCGAGTTCCATCACTCTTTTTCTGATTTCTTTGGCTGATTCTTCAATTTGGAGCGCCTTTAACCCCTGAAGCACGGTTTGAAGATAAGCCAGAAAAGTCGTGGGCGAAACAATCAGCACTTTTTTCTCGCCGGCGGCGTATTCAATTAAATCTCTGGTGTTTGATTTCACCGCTCCGATTTTATTTATAAGCAAATCATAATAAACCGCCTCGGACGGAATAAACATAAAAGCGAATTCCATCGTTCCTTCCGACGGCTTTATGTATTTTGAAGTTTCGTCAATGCGGGTTTTCAAGTCGTCGCGGAAAGCGGATTCCAATTTAATCCGTTCGTTCTCGTCGCGAGTCTCCAAAATCCGGTTATAATTTTCCAAACTGAATTTTGAATCAACTGGAATGATTTTGTCTTTCACGAAAATCGCGGCGTCAACGATGGTGCCGTCTTTGAATTCATATTGCATCTGAAACTGGCCGGGAGCAAAAACGTTTTCAAGCACCGTCTTTAAATAATATTCTCCCAGCACTCCGCGTTGTTTGGGATTTTTCAAAATATCCTGCAAGCTTTCCAACTGCTTGGCGATGTCAACCACCTGCTTCTGACCTTCTCCGACTTTAGTCAGCTCGGTGGTAATTTCTTTGATAATTCTCGCGCTTTCGCCGAACTGACGCTGGATTATCCGCGTTGACTCGCCTATTTTGGAATCAAGAGTGCCGCGGATTTCTTTCAGCTGTTCCTGCAGCATCAGAAGCGCCTGCTCGTCGG